>Ga0272448_1005260_pt1 | contig 14371 bp, 8 predicted proteins | sample YNPCB0191_FD_202220 | JGI IMG/M metagenome (GOLD analysis project Ga0272448, IMG submission 202220) | Hot spring sediment microbial communities from Yellowstone National Park, WY, United States - YNP-CB-019-1 | ecosystem: Environmental > Aquatic > Thermal springs > Hot (42-90C) > Sediment...
CAATACTCAGAGAAGCACAACGACTTGCCTCCCACGATGGGGTTCGTGAACTCAATCTTATTGCTCAGGATACTTCGCGGTATCCTCGGCTTGCATCGCTGCTGGTAAACCTTGCCCGCATCCCTGAGGTGCGGTGGATACGGCTCCTCTATGGTCATCCGCTGCACCTGCATCGTGATACGCTCAGGGTTATGGCTGATGAGGAAAAGATGTGCCGGTATCTTGATCTGCCGCTGCAGCATATAGCAGATTCTGTGCTCAAGCGCATGGGACGTAGAACTACCAGTGCCACCATACGGTCACTGCTTGACACTGCTCGGAAGCTGGTACCTGAACTGTCAGTGCGCACCACGCTGATGGTAGGATTTCCGGGCGAGACCGATCAGGATTTTCAACAGCTGCTCGCCTTTGTCCACGAGGTGCAGTTTGACCATCTTGGCGTCTTTGCCTACCGTGATGAGCCGGGAACAGCAGCAGCGCGCATGATGCCTAAAGTTCCTGAGAACATTAAACAAGAGCGTGTCCGGGAGCTGATGCGGGTTCAGGCGAACCTTGCCCGAGCGCGCAACCAACGCCATCGGAGCAAGGTCTATGAGGTGCTCATTTCCGGTCCTGCTGAGCGGGCAGGTTACAGGATGCAGGGTCGCACCATGTTCCAAGCGCCTGAGGTTGACGGCGTTGTGTTGCTCAACAACGAGGCACGACCTGGGGATATTGTGAAGGTACGCATCATAAAAACGCTCACCCACGACCTCATTGGCACGGCGGTGCAGGCGTAACGGTCTCTCTCAGCCGATGCGCCGGAGCAGCAGATTATGCGTGACCATTTCGGTTTCTGCCCATTTTTGTTTGTACGGCATGAGGGCACCAAGATCATAGCGTTCTGCACCCTGCTCGCAGAGCCACACAATCATCTGGTACTGCAGCACATTGCCCAGTGAGAGCGCAGCAAAGCGTTCATCAAAGCTGAACTGGAGCCCGCGGTAATGTTTGCCGACAAGCCCTCCATAAATGTAGCCGATATCCGCTCCTTCGCGGGTTGCAAACATGAGCCTGAGAATGCCAGCAGGCGCACTACGGCGGAGCATGAGCTGATAAAATTTTTTCATTGGTGGCTTGTCAACGCCGGTTCCACTCATTCCTTTCCAGCTTCGCGCCTCAATGGCAAGAATTCGCTGGTATGCTTTGTCTATGGCAGTACCGTGAAGTTGTTCGATGCGCTCAAACATAACCCCTGCGTCACGGGTGCGGCGCAGCGCCTGACGGAGATTTCTTCTGAATGCAGAGGATCGTCGGCGCAAAAATCCCTCACAGCCGCCTGCAAGCGATGCAACGCATCGCCGTGTCGGCGCTCCTATTACTGCAGTGTACGTGCTTCGCAGCCGGGTAACCAGTTGGTGTATCAGCTGCCCCTGTACCGGGAGTCCGCAGAGCACGAGTACCTGCGGTCTGAATGTGGGCTCTTTTCCGTGTACCAGCAGCTCCTCAAGCAGTGAGGCTGCGTGCGTACCAACCAGTGGGCAGGCAAACCCCCACAGCGCCTCAAGCGGTGTAAAAATGGGCATGCCGTCGGGTGCTCTGTTTTGGGCGAGCAGCACAAAACTCTCATTGCTTTGCCACAGCCAGAGCGGCGCATGAGGGGTAAAAGCGCGGTAGTACGGAATGATCCATTCTGCGCGGCAACAAAAGGGATCAAGATCAGGGCTGGCTGCGACCGCAGCGTTGTATTGTGCGGCACGACAGGAGAGCTGACGCAGGCTCAGTCTGTTCACGGTGGCAAGCGTCGCAGGCGTTTATACTGCAGTACCCTGATGCGGCTGAGCAGCATCAGGGATATCCCGAAAGCGCACCAGGGTGACATTACGCTTTGTCTTCTGGAGTATCGTGCACTCATAGCCGGCAAAGGTGACGGTTTCGTACACGTCGGGAATACGACCAAAGAGATAATTCATAAGCCCTGCAACCGTATCATACTGTTCACTTTCCGGAAGGGGGTGGGGCAGATGCTCATTGACATCGGTTATAGGTGCAATTGCGCGGATACGGTACTCAGCCTCAGCGGTTTTTTCAACCAGCGGCTTCTCATCATCGTATTCGTCCTGAATTTCACCGACCAGCTCCTCAAGGATATCTTCGAGCGTGACCAGCCCTGCGGTGCCGCCAAATTCATCAACAACGATTGCCATGTGGTTGTGCCGGCGTTGCATGTCGCGGAGCAGCTGGTGAATCGGAGTTGTCTCAGGAACAAAGCAGGCGGGACGGATCAGATCCTGCACAATAATAAGCTGAGGGTTGTTCATGAGTGCGATGACGTCTTTGGCATGCACGATGCCGATGATATTATCAACGGTTTCCTGATAGACCGGGATGCGCGAAAATCCCTCTTCAATAAAAAAATCAATAACCCGATCACCCGGTGTTGCGATATCAAGAGCAACCATATGAGTTCGCGGCACCATAATCTGCTTGACGATACGTTCGGAAAACTCAAATACATTGGAAATCAGCTCGTGCTCGGTTGTTTTGATGACGCCGCTTTCGCGGCCCTGATCCAGAATGAGCCGCAGTTCATCAGAAGAATAGAGTTCCTGCTGGGAAAACGGCTGAATGCCGACAAGCCGCAGCAACCAGATGGCAAGGCTGTTGAGCAGCCAGATCAGGGGTTGAAAGATAAAATAGAACGCGCGCAACGGCACCGCCACGGCAAGGGCGGTGCTTTCAGGGTAGCGGATGGCAAATGATTTGGGTGCGAGCTCTCCCAGTACAATGTGCAGAGCGGTGATGGTAAAAAACGCCGTGGGCAGCGAAATTTGATGAATAGCTGCTGGGGACAGCGTTATATTCATAGCGTGAAACAGCGTTTTGAACATTTCCGCTACAACACTTTCCCCAATCCATCCGAGCGCAAGGCTTGCGATGGTAATGCCAAGCTGCGTTGCCGAGAGATAGATGTCAAGATGGCTGATGATGTGCTCCGTAAGGTGCGCAAACCGGTTCCCTTCGCGACCCTTAATTTGAATTTGCGACGCCCTGACTTTGACAATGGCAAACTCAGCAGCAACAAAAAAAGCATTGAGAAGGACAAAAAAGATGGTAAGAAAGATGTTGAACACCATCGGCGTGGATGAATCACCCCCCTGTGATTATCCGGAAAGAATCATGGTTCGGTCCCATACTGACAGCAATCATATACCATTGCGCGTGTTTGTCAAGAGAGCATGCGGCAATGAGGTGTTTCACTATAACAGGTGAAACTGTGAGCGACCTGTTTGCTCCTCTGTGGCGGGCGATAGTGAAGTGATCTCATCAAGAAGATAGTGTCGTAACTATCGGATAATGCCAGAAAACAATATTATTGGCGTTGTACTAGTGCATTGTACATTTACAATATCAATAGAATAAAGCAATGCCGGCTTTGTACGAGATACCGCAATTACTGAAGCAGCTCTTTATGGTTCCTTGAGCTTTCACGTGAGCCGAATAGGCTTGAAGCGCTCATCGGCAATCAAAAGCAGGGGAGCTGAGTTGTCTTGGATGAAATTCAAAAGGTACCGATACCACGTGATAAAGTGCATCGTCTCATGGAAAAGCACAAATGGAATTTTGCCATTTGGGCAATTTATCTCCCGACCTTACGACAGGAGTATGTTTTAGCGTATGATTTTTAGGCTCTTCAGACATTTTTATGGTTAGCGCTCATATCTTGTGGTCATGAAGATAAAAACAGGTGAACCGTTAATCCGGTTGTAACGGAACGATATAAGAAGCGCGTTGCTTCAAACAAAGCAGCTTTCAACCAATGCCTGTGTTTATGAAAAACTATAAGCGCTAAAATTATCAAGTACGAGATTGCTTCGTCGTCCCGCCTTGCGGAACTCCTCGCAATGACAGCTTTCGATAGAAGTGGCACAGTACCGTTAGGCAACTTATTGCTTTTTTTAAAAGCGCGCGACTGACCTTATGAACGTTTTGCTGATCAATCCACCCGTCGTTAAGCCCTCGGAGCCACCCGCTGGACTTGCACGCCTTGCAGCAACGTTGCGCGCTCACCACGTTTCGTGTCACGTACTTGACGCAAATCTTGAGGGGATGCTTGCGCTTTTACAGATGCCGTGTTCAACGCGTGATACCTGGACCCGTCGCGCTGGACGTGCCCTATCTACAAACCTCAGCCTGCTGCGCTCGGCTGCGGCATGGCAGTCTTTTGACCGCTACCAGCGCGCCGTACTTGACTGCAACCGCGTGCTTGCCATGAATGCTCGCGGCTCAGGTGTCAAGGTTTCTTTCGCGGACTACCGCGATGAGCACCGCTCGCCGCTGCGCATTGGTGATCTGTTGGAAGCAAGCCAGCGCCCAGTTGCCAACCCCTTTTTCCCCTACTTCTCACAGCGCTTAGCATGCCTACTTGCGGAAACGCCAAACCTTGTTGGGTTTTCGGTCAATTTTCTAAGTCAGGCACTGACTGCCTTTGCCATGGCTGGTTTTATTCGGGCACAGTGCAGTAAGGTGAAAATTGTTCTCGGCGGTGGTTTGATAACCTCTTGGGTGCGGCGCGGGCTACGGGGGAATCCGTTCTCAGGTCTTGTGGATGAGCTGATTGACGGCCCGGGAGAGGCACGGCTTTTGGCACTGTGCGGACAGGAAGCGCCATCACGGGTTGTTATGCAACCCGATTATACCGGGCTGCCAGACCCAGCGCACTACCTTTCCCCGACCCGTATTTTGCCCTACAGCGGTTCTTCCGGATGTTACTGGAACAGGTGTGCATTTTGTCCGGAACAGGCTGAAGGCACACCCTATGTCCCCATCGTGCCGGAACAGATGTGCCGTGAGGTGCAGGCTCTGGTGCACAGCTTCCATCCTGGGCTTGTCCATTTTTTGGACAATGCGCTGAGTCCGGCGCATCTCACCGCGCTCATTAGAAATCCGCCCGGCATTCCGTGGTATGGTTTTGCGCGGATTACCAAGGAGCTGACAGACCCTGAGTATTGTAGGAGCCTTCGTCAGGCAGGGTGCTGTATGCTGCAACTTGGTATTGAATCGGGCGATGATGAGGTGCTCGAAGCGTTGCACAAGGGCATTACCACCCAGCAGATCGAACAAGCGCTCCGAAGCATCCACAGCGCAGGGATTGCTGTGTATGCCTACCTTTTGTTTGGAACACCCCCTGAGACGTACGAACTCGCGATGCATACCCGTGATCTTGTCGTGCGCCTGAGCTCGTGCATTGATTTTGTCAACTGTTCTCTTTTCAATATGCCCCTCGCAGGCTTTGCTAAAGGCAACGGTGCCGAAGGTCTTTTTTATGATGCAGACCTCTCACTGTATCGTGACTTCGCCCACCCCCAGGGGTGGACTCGGGCAAACGTCCGCAGGTTTTTTGACCGGGAATTTAAACGCCATCCCGTCATAGCAGGTATGGTGCGACGGGATCCACCGCTGTTCACTTCAAACCATGCACCGTTTTTCTGCACTGGATGGCAGGAGAGCAGATGAGCATTACCCTGTGTATTTTACCCTTGACACCTTTATGAGCTTACAGGATTATTCTGTAAGGCTGCACGGTTACACACTTTCTCTACAGCAATGACACCCCAGTTAGAACTTTCTGACCGCTTTCAAGATGCTCTTCAGATCTTTGAAGACGGCAGGGAATCAGCATTTATTACCGGCGGTGCGGGCACGGGCAAATCAACACTGCTGCGATATGCGCGGCAGACCTGTGCGCGGCAACTGGTTGTTTTGGCGCCGACCGGAGTTGCTGCTCTGCAGGTGCAGGGAGAAACGATCCATTCTTTTTTCCGTTTTCGGCCCGGCATTACTGTTGCGGAAGCTGCCCATTGTGCTGCCCACCTCAAGAACCCCAGTTTCTACCAAAGCATCCGTACCATCGTCATTGACGAGATATCCATGGTGCGTGCAGATCTGCTTGATTGCATAGATGTTTTTTTGCGCACCGCACTCAAACGACCAGCGCCGTTTGGCGGCATCCAGATGATTTTTATCGGCGATCTCTACCAGCTTCCGCCCGTGGTGCTGACAAAAGAATGGCACCATTTCAGTGCACTATATGAAACACCTTACTTTTTTTCTGCACGGGTTATGGCTGATGCACTTTCGCTGTTTCGGGTTATTGTGCTTGAAAAAATCTATCGTCAGCATGATAAAACCTTTCAAGAGCTGCTACATGCAGTCAGAAACGGTATGCTCACTGATGAGCAGCTTGCGCTGCTCAATAGCCGCGTCATCGCAGATGAGACAGCACTTGACCCTGACAGTATCTGGCTAACCACCACCACTGCTGCTGCCGACCGGATCAACAATTACCGGCTTTCCCTGCTGCGCGCAAAACCCGTGACGTTTCATGCCGAGGTCATCGGTGACTTTGATCCTCACACAGCTCCTGCTGAGGTTGAGCTGCGTTTGAAACAAGGTGCTCGCGTCATGTTTCTGAATAACGATGCTGACGGTCAGTGGGTGAATGGCACCATGGGTGTGGTGCGCACGGCTACCCGAAAAGAAATTTTGGTTACACGGGATGATGGCGGCACGGTCAGCGTTAGCCCGTATACGTGGACGTTGTACCGGTATGTACTGGATACAAAAACCCATCAATTGGTGCAGGAAAGCATTGGCTCATTCACGCAGATACCGCTGCAACTTGCCTGGGCAGTAACCATTCATAAAAGTCAGGGTAAAACGTTTGATCGGGTTGTGGTTGATTTTGGTCGCGGAACGTTTGCCTCGGGGCAGGCATATGTTGCGCTGAGCCGGTGCAGAACGCTGAGAGGCTTGCTGCTCAAGCAGCCATTGCGACAGGAGCATATTTTTGTGGATGATCGTATAGAGCGGTTTTGTACCAAGCTTCAGGATAACCGTGAACAGCGCAGCGGGCAGCGCTGAGTCATTAAAATGTTTTGCGTTGACAGAATTTTTGATAAAACACCATACATACAATGAGATATTTCACACTATACTCGTTTGCCATACTATCCTGAGCACGCTACCTCAGACGTAGCCGTGTACCGTTTTTTCACCATATGTACTGCATAGGAATTGATATCGGATCCATCAGCGTTAAGGTCGCCCTTGTTGCCTCTGGTGGCGAGGTGGCTCAGACACGCTACTGCCGCAGCCACGGTCAGCCGATTGCGACCCTGCGCCGTATGCTCAAGGATTTGCTTATCCACGTGCCGAACACTCAGATTACCGGCATGGCTGCAACTGGCAGCGGCGGCAAGCTGGTCGCTGAGCTTTTTAACTGTCACTATGCCAACGAGGCGGTTGCTCAGAGCACAGCAACTAGAACTTTCCATCCCGACATACGAACGATCATTGAAATCGGGGGTGAGGATGCAAAACTAATCCTGCTTGGCCCAGCGAGCCGGAACAGCAGGCTCTCTCTTCAGGATGTTGCGATGAATATGGTCTGCGCTGCAGGCACGGGTTCATTTCTTGACCAGCAGGCACAGCGTTTGGGAATTTCTATTGAAGATGAATTTGGAAGGCTTGCCTGCCAGTCCCAGCATCCCCCGCAGATTGCCGGCAGGTGCAGCGTGTTTGCTAAATCAGACATGATTCATTTGCAGCAAGCAGCAGTCCCTGCACATGACATTGTCATGGGACTGTGCTTGGCACTTGCCCGCACGTTCAAAAGCTCTGTCATAAAAAACCATACCCTGCAGCGGCCGATTGCTTTTCAAGGAGGCGTGGCGGCAAATGCAGGCATGATACGCGCCCTTCACAACGTACTGGAACTCACTCATGGCGAGCTCATCATCCCCCGTTATTTTGCCTGCATGGGTGCAATCGGTGCAGCACTGGACATGCTTGAGCGTGGCAGCACCACCCCCTTTTTTGGACTTGAACCACTCGACCGCTATCTTGCTAGCGGCAGCCGACCGGTGCAGCGCCATGAACGGCTGCCGGTGCGGTCTCAGATTTTCCACATAGCCGCTGAGCCGATTACTGGACACGTCCCCTGCGATGCTTATCTTGGCGTTGATGTTGGTTCGATCAGCACCAATCTTGCCGTCGTTGATGCCTCTGGCAGGGTTATTGCCCGACGCTATCTGATGACTGCAGGACGTCCGATCGAGGCGGTGCAGCAGGGCTTGCGTGAAATCGGTGCTGAAATCGGCACTGCGGTTACCATCAAAGCAGCAGCAACCACCGGATCAGGCCGGTACTTGATTGGGGATGTTATTGGTGCTGACATTGTCATCAACGAGATTACCGCACATGCACGCGGCGCTGCACACATGAATCCCCAGGTGGATACGATTTTTGAAATCGGCGGTCAAGATTCTAAGTACATCCGCATTGATAACGGCGCTGTGGTGGACTTTACCATGAACAAGGTATGTGCTGCTGGTACGGGGTCGTTTCTGGAAGAGCAGGCTGAAAAACTTGGGCTGAGCATCAAAGACGAATTCAGCCGTCTCGCTCTTTCTTCACCAGCACCGGCAGCATTGGGAGAGCGGTGCACGGTCTTTATGGAATCGAGTCTGAACCGGCTCCTGCAGCAAGGGGTTGCCAAGGAGGATTTGGTTGCGGGATTGTGCTACGCTATTGTGCTTAACTATCTTGGCAAAGTTGTTGAGGACCGACCAGTCGGCGAGGTGATTTTTTTTCAGGGGGGGACGGCGTACAATGCAGGCGTTGTTGCTGCATTTGAAAAGGTGTGCGGCAAAAAAATCATTGTTCCACCGCACCATGACGTGCTCGGCGCTATTGGCTGCGCGCTAATAGCACGAGACCGGTGTACGACAGGCACGTCAAAGTTTAGAGGGTTTGACCTCGGCTCACGACCCTACACGGTTGAATCATTTGAATGTACCGACTGCCCCAACGCCTGCGTCATCAGACGCGTCTCAGTCACGGGTGAGCAACCCCTCCACTACGGAAGCCGCTGCGGCAAGTTCGATGAAGGACATCGGTCGTCGCGTGGCACAGACCTGCCGCGACTTTTTGCTGAACGTGAACAGATGCTCCTCGCGACTGGTCTGGAAGAAGCAACACTCCCTGCAAATGCTCCGGTGATCGGTATTCCCCGTGCAACGATCTTTTATGAGTTTTTCCCCTTCTGGCAGGCATTTTTTGCTGAGCTTGGTTTCCGCCTTGTCCCTTCGGCGCCGACAAACCGCCACATCATCAGCAAGGGATGTGCACTATCGCTTGAAGAGCCGTGTTTCCCAATCAAAGCAGCGCATGGGCATATCTTCGAGCTTTTGGAACAGGGGGTTGACTATCTGTTTCTTCCCAGCATCGTCACGGCTGATGCGGGAGCGCCTGATGCAGCAGCACCCTACGTCTGTCTCTACATCCAAAGCCTTCCCTTTACGGTCCGCGCAGCCCTTAATACCACGCAGTACCGTACCAGGATACTGTCACCGGTACTGCATCTTGGCTGGGGTGAAAAGACGTTTCTTCCCGAGCTTTACGCTTTTGCCCGTGAGCTTGGCTGCTTAGAAAAAAAGGTGCGGCAGGCATATCATGCGGCACTGCGCGCGCAAACAAGATTTAAGAATAAACTTCTGCAGCAGGGCGCTGAAGCACTTGCCGCAGCGCCCGCAGGAACACCGATTGTCGTCATTGTCAGCAGACCCTACAATGGTTGTGATCCCGGACTAACGTTCAAAATACCGGAGATGCTCAGGGACGTGGGAGCGCTTGCCATGCCGCTTGATATGCTTGCGGAAGCTCTTCCGTCTTCTGATTCTGAACTCAGGCACATGTACTGGCGCTCAGGGCAGAAAATTCTTGCAGCAGCACCGGTGATTGCCCGCAATCCAAGGCTGCACGCAGTCTATATCACGAATTTTGGCTGCGGTCCTGATTCCTTCATCATCAAACACTTCAAGCGCGCACTGCAGGGCAAGCCTTTCCTTACCCTTGAGCTTGATGAGCATACGGCAGACGCTGGTGTGCTTACACGGCTTGAGGCATTTATGGAGAGCCTGCCACGGGTTGCTGCAGCTTCCACAATGAAACCAGCTCTTCGTCAGCCCCGCGTCAGTTCTGCTGCCCCCAATGGCCGTATCCTCTATATTCCGTACCTGGATGATCACGGAAGCGCCCTTGCCGCAGCGCTGCGTTTTTTTGGGGTGCGCGCAGAGGCGTTGCCCATGGCTGATGAGGAAAGCATTGCCGCTGCACGCCCCTTTACCAGCGGCAAAGAGTGCTACCCGTGCATTCTGACAACTGGCGATATCGTTAAAAAGACCCGCGCACCTGATTTTAATCCCCAGCGCGCTGCATTCCTTATGGCAACCGCAGCAGGACCGTGCCGTTTTGGACAATACAGCCAGTTTCACCGCATGGTGCTGGACGAACTGGGGCTCTGCAACGTGCCACTGCTGGCACTTGATCAGACCGTGCACTACACCAGCGATCTCCGCAAGCTTGGCACACGCTTCAGGCGCTTAGGATGGCAGGCTGTGCTTGCGGTTGATTATTTTAAAAAGCTTCTTCTGCATACCCGACCCTATGAGAAAAATGCAGGTGACTGCGATCAGGTTTATGCTGACTGTCTTGAACGACTTGCCCAGCACCTTGAGCGTTTTGGCAGCATCGGTGACTGCTGCAGCTCTGCCCGCGATCGTTTTGCCGCAGTCGCCGTCAACCGCAGCGTCCAGCGACCACTGGTCGGCATCATCGGCGAAATCTATGTTCGGTCAAACGCATTCAGCAATAATTTTATCGTCCGGCGTCTTGAGGCGCTCGGTGCTGAGGTGGTCATACCACCGATCCAGGAATGGGTCAGGTACACTGACTGGGAACGCCGCAGAGACCTGCAGCGCAGAGGACAACGCTTCAAGCTTTTTACGGAATGGATAAGCCAGCGCATACAGCAGTACGATGCTGCGGTCATCATGAAGTGCTTTGCCTCCAGTGGTGCTCCTTTTCTTGAGGAGCTGCCAACCGAGGAGATACTTCGGCTGAGCGCGCCCTATTTGAGTGAACACGTCCGTGGTGAGGCAAACCTCAGCATCGGTCGCGCGGTGGAGTACGTCTGTCATCACTGCCACGGCATTGTCAACCTCATTCCGTTTGGATGTATGCCGGGAACCATCGTCAATGCGCTGCTGAGCCTTTTTTCTCGTGAGTATCCGCAGATACCCCTCTTAAAAATGACCTATGACGGCACACCGCAGTCAGGCGATGAACTACGGATAGAAACCTTTATGTATCAGGTGGACGCTGCTTGGCGCACAACAGAAAGGGAGTGCCTGAGCGGCGGTGAAAATTTTTTTGCTGCGAAGAACTTACGGTATAGTATATACCAGTGAACGGAGTTGTCCCCGATGAGTGCACGACTTGAATTACAGATAAAAACTTACTACACCGAAACCGTCAAGGCGTTTCTGACGCTGATCGAGGGGAAAGACGCGTCTATACGGGCACACTGCGAACGGGTAGCGCGCTTGTGCAGCGATTTTTGCAAGCGGCTTGGGTTGTCTGCCAGTGATACCCAACGGATTTATCTTGCCGCGCTGCTGCATGATATAGGACTGATTTATGTCTCTGAGGAAATTTTGCACAAACCAGAGCCGCTCTCAGAGGGTGATCAGGCAATGATCAAACTTCATCCGGTGCTTGCTGAAAAAATCATTTCCCAGCTCAGCTTTCTTTCAGGTATTGTCCCGATTGTCCGACACCATCACGAACGCATTGACGGCAGTGGCTATCCTGATGGATTGCAGGCAGATGCAATCCCGCTGGGTTCACGGATTCTGGCACTTGCGGACAGCTATGATGCAATGCTGTCCGGCTACCCCTACCGACCGGCACTCTCACCGGATGCTACCAGTGCTGAAATAAGGAACAACGCCGGCACGCAGTTTGACAGCAAGCTGGCAGGGCTTTTCCTTGACCATGTCCGCCTCCGGGCAGCAGCCGCAGCGGCAGCAGAACGGGCATCAGAAAAAGAACAAAAAGATTTCATGAAATCAGCGGTGCAGGAAATTCTGGTTCGCTTTAAGGAGGGGAGGCTCCAGCTGCCGGTTCTGCCAAGGGTGGTGATGGAAATTCAGCGGGCTATCAGAAATCCGATCGCAACAACCGATGATATTGCAAAACTCATTGAACAGGACGCGGTCATATCGCTGCGGCTCATCACGGTTGCCAATTCCGTGACCTACCGCGGTGTTGATAAAGTACAGACCGTGCGTGCTGCTGTGCCGCGGCTGGGGATTAAGCAGACCCAAAGTATTGTTTCAACGATCGCCAATAAAAGCCTCTATACCAGCGCCAACGAACAGTTCATGAGCATGATGGAAAAGCTGTGGCTGCATTCGCTGGCAACTGCCTTTGCGGCACGAGGGTTTGGGGAAAAACTCTTGCACGGGGATGTTGAAAGGCTCTACCTCATGGGGTTGTTTCACGACATCGGCAAAGCGCTCCTGCTGCGGGGCATGGAGATGCTTTTTTCAAAAAAAGAGATTAATGAAACTGAACTGACTAAAGCAATTCAGGAGACACATACTGCTTTTGGCAGTGGGATTTTGAGTACGTGGGGTTTTTCAGAGGATTTTTCTCGTGTTGCCAAAATGCACGACGAAGAAAAATTTTTCCCGACCACACAGAAAGAGATTCTTATCGTGAATCTTGCAAATATGCTGACCAGAAAAATCGGGTTCAGCCTTTTCACTGACGAGGGGCTTGACGTGCAAGGACTTGAATCAGCCCAGCTTCTGGGCATTGATGCTGCCATGATCAGCGCGGTGTGTGAAGACACGACCCGCAAAATGAACGAAACCTCAAATATTTTCTAATACCAGCTCACTGCTCTGACTTAAAGCCCCAGCTGGTCGCTGATCGCGCACATGGCTGCAAGGCTCAGCGTTGCAAAATCCTCGAGGGGGATACCGATCAGCTCGCACTCCCGGATGTGGTCGCGATTCACCGACCGGGCAAACTCCTTCTGTTTCATGCGCTTGATGATTGACTGCGGCTTGACGCTGGAGAGTTTCTTGTCCGGATACACCAGCGCAGTTGCGACAATAAGACCGGTTATGCATTCAGCCGCGGTCAGCGCGTGTTCAAAGAGTTTTGTGCGCTGCATTCCAAGGTTTGCGGCATTGTGAGCCTTGATGGCATTGATAATCTCTTCGCAGACACCACGCTCTTTGAGAATGTCTGCGGTTATCAAACCGTGCCGATCCATCGCGTCTTTGGTTTGGTGATAGTCAAGGTCATGGAGCAGCCCTGCAATTCCCCACATCTCTTCATTTTGCCCAAGCCGCTGTGCAAGCGCCCGCATGATCGCTTCTGTTGCAAGGCAGTGATTGAATAGGTTTTCCTGCGGTATATACTGCCGCAGGAGTGCAAGCGCTTCGTCTCTGGTCATGCCGCAAGGGGGCATTTTTCAGTCTCCCTTCTCTATGGTTTTCTGAGGAGTACGGGAACAGTGATGAAAATACCGGAGCAGACAATAAGCCGAGTTCTGTTCCTGACTTGCGTCAGGCAATGGTCATTCAACTAGGACGGCTGTTACCAGACGCCTCAAGCGACCTACCCGAAAGCTTAGGGCGGGCAACCCTTTAAGGCAGGAATTCTGCCTCGCGCTTTCCTATTTGGTCTTGCTCCGGGTGGGGTTTGCCGAGCTATCCCGGTCACCCGGGATACTGGTGAGCTCTTACCTCGCCTTTTCACCCTTACCGCTGCTTTCGCAGCGGCGGTATGTTTTCTGTGGCACTTTCCTTAGGGTCACCCCCAGTCGCTGTTAGCGACCACCCTGCCCTGTGGAGCTCGGACTTTCCTCTGCGCCCGACATGGAGCGCAGCGACCATTTAGTCTGCTCCGGTATGTAGTAATAGAATAGTTTTTATAAAAGCTGTTGTCAACAGGCGTTATTTCTTTGTCCCCCTGAAACACTATTGTCCAACATGCGAGATTCCTCTGTCCTGCCTTGCAGCACATGCCATGACACTATCCTGTAACATAATCGTTTTATTCTCATTGCAAGGAATCCCCGTGCAGCGGGATGACGAAGCAATCTCATTTTTAGAATTTAGGGAAAACAAAAATAGTTAATGCTGTATTTTGAACAGAAACAATGTAACGTAACAAAAAATTATGAAAGAAATGCAACAACAAAGCCCGCCGTGTGTGGCGGGCTTTGTGCTGATACACAAGCTGTGTTACTTGGGTTACGGCGTGTCGCTGTCAACAAAAAGCTCCGTCGGCGTTGTCGTGGAAACCGTCAGATTTGCCTTTGACCACGTGCTGTAAAACGCAGCAGTGATGAACTTGTCAACGGTCTTGGCAATGTCGGTAAAAAAGGAGCTTGGCGTTGTCATGCAATTGGTGCAAGCCGGGCAGTGAGCATCGCAAAACGAGCAGTGGAAAAACTTCGGGGAATACCCGC
>Ga0272448_1005261_pt1 | contig 14370 bp, 10 predicted proteins | sample YNPCB0191_FD_202220 | JGI IMG/M metagenome (GOLD analysis project Ga0272448, IMG submission 202220) | Hot spring sediment microbial communities from Yellowstone National Park, WY, United States - YNP-CB-019-1 | ecosystem: Environmental > Aquatic > Thermal springs > Hot (42-90C) > Sediment...
TCACACCCGAGATCGAACAGTGGGAGGCGCGTTTCGGATGACCTGCCGGACGCCGGCGGCCGCGCGGTAGCGGCTGAGCCTCGCCCGCCCGCTTACCGCTCGACCCGGAACTGCCGGTTGCCGTCGCGCGGGAAGACCTTGATCGGCCGGTGCTTGCGGGCCTCGGCATCATCGAGGTCCGTATAGGCGAATATGATGATCCGGTCGCCCGTCTGCACCAGACGCGCCGCCGCCCCGTTGACCATGACCGTGCCGCTCTTGCGGGGCGCCTCGATGAGGTAGGTGTCAAAGCGGGCGCCATTATCGACGTCCGCAATCCAGATTCGCTCGTATGGAATGAGGTCCGCGGCGTCCATCAGGTCGCGATCGAGTGCGAGCGAACCCTCGTAGGACAACAACGTCTCCGTGACTTCTGCAAGGTGGATCTTCGATTTCAGTATGGTTCTTCGCATGCTTGGCCTTCTTTGCCCGCTATTCTATCCGAAGGCGGACGAACAGGGTAGCGGCGGCCGGACGCGCGGCTCCTCCAAGCGGCCGGCGCGGGCTGCGGCGCGTCGAAGACGGCGGTTGCGAGGCGGGCGTTTCCGATTGTCCCGCCCAACTATTCGGTGCATAATGGTGTCTACAGAAACAGGGGCAACGCGGCGCCCGGTCCAATGGGCTTGCTCTGGAGGATCGATATGGCACTTCCTCAGGGGATCCCGGCGTGGGTGATTGTCGGTTGGGCCATGGGCGGCGTCTGCGCCGCCGCGCCGGCTCAAGACACGCGGCCGGCGACGGGACCGCGCGTACATGTGTACTCCACGGGGACCTCGGTCCCTGCGGTGCCGGGCCAACGGATTCGCATCACGAGAAACGGCGCGGTGGAAACAGGCAACGGTGCGCCGCAGCACGCATCCGCCGCGGGCGAAACGCCGCACTACCTCGACGGCGTTTACCGCATCGCGGCCGATCCGAGCGGTTCGGTGAGGGAGCCCGACCAGGCGCCCGCAGCGGGCGCCCGGGATCGCTCGAGCACCGACGAGAGTGCAGCGGCGATGTTGGACAACTGGTACGCACGATGGCAGGCGGCGTGCAGCTACGCGGGCTTTGTGCCCGCCATGATCTATCCGGACGATCTTGTCTTCTACGGCTCCCGAACCTATGGCCGTGCGGCGGAAGCCGGCTTTGAAGCGGGCAAGAATGCGGGGCGGCGCGAGACGCTCTTCAAAGGCGCGCTCGAGATGTACAACGAGCGGGTGGGCAATCCGCCTGCGGCGTCGGCGGCAGCGCCGGGCGACGGCGGCGCCGTGGTTTACCCGTATGCGGTGCCGCCCTCGTGGGATGCATACTACTCCGGCTCGCGAGCCGGCCGGTATGAAGCCGAGCTCTGGCTTGCGCGTGATCGCAACCTCGTTCGGACCGCGCGCCTGTACGTGCACAAGGGTCAGGAGCTCTTCCGCGCCGGCAGGTACGCCGAGGCGGCGGATGCGTTTCGGCTCGCGGCGACATCGGACAACGGCGATGCCTCGTCGCGCCTCCTGGCCGCTCACGCGTACTTCGCCCTCGGTCAATACGATAAGGCCGTGAACTACCTGCGGCGGGCGTTCGAACTCCAGCCGAAGATCGCGCTTCTCGACTTCAGCATCCGCGCGGAGTATGGCAGCCCGGAGGATTTCGAGAGACACGCGCAGGCGCTCAAGAAGGCTTGTGAGGACCGGCCCAACGACGCAATGACGCTGACCCTGCTCGGCTACGTGTACCGTCACTCGGGCAATCGAGAGGCAAGCGACAGGGTGCTTGCACAGGCATACAAGCTGGCCCCTCAGGACCGCCTGGTGAGGCGCTTGTACGACGTGGATCCCGATCCCAGGAGATAGCCGCCCGGGCTACCGCCGTCGGGCCGCACCCGGACGGCTCGCGGCGGCGCCCTTCGCAAGCGGCAGCGACCGGCTGGCCGGGGCACCCGTAACAACGGGATACACGGTCTGCTCCGCCCATGTCCGCAATGCCGCGCCCGCCGGGTGTTTCGTCTTCTCGCCGATCCGGCGAAGGTCTTCCCGGGTCGCCTGATTCGCATAGATCACCGAGACCACCAGGGCGTCGCGGGGTTCGGCGGGAAGTTGCTTTTCCACGGCGGCCCGCAGCGAAGAAGCCGGGGTCTGCGCGATCGTCAGCTCCTCGCCCGGCTGTAATTGGCGGATACGCGTCGGGACCGGCAGGGTGGGCACCGTCGTCGGGAATGCCGGGAGCCTTACGGGATCCTTCCCTTTCGGCTTGGGTCGAAGGCACCAATCGAGCTGCGCGAAACCTCCGCCCTCGGGCCCGAAGTTGAGGTTCACACATACCGGCCGGTCCCAGGTGCTTTGCACCCGGACTACGAAGTCGCCGCTCTGCCGGCTGAGAAGGAGGCGTACGGGCTGCGTACCCTTGCGAATCATCGGCGGCGCCGCATCGGTAACTTCGATATCAACGCTGTTGCCGACGACCCTGCCCACGCCCGCCTCAATCCACTCCGGCCGGCTCCACTGCGGCTGGTATGCGAACCGCACGCGGTAGCGGCCTTTGGCGAGAAGGGGATAACGCGCCCATCCCCGGTTGAACTCCGGGAGATCCGCAACGCATTGCTGCCCGGGCGCGAGCGCGGAAACCGGCCCGCCGGTTGCCAGGTCGTTGACCGTTTTCTGTACGGCGAGGTCATCATCGATCGATTCGATGCGGAGATCGACCGGCTGACCCGTCGGAGAGGTAACTTCCAGGAAGTCGCCAACGGCAAGCATCAGGCCGACCCTCTCGGCAAGCGAAGCCGGCCGGGTCGCAGCAGCCGCGACATCCCACGGAAGCTTCGCGTCAAACGGCGAACGGTTTTCCGTCACGATCCGCAGGCGCACCGGCCGATCCCATTGCGTCCGGGGGGGATCAACCTCCAGCCGAACGGTTACACCGCAGAAAAACACATCCTGGAGTTCCTCCATCAGTTCGCGTGCGGCCAAGGCAATCTCTTGTCTGGGATTGTCGATCTCGCGGCGAAGGTAGGGGATGGCAGCGGGACCGACCTGGGCAATCCGGCGAGCGGCCTCCTCTCGCTTCGAATAAGAGCGGTTGGCCAGACCGGCTACGAGGCGGGCGATCTCTTCGGGCGAGGCAGGAGCCGTGCTCTGAGCGGCCGCCGGCGTCGTTGCCGGTGCAAGAAAAGCGCACACACAACCAAGTGGTACGAGCGGAAGTCTCATCTCTGTATTGTATCGACGGCTTCGGGGCATTTCCTCCCCAACAATCCAGCGGGTTATTCAGCACCGCAGTCCCCGGCGGGATGCGAAGAACGCGGATTGCCCGCGTTCGCTCGTTGACAAGGGTCAGGTAACAGCATTATGATGATTATCGAGCAGGGGGGGGTATCCAGAGGCAGCGGCCATATCTGCTTCTTCGCGGCATCTGCCCCGTCTGCTCCGGACGATGTCGGACTTGGTTGGCAGGACGTCCTCTCGGCATTTCTGTAAAGGAGCGGAAGAATGACTCGAGTACCCAGGCCGTTCGCGGCGCTTCTGGCGGTCGCGCTGGGCACGGCGACGGCGCCGGTTTGGGCCACGGATTATGCGTGGAAGAACCCGGTCGACGGCAACAGCTCGGTGCCGGCAAACTGGAATCCCTCCGGAACGCCCGACAGCACGTCGCTGGTCACGTTGCCGGCATTTTCGAACCAGTCGTACACGGTCAACCACGACGCGGACGGCTGGACGATCAACGATCTGAAGGTGTACGGGTATGCGACGGCGCACCTCAATGGGCACGGGCTGACCGTCAACTCCGGCGGGGACTTCTACAACTACAGCACGCTCAAGATCACCAACGCCACCTACGACCCGACGGGCACGGTTTCCCTTCACGACTCCGCCGTCCTTCGGCTGGTGAACGGCACGGTAGCGGGGTACGTGAACACGGCAGCCGGTACCTCCATACTCGGCTACGGTACGATCAGCAACAATCTGACCAATAACGACGGCGTGATTCGGGCAGAGAACGGACAGCTCAACATCACACTGGCCGGCGCCTCGCACAACAGCGGAACGCTTTCGGCGCTCAGCGGGGCGACGCTGTATATCGGCAACACCTCGGACATCAAGAACGGAGACACCATCAGTCCCGCGGGCGGGACCATCAAGGGATATCAATACGCGTTGTATACGCTTGAGAACGGCACATCCTCGGCCGGTCATCTGATCAGCGGTTACGGTACGATCGACCGTTACTACGTCCGCAATACGGGCAGCGGCGGCGACGCCGGGACGATCCGTCCGACGGGCGGCACGCTTACGCTGAACTACGGGTTTCTCAACGGGGAACAATGGGGCATCCTCGAACTGCCGTCCGGCGGTACCCTGTCGGTTCCCAACCACACCTGGACGAACTACGCGACGATCACAATGACCGGCGGATCGATCACCGGGCAGACGATGTCGCAGAACAGCGGCTCAGGGCTGACCGTCACATCCGGCAGCGGAAACGCCATTCAGAATGTTACGTTCAACTCGGGCGCAACGATCAGCGGCGGGGCCACGCTTACGATCACGGGAACAGGCACGCTCAACGGCGCGACCCTGGCCGAGTCGGGGACAGGGGGATACTTCAACGTGGGCAGCGGCGCGCTGGTTCAGGGACGGGGCGTCATCTATCCGGACGTGACCGTCAACGGCGCCTTGGCGGCCAATTCGAGCGGCAACACGCTGGCCCTCAACGGTACCCTCAACGTGGCGTCCGGCAAGTTCGCCTATGCCACGGGCGGCGGTACGCTGGATCTCAACGGAGCTGTGACGAACGGCGGGCAGCTTTACGGCAACGGCGGCACGGTCACGATAGACGCAGCCGTCACGAACAGCGGCAGTCTGTATGCGACCGGCGGGAGCACGATCACGGTCAACGCCGCGCTGATCGTAAACGCCGGCAGCAACGCGTATGCCACCGGCGGCGGCACGCTGAATCTCGCGAATGCCGTCTACAACCGGGGCAGTGTCTACGCCAATTCCGGTACGGTGAATCTTACCGGTACGATCAAGGCCGGGACGGCCGAGACGGGCGACTTCGCCGCCACCTCCGGCGGACTCAACCTCGGTGCGGCCACAGTCGAGAGCAATGTGCGCAATACGTTCACGGCCAACGGCGGCGGTACCGTTACGTTGTGGGGCAATCCGAACACGGGGACGTTGTACCAGACGGAGGCCCTGCGGCCCCGCGGGGGGACGATCACCATTGGATCCGGCCAGACGCTTACCAACAGCTCCGGCAAGTCGATCGCAGGGTACGGCACGCTTCTGGGAGAGGTACTTTCGCTGATAAACCAGGGTGTGATCGAGGCGAACGGCGGCACGCTCGACGTTCACGGCAACATTACGAATACCGGCACCATGCGGGCCGGCAGCGGCTTCACGCTCAACCTCGGCAGCGCGCTGACCAACGGCGGTCAGATCTATGCAAATGCCAACGCGACGGTGAACCTGAACAGCGCGGACCTGACCAACAACGGCAGCATCTACACCAACGGTGCGAACGCCGTGATCGTCGTCGCCGATCCAACGCCGCAGGGAAGCGGCTCGTTCACGGCCGGTCCCGGCGGAACGCTGCGGTTCGCGGACGGGTTTACCAACGCGAACCTCAGCCAGACGAGTCCTCTCCTGTTGGTCGGCGGCAGCCTTACGGTCGCTTCGGGCAGCATGACGAATGCGTCGAGCAAGTCCATCTCGGGCAACGGCGTGCTGCTCGGTTCCGGTACGACGCTGATCAACGAAGGCGCCGTGGCCGCCTCCGGCGGCGGGCTGAAGATCTACGGGAACGTCACCAACAGCGGAACCCTGCGGGCGGCGGGTTCGAACCTGGTGACCGTCTATGGAAGCCTTACGAACACCGTCACGGGGATCGTTCGCTCGGAGGACGGCGCTGCGGTGACCGTGGCCGGCGTGACGAACACCGGGACCATTGCGGTCGTGAACGGGGGCGGAACGGGCACGGTGATCTTCACGGGAAATGCCGACGGCGCGGGTCTGTACTCGCTTCAGAACGGACGGATGCTCTTCCAACAGGACCTGACCATGCCGGACGGCGGACGGATTTCCGATACCGGCACGTCCTCGACGATCGAAGTTCAGGGCAACCTGAGCAAGCAGGGCAGCGCGGTCGGATTCGCAGCCGAGCATGTCGATCTGCGGCTTTACAGCGGCGGACCGGTGATCCCCTTCCTGAAGAGCGTCGATTGGCAGGCCCAGGACATGGGGCCGATCCTGCTCGGGCTGGATAACAACCTGGCGCTGGGCCATCTGACCTTCGGCGACGGGGAAGGGCTGCCCCGCTCCGACCGCTTTGCGCTGTCCGGGCTGACGACCATCTACTGTTACGGGTTGACCATCCACGCCGATGCGGATGTCGATCTCGGCGGACGGACGATCTACTATCTGCGCGAGGGAATCGTTCACAACGGGATTCTGGGGAAGGGCTTTCAGGATAACGGAGGCCACTATTTCAACGGCAGCATCGTTCCGCTCGAGCCGTCCAAGGGAGATTTCGACGCCGACGGCGACGTGGACCTGACGGACTTCGCGCGCTTCCAGGCGTGTTTTAACGGACCGAACCGGCCGCCCAAGAAGCTCGGCTGCGAGAGTGCGGATTTCGAGCCGGACGGAGATGTAGACCTGTCCGATTTCGCCACGTTCCAGGCCTGTTTCAACGGACCGAACCGGCCGCCGAAGGCCACATGCCCGTGAGTCGGCAGGGGCGCGGAGACCGTGACGGCCGCGCGGGCCGCTGGGACGTACGACGCGGCGTCCGGATTACAGCCAGCGTTCCTTATGGGGGTAGTACGCCGGTTCGCGATCCGGATACCGCTGCTTGTATCGGCGGTATCGTTCGAGATACCGCCGATACAGCGTGTCGGGGGTGGCGATGCGGCGGTGGCGGATGCGGATGAGATAGCGTTCGACGGCCCAGACGTTTCGCTCCGAGAATCGCCAGTCCACGCCGCGGACGTTTCGCAGATCCGCAACGGCGTAGGCGATGAGGCGTCCGGTAAAGTCGACGAACGGCTCGACGTAATCCCTCACCAGATCCTCCACGGCGAGGAACACGGGCTTGCGTCCGTGCAGGCCCGGGAAGCGCGAGCGGCCGACCGTGCCGAACCGCCCCTTGTGTTCGAACAGAAAGAGCACGTGGTCGAGCCGGTCGCAGGACGCCAGATCGAGCAGCAGCGGCGGATAGCCGTGCTGCTCCAGAATTGTGGCGGCCGTCAACGCCGCCTCGAGGCAGTGCGCCGTCCTGTGGCGAAGCACGCCCCGGAACGTTCGCAGCGTGTCGCCGCGGGTCTCCCGGTTGTACGGGAGAGTCTTCAGGAAACGCTGGACCTGTTGCGGCGTGCGGAGGCGCTGCACGAGGCGCCATTCTCGGGGCCGAAACGCGGATCGGTCGGGCGTCGTGGCAGCGGGCGGGTTCACGTGGGCTTTTCGATGTTGAACTTCTTGATGCGATACCGGAGGTTGTCGCGAGAGATTCCCAGGGCGCGGGCGGCCTTCGACTGGTTCCAGTTGTTTTCCTTGAGGGCCTTGACGATGAGCGCCTTCTCGTAGCCCCAGAGGCCGGACTCGCTCCGGGCTTTGCTCGTTTCGTCGGCTCCGCCGGTAACCTCGCGGGGAAGATGCGCCGGCAGGAGCCGCAGCCCGTCGGAGAGGAGCACCGCCCGCTCGATCACGTTCTGCAATTCGCGGATGTTGCCGGGCCAGTCATAGCCGGCCAGGAGCGCCATCGCATCCCCGTCGATCTCCGGCGCCGAGAGGCCAAGCTCCGTGGCCGCCCGCCGGACGAAGTGCTCGACAAGGGCGGGGATGTCCTCGCGGCGGTTCCGCAGCGGCGGCAACTGGATCGGAAAGACGTTCAGGCGGTAGTAGAGGTCCTCGCGGAACTGGCCCTTTTCCATCGCGTCGCGGAGGTTGCGGTTCGTGGCGGCGATGATCCGCACATCGCATGAGACCGTTCGCGTCCCGCCGACCCGCACGAACTCGCGTTCCTGCAGCACCCGCAGCAGCTTGACCTGCGTGGACGGGCTGATGTCGCCGATCTCATCGAGGAAGAGCGTACCGTTGTCCGCCAGCTCAAAGCGTCCGATTTTCTGGGCGATGGCGCCGGTGAACGCGCCCTTCTCGTGGCCGAAGAGCTCGCTTTCGAGCAGCGTCTCCGGCAGGGCAGCGCAGTTGATGGCGATGAAGGGCTTGTCGCGCCGGGGCGAGTTCGCGTGAATGTGGCGGGCCATCAACTCCTTGCCGGTCCCGGTGTCGCCGAGCAGCAGGACGGTGGCGTTGCTGCCGGCCACGCGGCTGCAGAGATCAAGACACTGCCGCAGGGCCTCGCTCTGCCCGATGATCACGTCGGCCAGCCGCACCGTCTCGCGCAGGCCGCGATACTCCATCCGCAGCCGTTCGTGCGTCTGGGCGTTCACGGCGCCGTTGGCCGCGAGGTTCGCGAAGATCTGGAGCAGCTCCAGGTCTTCCTCCGTGAAGTTCTCCTGCGCGATCTTGTTGAGCACTTCGACCACGCCGATGGTCTCGTTATTGTGCACGAGCGGCGCCGCGATCAGGCCGCGCGTGGTGAAGCTGCTCTTGTCGTCGATGCCCCTGAAGAAGGCCTTGTCTCGCTGTACGTCGGTCACCAGGGCCGGTCGGCCGGTGGCGGCCACCTTTCCGGCGATGCCGAGGTTGGCGTCGAACTCCTCGCCGAGCAGGGCGTCGCCGCGATCACCGATGGCGGCCTTGAATACCAGCTTGTTGCGCCGGCGGTCCAGCAGCAGCACGCTGCTGGCTTCCGCCTGCATGACCATGGCGGCGCTGCGGGCGATCGCCTCGAGCGTGCGTTGCAGATCGAGCGAGGCATTGATGGCGGCGGACGCCTCAATCAGCGCCGACATGGTCCGTTGCGGCAGTTGTCGGTGTTCGGGCTGCATGGCTCACACGCGATGCGAGGCCGCTTTCCGCCGCGGCCTGGCTTCAATGCCCTCCAGCCTACCGCGAGGAAGGGCACGGAGCAAAGCGGCCTCCGGTGCCCCCCCGGGATGCGATAACCGGGCCTGCCGGCGGCAGCGCGGACGCATAACCTTCGGTGTAAGCCGTAGTTCAGGTCCGGTATTCTGTCAAGGCCGGATTGACCGGCTCCGCGACGCCGCTATCATGGATGCCGTGAGTACGATCCCTGCGAACTCTCTGTTGTCACTGTCGTAAGGAATCCCGGAGCGGTGAACGCGCCAAGCGACGAGCGGTTGTTGGCCGAGTACCTGGCCGGCAAGACGGACCGATTCGAATTGCTGGTCAGGCGGCACAGCGAGGAGCTCTTCCAGTTTCTGGCGCGGTTCATCGGTAACGCGGCCAGTGCGGAGGACATCGTTCAGGAGACGTTCCTCCAGGTGCACCTGTCGGCGGCCCAGTTCGATCGGCAGCGCCGGTTCAAGCCGTGGCTGTTCACGATCGCCGCCAACAAGGCCCGTGACTTCCTGCGAGGCCGGTCCCGCCGGCCGGAGGTGCCGCTGGATGCGTTTGTCGGCTCGGCTGACGACGAGCAGGGGCAGAGGTTCCTGGACTTCCTCGCGGATGTGTCCACTGCCCCCGAGACCGCTCTCGTAGAGGACGAGCGGCGGCGGTTGGTCGAGCAGATCATCGACGGGATGCCCGAGCACCTGCGGGAAGTTCTGGTGCTCGGCTACTATCACCGGTTTCCCTACAGGGACATGGCCGAGATCCTCGGCATCCCCCTGGGAACGGTGAAGAGCCGCCTGCATGCGGCCGTGGCGTATTTCGCGCGGGAGTATCGGGCGGCGATGAAGGAGAGAGTGTGACCTTCGCTCGAGGACAGGACGTGCCATGAGTGAGTCTGCGGATCGTTTCGGTTCCCTGATCGATCTTCATCTGGACAAGCTGTCGGCGGAAGAGGCGGCGGTGCAGCGGGCGGCCATCGCGGCTTCGCCCGAATTGCAGGCGCAGAGCGAGGGGTGTCGCCGGCTGCTCTCCGCGCTGGAGGCGTACCCGGCACCGGTGGCGCCGGGCGACCTGGTGGAACGGGTTTTGAACCGGATCGCCGAATCCGAAGCGCTCATTCCCTTCCCCGTGGCGGATGCCGGCACGGAATCGCTGCCGAACGGTACGGAGCGGGCGCTGACGGGAAGCCCGATCCTGAGTCTGCGGGAACTCATCACGATCGCGGCGTGCATCGTGTTGTTCGTAGGCATTTTCGTTCCCGGTTACTACAAGGCGCAATCGATCAGCAAGCGGAATCACTGCGCGGCGAACATGCAGCAGATCTACGCGGGCCTCGGCGCCTACGCACAGGCCAACAGCGGCTACCTGCCGTCCGCCGGGGCGATTCCCGGCGGTTCGTGGCTGCCGGTGCGGATTCCCGGCGTCCCCCGGGCGAGCAATACGCGGCATATCTACCTGCTGCTGAAGGACGGCTATGTGCAGAACCCGCGGATCTTCCTTTGCCCGGGTCGGGGCAACGGCGTGCCGATGATCATGGACAACTACCGCCGGGCGACGGACTTCGCCGAGCCGGCCAACTGCAATTACAGCATTCAGAACGGCAATGTCGAGGATCCCTCGCCGGTCGAAGAGCTGAATCCCCGCATGGCGTACGTGGCGGACGCGAACCCGTACTTCAGCGGCTATGTCACGCGGAACCTCAGCCCGTTCGAGCCGGACAACTCCAACGCACACGATGTGAACGGCGGGCAGAACGTGCTGCACGTCAACGGCCGGGTGGGTTGGGTTACGCAGCCGACGGTAGGGGTCGACGGCGACCACATCTATCGCGCCGGTACGCTGACGCGGTACGTCGGCACGGAACTTCCGAAGTCGAAGACGGATTCGTTTCTCGTGCCGTAGCGGTCCGGTTGCCGTTTGCCTGTTCCACGCGGCCGGCACACACGGAACGCACGCTGCCGTTGCGTCGGCAGCGCTCTTTGTGCGCGTTGCCTGCCTGCCCGCACTGCCGGCACCAGGACACGCCGCCGGGATCGCGCGGACGGCGATTGTTCCGAAGCTCTCTCCGCCTGTGCTCGCGCATTACTCGTGCCGCAGGGATTCGACCGGATTCATTCGCGCGGCACGGCGGGCGGGGAGCAGGCCGAAGATCATTCCGATCAGGACGGCGAACACCGGCGGGGCAATCAGCAGAAACGGAGAGATGATGGCCGGCCACGCCGTCAGCCGCGTGACGATTTCGGTGCCGATCAGTCCGAAGACGATGCCGAACAGCCCGCCGATGCCCGCCAGGGTGGCCGCCTCCATCATGAACTGCTGCATGATCATCTGCCGCGTCGCACCGACGGCCATACGGATGCCGATTTCGCGCGTCCGTTCCATTACCGTCACAAGCATGATGTTCATGATGCCGACGCCGCCGACAAGCAGGCTGATGCTGGCGATGCTCACGAGCAGCGTCGTCATCACGTTCGCACTGCTCTCGGCGGTCCGGGCCGCCTCCGCAAGGGACTTGGCGGTGAAGTCGTCCACATCGCCCTCGCGAAGCTGATGCCGCTGCCGCAGGAGGTTCGCGATCTGGCGGAGAGCGAGGTCGATTTCCTGTTCGCTCGCGGCGGAGGCGATGATCGCGTTGGGACGGTCGCCGCCGCTGAGGTAGCGGAAGTACGTGGTGATCGGCACGACGATCGTGTCATCCTGGTCCTCGCCGAGGGGGCTCTGGCCCTTTTCGGCAAGCAGGCCGACGACTTCCATGGGCGTGCCCTTGACGCGAATGCGGCGCCGGATGGGATCGTCCCGGCCGAAGAGCTGCTCGGCGGTCGTCCGGCCGATGAGGCAGATCTTCGCGGCGGCGTCCACGTCACGCGGCTCGATCGCCCGGCCCCGGTCGATCTTCCAGGAACGGACTTCCGTGTAGTTCGAGTCTGCGCCGGTGACCTGGACGGACCAGTTGGCGAGTTCGCTGACTGCCTGACACCCCATGCGTGTGACGGCGGAGGCCAGCGCGACGGCCGAACACTCCTTGCCGATCGCTTCGACATCCGCCATCGTCAGGCTGGAGCCGGAGCCGGTGCCGCCGCGCACGCCGCCCTGGGTCGTCGATTCCGGGAGGATCACGATCATGTTAGTCCCGAGGTTGGCGATCTGGCCCTGGATCTGGCGTTTGGCGCCCTGGCTGACGGAAACGACCATAATAATCGCGGCGACGCCCATGATGACGCCGAGCATCGTCAGCACGCTTCGGGTGCGGTGCCGGCGCATCTCGCGGAAGGCGATGCGGACGCTCTCGATGAAAAGCGTGGTTTCCATCGTCAGCGGTTTCCCGGCGATGAGGCCCGCTCGCCTGCCGCGGAGACGGACTTGATACGCGGAATCGGGGGGCCGCCTTGCGCGGGCGACGGCTGATCGTATACGACCAGGCCGTCGTGCAGGATTACCACCCGCTGCGCGTATTCGGCGATGTCGGGGTCATGCGTCACAAGCGTCATCGTAAGCCGCTCCTCGCGGTGAAGGTTGACAAGCAGCTCGAGCATTTCTTCACTCGTTCGCGAGTCCAGGTTGCCGGTCGGCTCGTCGGCCAACAGGACGCGGGGCCGCGTGACCAGCGCCCGAGCCAGCGCCACGCGCTGCTGCTGTCCCCCGGAAAGCTGGTACGGCATGTGATCCATGCGGTCCCCCAACCCGACCATCTCCAGAGCGGCACGTGCCCGTCGAGCGCGCTCGCGGCGCGGAATACCGAGATAGACCATCGGCAGCTCGACGTTCTCGATGGCCGTGCTGCGCTGAAGAAGATTGAAACTCTGAAAGACGAAACCGAGCTTCGTGCGCCGGCAGCGGGCCAACTCGTGCTCCGGCAGCCGGTCCACCGCCTGACCGTCAAGCAGAAACGTGCCCGCCGTAGCCTGGTCGAGACAACCGAGGATGTTCAGCAGCGTGCTCTTGCCGGAGCCGCTGGCTCCCATGATGGCGGTGAACTCGCCCGCCGCAATCGTCAGGCTGATGCCCCGCAGCGCCTCCACGCGCACGGCGCCCATTTCGTAGGTTTTCCGAATCTCACGCAGTTCGATGACGTGGCTCATGTGTGGAGGCGCTAGAGTTTCCGGTTCTCCGGGCGGGCAAGCAGGATTGCGCGTTGCAGGGCGCTGCCGGAACCCTCCTGTCTGCGAACCTCAGTAACGAACTCGGTAGCTTCGGTCACGCCGGGACCGGTCGCGACGGCCGTGTCGCGGTTGTCGGTAAAGAGCGTCCACACGGGCACGGGCCGCCACCGGCCCGCAGCAAAGGTCCACAATGTCGCCTTCGCGGGTTCTATCGGGGGCGGAACGAATCCGGCCTCGGCCGGCCGGGAGGCGGAGGCTGCCTGGACCTCGATCGGCTTCGGCGGATCAGGCCACTTCACTTCCTCCAGCATTTGGCGGACCTCGTCCGGCCGCATCGGGGGCCGGAAGCGGAGCGCAGCGTTCGTAATCGTCGGCACGTCTGTCCGGCGAACGATCTCGATAGTGACGTCCGCCGGCATGCCCGGCCGCAGCAGGAGATCGCGGTTGGCGACGTCGATTACGACGGTGTATGTGACCACGTTTCCGGCTGAGGTCGGCTGGTTGCGGATCTGGCGGACGCGTCCTTCAAACGTACGGTCGCGGTAGGTGTTCACGGTGAACGTGGCGGCCTGCCCGGGGCAGATGTAGCCGACATCGCCTTCGCTGACGTCGGCGAGCAGTCGCATGTGGGTCAGGTCCTCCGCGAGCACAAACATCGTCGGCGCCTGGAGCGCGGCCACGACGGTCTGACCGACATCCACGCGGCGGTCGAGAACGATTCCGTCGATCGGGGAGGTGATCACCGTCCGGTCGAGGCGGTATTTGGCAAGTTCCAGCCGCCCCTCGGCACCCTGGACCGCAGCCCGGCCCGCCTCGGAGCTGGCTTTGGCGGCGTCGTATTCCGCAAGGAGCGCGTCGTATTCCTGGTCGCTGGCGGCACCGGTCTTCCGGAGGTTCGCCACGCGATCGAACTGGCGCTTCGCCTCCCTCTCCTGAACCTCGAGTTGACGAACTTGCGCCTTAGCGCGGGCCAGATCGGCCCTGGCCTGCTCATACTCTGCCTGATAGGACTCCGGTTTGAGCCGGGCGATGACCTGGTTGCGGCGGACCCGGTCGTTGTGGTCGACCATCACCTCGCCGACCGTACCGGATACCTCACATCCGACGAGCACCTCCGTGGTGGGGGCCAGGTGTCCGGTCGCCGTAACGGTCAGACACAGCTCGCCGCGGGTCAGGGTGGCCGTGCGGATCTCGATTTCCTCCGTCGGGCGGAGGTGTCGCCAGAAGCCCCAGGCGGCTCCGACCAGAATCGCAACCGCCATCAGTCGAACCAACCATGTGCGCATACTCTT
>Ga0272448_1005263_pt1 | contig 14368 bp, 13 predicted proteins | sample YNPCB0191_FD_202220 | JGI IMG/M metagenome (GOLD analysis project Ga0272448, IMG submission 202220) | Hot spring sediment microbial communities from Yellowstone National Park, WY, United States - YNP-CB-019-1 | ecosystem: Environmental > Aquatic > Thermal springs > Hot (42-90C) > Sediment...
GGCGTCGCAGTACGGCAAGTACTGCAACATATCGCTGTCGCCGGTGCCCCAGACGCGCGGGTTCTCCGGATTGAGCCAGACGATTCTGCGCGCGCGCTTTTTGATTTCCTGGAATGCATCGAGCCGTGGGTTGAGAAAGTTGTTGCGCCCATCGCCCAGGATGATCACCGTCGTCCGGTGATCGACCGTGTCCAGGAAATCCTTGCAGAAATGCGCCAGCGAGAAACCCAGGTTCGTGTTGTAATAGCCCGGCGGATTCTGATCGAGCACGCGTTCCACCGCGGTCTCCGGGCGGCGCTGCGCAAACTCGGCGCTCACATCGACAATATCATCGATAAAGACAAAACTACGCGCGCTGTGAATCTGGTCCTGCAACTCGTACACCAGCCGCAGCATGAACTCAACCACCGGACGCACCGAGGTCGAAACGTCGCAGATGAGAACGAGTTTCGGTTTGAGATGCCGTCGCTTGTGCTGCAGGTCGATCGGGACGTTCGCATGCCGCAGATTCGCGCGGATCGTCCGCTTGGCATCCAGCACGCCGCGCTTGCCGCGCCGCTGCCGCAGCGCCGCACGCGACCGCAGCCGCGCGGCGAGCCGCCGCACCTGGTTGCGCAATTCCGCGATCTCACGTTCGCCCAAGGAGTTGAAGGAACGATTCATCAGATCGTTCATGCGCAGCGGCTGGCGTGCGCGCGGATGTTCCGCCGCGTTCTGCGCGATCCGCGCGCCAACGTACTGGCGCATCTGCTCTTCCAACGCGCGCGCATTCTCCGCCGCGATCTGCGCGAGGCGGCGGAGCGTCTCGCGGCTCATCCCCATCTCTTCGAGTTTCTGGATGAGCTGCTCCATCAGTTCCTGGAATTCCTCATCCATCCCGAGCTGGCGTAGCATGCGCTGCGTGAGCCACGTTTGCTGGTATGGATGCTGCGCGAGCGGCACGCCCGCCTGGTTCGCCATCTGCTCCAGTTCTTCGCGCGTCGGGTTGGCGCCTTCGAGCAGATAGCGCATCAGTTGTCGCAGCTTGGCGTTATCGCCGAGGAGATCGCGCAACGCGTCCTTCAGCCGCTGCATATCGTCCGGCGATAACTCTTCGTCCGGCTTCATCAGCGGCGGTCCGCCGCTGCCAAAGTACAGGGGGAAGAGCTTCTCGAACGCCGGCACATCCACCGCGTCCTTGACGAGCGTCGTCCGCAGCGCCGAGCGAAACAAATCGCGGTCGGCGACGCCGAGTTGTTCTATCGCGCGGAAGGCATCCGCGCTTTCCGCGAGACTGACGCGCACGCCCGCCGCGCGCAAGCCCGCGATAAATTCCACAATGCGTTGATCCATTTCAAACCCCTGGTTTCAGATTGGTTCAATTGGTCCAAATTGTTTCAGATCGCAAAGGACAACGTAAGACCGCGTACCACAACCTGAAACCACTTGAAACTATCTCTTCGATGGAGGAAGACGGTAGCGCGGCAGCGCCCCCTTGCCGCGATCTGCTTCGTCGTCGTCGCCTTCGTCGCTCACGTTGAACTCGCCGAGGATACGCTGGGCGCGCTGAACATCGTGCTCGTGCTTGAGCAAGACCGTCAGTGTATTCTCCAGCGTCTTCTCATCGATATTCTTCGCGTTGAGCATTACGAGCGCGCGCGCCCAATCGATGGTTTCGCTGACGCTGGGATGTTTCTTCAGATCGAGTTTGCGCAGGCGCTGCACCAGATCGACGGCTTGCTTCGCCATTTGCGGCGCGAGGTCGGGCACTTTTAACTTGACAATGCGCAATTCCGCGTCCGTCGTGGGATAATCGATAAAGAGGTACAGACAGCGGCGCTTGAGCGCCTCCGATAACTCGCGCGTGTTGTTGCTCGTCAGGATCACGAGTGGCATGTGCTTGGCTTTGAGCGTGCCGAGCTCCGGCACGCTGACTTGAAACTCGCTCAGCACTTCGAGGAGGAACGCTTCGAACTCTGCGTCCGCGCGATCGATCTCATCGATCAAGAGCAACGACGGTTTGTCTGCGACGATCGCGCGCAGGAGCGGGCGTGGCAGCAAAAAACGCTTCGAAAAGAATACGTCCTCTTCCGCCGCGAGTTTGTCCGCGGCTTGAGCGAGCGTGGTCGTGTCGCGCAGCATGTCCTGCAACTTGTCGCGCAGCAACTGCGTGTAGAGCATCTGCTTGGCGTATTCCCATTCGTACAGCGCTTTCGTTTCGTCCAGTCCTTCGTAGCACTGCATCCGAATCAATTCGCGCTGCACCGCGGCGGACCACGCCTTGCCGAGTTCCGTCTTGCCGACGCCGGCGGGACCTTCCACGAGCACGGGCTTTTCCAGCTTGTCCGCGAGGAAAATCACCGTGGCGATTTCATCGGTCGCGATATATTGTTGCGCAGCAAGCGCCGTTTTTACTTCCGCAATATCTTTGAACATTCCCTGTCCTTTCACGTTTTTGATTTGGGATTGCCGAGGGGCGATTCACGAATTGCGCATGGCGGTCTCTGTGCGCTTCTTTTCCGCCGCCACACGCCTTCCGACGGGAAGCCGATTTGCCACCCACTGGACGCCGATGGCAATCAGCGGCAGCAGGAGAATGGTGGGGATCGGCGGACTCTTCACCATGAACGCGCCGGTCTGCAAAACGTCGAGATAGAATTTGAATCCGAGAACCAGGTCGGGGATGAACCACGACCAGGTGAAACCGTAGAGCCAGTAGAAGAACGTGACCTGAAGCCACAAGAGCGCCGCGGCGAAGAACGCGGCGTTCACCGTGTTCAGCGCGGCTTGGTACCGGGTGCCGCCGCGCGACAGCGCGCCGACGACTATCGCCACGATCAACAGCGCGAGCAGCGCGTCGATGGTGCGCGCGGCAAACCACGCGGTGAGTTCGGAATCCTCGTTGAACATGCTGAGCGAAAAAGAATAGCCGCGCCCAAAGAACAATACGTAATAGACGATGAAATAGACTGCCGCGCCGATCAACGGGAGCTTGAAATCCCATTGCATCTTCCACATCAACCAGATGTACAGCGCGATCGGAAGCAAGAACAATAAGGCGGCTGGCGTGCGCACGAGCTGTTCTTGCAGCAGCCGCTCGCCGCGCAAAGAGGCGGCGCGGTCGCGCGTCGCGACCACTTCGGCGCGCGCCGCGCGCGTCGCCGCGGCGTCGTTGCCCGCCGCGAGCGCGGCGCGCGCCTCCACCAGTTCGGGATGATCGATCGTCCCCACGCCAATCACTCGGGCGAGGCTGTCGTAGCGCGTCGCGATCTCCTGTGCCCAATCGACGCTGCGCTGCGCGTTGAGGCGCGCCGGCATCGCGAGCAGATCGAACATCGGATCGCCCTGGTTGTCGGTCGGGAAACTCGTGCCGAGCAGAACCGCCGCCGTCGGCGCAATGTCCGTTTGCATCGCGAGACCGTACGCGCCCGGCTTGATCGCGTTGCCCGCCGCGATGAACGGCACGTTCATGACCGCGGGTTCCGGTCCGCCATGACCGCCGCGATCGATGTGACCGTGATCGGCGGTGAAAAAGATCGTCGTCTGGCTCAAATCAACCGCCTGCATCAGCCGTCCGACTCGTGCATCCACATCTTGCACCGCGCGCTGCGCCTGCGGGCTGAACGCGCCGTAGCCGTGATACGCGTTATCGGGCGCGGTGAAATGAATCAGCAGCAGATTCGGCTTGTCCTCTTTCAGCATCTTGAGCGCATCGGCTTCGATGGCGTCGTCCTGCCGGCGCACGCCGTCCATGTCGCGGTGTGGCTCGGCCGGTCCCGGTTCAACCCTCATCGTATCGACTTGCCCGCCGTACAACGTCTTCCAACTTTCATCGCCAGTGAGCGCGGTCGATAACCCGGCGCGCCGCGCCGCGAGAAAAATCGTGTCGAGCGGGATGAGATGACCGTCGAAGTTGGTCGTCTGTCCGTGCTGTTCCTGCCACGCGCCGGTGCCGATCACCGTCCAGCCCGGCAGCGAGAGCGACGGCTGTCCCACGCGCATCACGCGGTCTGCGCCTTGCGCGCGCAGCGCGTTCACGTTCGGCATTTGCTGCGACGCGTCGAGACGCAAGCCATCCGCGACGACGATGACGAGCTGCGAGGTGAGCGGATCGCCCGCCTTGCCGGGCGCCAAGTGATCGACGTACGGCGTCGGGTAATCGATGAAAGCGTGAAACGAACTCGCGGTGAGGTCCGTGGCGCCGAACAATCCCCACGCGATGAGCGCGACCGGTACAATGGCGAGCGCGAGATACTTGTTCAAGTTTCGATGCTCCATCGTCAGTGTTCAGTACTCGAGTCATCGCCTTCTAACTACTGAACACTGATCGCTGAATACGGCTCACGGGCTTGGAACTGCGTATGATACAATCGCGCGTATAACCCATTCCGCGCCAGCAACTCGCTGTGCGTGCCCTGCTCCACCACCTGCCCTTCATCGATCACGAGAATCACGTCCGCCGCGAGGATTGTTGAGAGGCGATGCGCGATGACGACGCTCGTGCGCCCCTTCATCAGCGGTTTGAGCGCGGCTTGGATGAGCGCTTCCGATTCCGAATCGAGATTCGAGGTCGCTTCGTCCAGCACAAGGATGCGCGGGTCTTTGAGAATGACGCGCGCAATCGCGACGCGCTGTTTCTCGCCGCCGCTCAAGCGATAGCCACGCTCGCCGACAAGCGTGTCGTACCCCTGCGGCAGTTTGGAAATGAACTCGTGAATATTTGCCGCGCGCGCCGCGCGTTCGATTTCGTCCTGCGTCGCGTCGGGTTTGGCGTAGAGCAAATTCGCGCGCACGGTGTCGTGGAACAGAAAGGTCTCTTGGGTCACCATACCGATCTGGCGCGTCAACGAATCGAGCGAGACATCGCGCAGGTCGTGACCGTCGATGAGCACGCGCCCCTCGGTCGGATCGTACAGCCGCGGAATGAGGTACGTGATCGTCGTCTTGCCGGCGCCGCTCGGACCCACGAGCGCGGCGAGCTGCCCGGCGTGGATTTCGAAATTGACGCCGCGCAGCGCGTCGCGACGCGTGGGAACAAACTGCGGGGCATGTTCTTGATCGCCGCCATTTTGCCCGCTCGGATGACTCAATCCGCTTCCGCTGTCGATCGGCAGCCGCACCGTCCCGCCGCCGCGCGCGCTGAAGATCGCTTTCGGTATTCCCGCCGGTTCCGAAGCCGCCAGTTCTTCGACGCCGCGTTCCATATATGAGAACGTGACATTCTCAAATCGAATCTCGCCGCGCGCACGCGACCATTCAAACGCGTTCGGACGATCCTGAATCTCGACCGGCAAATCGAGCATCTGAAACACGCGCTCGAACGAGACCATTGAGGTGGCGAAATCGACGCGCGCGTTGACGAGCGCCGAGATCGGCGCGTACAACTGGGTCAGGTACGCCGCGAACGCGACGATCGTTCCGATGGTGAACGCGTCCTGCAACACCAAATAGCCGCCGACCCACCACACGATCGCGGTGCCGAGCGCGCTGGCGAGCCCCAACATCATAAAGAACCAGCGCCCGACCATCGCCTGGCGCACGCCAATGTCGCGCACGCGGTCCGCGCGCTCGCCAAAGCGCCGCACTTCGTCGCGCTGGCGACCGAACAGCTTGACGAGCAGCGCGCCGCTGACGTTCAGCGTCTCGCTCATCAGCGCGTTCATCTGCATGTTGAGATCGAGCTGCTGATTGACAATGTCGCGCAGCAGGCGTCCCACGCGGCGCGAAGGGAGAATGAACAGCGGCAGGATGATAAGCGCGAGGATCGTCAGCCGCCAATCGAGCGCCAGCATAATGCCGAGCGTCGCGACCAACTGAAACGCACTGGTGATGATCGACACCAGCGTGTTGGTGACCGCACGCTGCGCGCCGACCACATCGTTGTTCAAGCGCGACATCAGCTCGCCGGTCTTGGTGTTCGTAAAAAAGCGGAGCGACATCCGCTGCATATGCGCGTAGAGCGACTTGCGCAGATCGGCGATGATGCCTTCGCCGACGCGCGAGGTGAGCCAGCGCTGTCCCACGCCATTCAAACCATCGAGCAGCGGAATCGCAATGATGGCGAGCGCGAACAGGTTGAGCCGCACGAAATCTTTTTGCGGCAGCACACTGTCGATGAGCTGGCGAAACAACAGCGGGGGGACCAACTCGATCAGCGAGGAGGCAAAAATCGAAAGGAGCGTCAGTGCGATTTTAAGGGCGTAGGGTCGCGCGTATGCCGCCACACGCCGGAGCAGATCGCGCGTGACATGCGGCTGTGCTTCTTCGTTGGCGCGGACGAAACTCCACCAGCCGCCCCCACCGATTCCGTGCATCATCTAGCGCCATCCCGCTATCAACCGCACGACAACCCCAACCATTTCTTGCTCAACTGCATGGATTGACTGACAAAAAATTCTTTCACTTGAGATTCAGAGATATTGAGCACCAACCGCCAAAAGGGCAATTGGCGACGCGGCAGACGACGGCTGCCGACGCGCCGCACCCAATCCGCGATGTGCGCGCGGCCGTACCGCGCAAACAGCCAGCGCAATTCCGCCCGGTTTCCCCATACGAGCGTCCGCTCGATCACCAGTTCGGCATCGCGCTCTGCGTCGATCTTCTCAAAGGCGTACTCTTGAAAAAACGGCGCCAGCGTGCGCGGAATGCCTTCTTCCTTCATCGCTTGCTTCACGGCTTGCATTCTACCACCACTCGCCGCGCGGCGTCAACAGCAAAAACGCCGCTGGGCGCATGGCTCGCGGCGTTGCGGACGCTCAAAGGTATTCGCGGTGTTAATCGAACGCAGAAAGAAAACGATCGTACTCGGCGAGCGCCTGGAAGAGTTCCTCCTCGCCAAAGTCGGGCCAAAACGTCGGCGTGCTGAAGAACACGCCGCGCGCGGCTTGCCACGGAAAGAAATTCGAAAGGCGCTGGTCGCCGCCGGTGCGAATCACCAAATCCATATCGCCCAGCCCCGCCGTGTACAGATACCGCTCGAACAATTCCTCCGATAACGCCTCGGCGCGGATGCCCTCCTGCAGGATGCGCCGCGCCGCGCGCAAAATCTCCATCCGCCCGCCATAGTTGAACGCTACGTTCAGCACGTACGCGCGATTCTCCGCCGTCACCGCGACGGCGCGCGTGACCTTGTTCGCCAACACCGCCGGGATGCCCTCCAGCGAGCCACTGTGAATCAGCCGAACCCCCTGCGCGCGAAAATTCTCCGTTTCGCGGTCGATCACTTCGGCGAGCAACTCGAAGAATCCCTCGATCTCCTCACGCGGTCGCCCCCAGTTCTCGGTCGAGAAAACGTACAGCGTCACCACGCGAATGCCGTACTTGGCACACGCATCGAGCGCGCGGCGCACGTTCTGCGTCCCGTGCCGATGCCCCTCCAAACGCGACAAGCCGCGCTGCTTCGCCCATCGCCCGTTGCCGTCCATCATAATGCCGACATGGCGCGGTAGATGGCGAAACTCGACGCGCTCAATGGGCTCAGCGAGTGTCTTGGGTAACTGCACGCTCAATCTCTTTTCCCACCTCGACGTGATGCAACGATTTTTCTGCGCTCAGATGAATGAAGAATTCAGCATTGCCGCCCGCGCCCTGAATCGGCGAGCGACAAACGCCGCGCACGCGCAAATCGTTTTCAGTCGCATGCTGCGCGATCTTTTCGATCACCGCGCGATGCACGCGCGCGTCGCGCACGATGCCCCCCTTGCCGATCTGCGCGCGCCCCGCTTCAAACTGCGGCTTGATCAGCGCGACGATTTCGCCGCGCGGCGCCAGGAGTCGTTTGACGACCGGCAGGACCAACGCCAACGAGATGAACGATACATCGATCACCGCGAGGTCGATCCACTCCGGCAGCGATTCGAGATGACGAATGTTCACCCGATCCATCACGACGACGCGCGGATCGCTTCGCAGTTTCCACGCGATTTGCCCGTACCCTACGTCGATCGCGTAGACGCGCGCCGCGCCGCGCTGCAACAGGCAGTCGGTAAAGCCGCCAGTCGACGCGCCGACATCGACGCAGGTCTTGCCGTGCGGATCGACCCGGAACGCGTCCAGTGCGCCTTCCAACTTCAAGCCGCCACGTCCAACGTACTGGAGCGGCGCGCGCAACGTGATCGCGGCATCCTCCGCGACCAGCGCGCCGGCTTTATCCACCCGGTTGCCATTGACCTGAACGTCGCCGGCGAGGATGAGCGCCTGCGCGCGCTGCCGCGACTCGACCAGTTCGCGTTCGACGAGCAACACGTCCAGCCGCTTTTTCGCCACGCCTGAAAGATAAGCGGAACGCGGGAAAAAGTCAAGTCATTTGGGATTTTCGATTTTCGATTTCGGATCTCAACCCATTGCCGGGACGTTTCCGATCGAAAATCCACCATCTAAAATTGACTTGCGTGCAATTCCGGGTATCATAGTCACCATTCGGAGGACATTGTGCTGTTCAATCTATTGAAAGCCATGCGCCCGCGCCAGTGGACCAAAAACCTCATCCTTTATCTGCCGTTCTTTTTCACACTGCGGCAGTACTGGCAGCCCTTCACCCCCGAAATGTATTCGATGTTCGCTACGGCGACGGCGGCATTTGTTCTCTTTTGCATCCTGTCGGGCGTCATCTATCTCATCAACGACCTGGTGGATATAGAAAAAGATCGCTTGCATCCGACGAAACGCTTTCGCCCGCTCGCGTCGGGTGCGCTCAGCAAAACCACCGCGCAAATCGCGATCGTCTTTTTGCTTGTCGTTGCTCTGCCCCTCTGTTTCCTGATCGATCCCTGGCTCGGCGTCGTTGCGCTGATCTACACCGCGACGATGCTGCTGTATTCGTTCCTGCTGAAAAACATCGTCATCGTGGACGTGTTCACCCTCGCCGCTGGGCTGGTCCTGCGCGCGCTCGCCGGCGCCGTCGCGATTCACGTCCCGGCGTCGCCCTGGCTGTACGTCTGCACGGTGCTGCTCGCGCTCTACCTCGGCTTTAGCAAGCGCCGGCACGAATTGGCTCTGCTCGAAGAAGACGCGACCAAACATCGGCTGATCCTCAAAGAGTACACGCCGGAAGTCCTCGACGAAATGATCTCGGTGACGACCGCATCATTCGTCATGGCGTATTCGCTCTACACTTTTTCCGCGGAGAACCTGCCGAAGAATCACGCGATGATGTTGACGATTCCCTTCGCGCTCTATGTCGTCTTCCGTCTGCTGTATCTGGTGCACGTCAAGAATATGGGCGGCAGCCCGGAAGAAATGGTGCTGCGCGACAAGTCGCTCTTTGGCGCGCTCCTCGCGTGGGGATTGGTCGCGGTCGGCATCCTGTACGCGTTCGGACACGCCTAATCGACCGAAACGAAAAACGGGCGGCGTCGATGACGACACCGCCCGTTCGGTTTGCAACGTGCCGCACCTTATTGGTTCGGTGCGGGCGTCGCGTCCGTCGACAGACTGAACGTCGGGAACGGCGTGGGAGTCGTCGCGGCACGGGTGGCAACGATGCGCACTTTCGCGCCGATGTCCGCGCGCCACGCGTTCTCCAAGCCGTCGGTATCCACGCCCAACACCTTCATGAAAATGTCGTCGTAGAATCCGCCGGTCTTGAACCCTTGCAGCAACTGCGCCAGTTTGTCGCGTCCATAATGCCGGAGGATGAAATCGACCACGCTGTAACTTTCCGCGTACGACAGATTCGCCGCGCTCGAATCTGCCGGGAATGCGCCGGAGAGCGAACGAAGCGGCTGGAGCGAATCGTTCTGGATCGCGCGCCGGAGCGGGACGGCAAATTGCGGATCGAGCGCGCCGGGGTACGTTTCGTAATAGACCGCCAGCCCCTCGTCCATCCAGTGCGGCATCGACAAATCGCCCAGCGGGCTTTTGATCTTTTGGTGAATCACTTGATGGGTCAACTCGTGCGTGGTCGCGCCCAAGCCCCAGTCCAGATTCGACGGCGCTACATCGATCAGGACGATGGCGTACTCCGGGAACGCGCGCCCGCCAGTCCACTCCGACGCGCCCGGTTCGAGCGCGTTAAAGAAATCAGCACGATTCCCGTAGATGAAAATCTGAATCTGGTGATCGACGGTGACGCCGGTGTCTTGCTGCAGGAACTTCATCGCCCGGACGCCGCGGTCGAACAGCGCCTGACCGAAGGAATTGTCGCCGGCATACCAATACAGCGCCAGTTGATCGTTCGATATTTTCTTCCACGGATGCGCGGTGTCGTCAACGCGGAACGCTTGCTTGCTCGTCTCGAGCATACCGCCGCTGCTGTCCTGGATCGTCCACCAATACTGCCCGGTCACTCCCGGCGGCACATAGCCGCGACCGAGGCTCCATGCATAGGTCGCTTCGACCTGAGTGTCAGGCGTGAAATCCGGCACCTGGCGGCTGCTGGACGACTGCCCGTCGAACGCGACAAACAATGCCACCTGGGTGATCTTGGAGGTACTCTGCGCGTCGAGTTCAAAGAGCAGTTGTTGGGGAAAATCATTGGTGAATCGATTGCGCGAGATCGCGATGCCGCTCCCGCTTTGCATCGGACCGGAGACCGATCGCGCCGGCGTCCCCGGCGGCTGAACCACCGGGGTCCGTGTCGGCGGCGCAGTATCGACCGGCGCGGCGGTAGCAACCGGCACCGGCGTACTCCGTGCGACCGATGGCTGCGATGGCAGCATGATCAGGAGCACGCCCGCGCCCGCGCACGCGATGCAAACCAGGATGATCAACAACCCGGCAATAATGACCGCACGGTTCACGTGAATTCCCTTCGGCGCGAAAGGCACTTCGCGCTTGGGGCGCCGAATTAAGCCGGCGCACCCAACTGGTCGACTGGCGTCGACTTGTATTTGTCGCCCTCTTCGATCAACATGATCGGAATGTCATTCTTGATGGGATACTTGCGTCCGCAATCGCGGCAGACGAGCCAGGTGTCCTTGACCAAATCGAGCAGACCGGCATTCGGACCATTCCGCACGTCCGCCGGACATCGCAAGATGTCGAGCAATTCTTGGCTGACCATTCTCTTCTCCTGTTGCCACATTCTACCATACTCGCACTAGCGCGACAAGCGCGCGAATAAATCGCTCTTCAATTCCTGCAAACGCCGCTGATACTCCGCCGTCGACACCTGCGGCGTGGACATGATCCAAGCATCCTCGCCATTGTCGCTGTAATATCTCTTCCGCGTGCCGGTGACTTGAAAACCATATTTCCGATAAAGCGACTGCGCGGCGAGATTGGACACGCGCACTTCGAGCGTCACGATCTCCGCGCCGATTTCCGCGGCTTGATCGATCATGGCAACGAGCAGCAACTCGCCGATGCCGCGCCGCCGCCAATCGCGATGGGACGCGATCGTGCTAATGTGCGCTTCGTCCACCATCAGCCAAAAGCCGCCATAGCCGACCACGGTGGGGCGCGCAACCGCCGGCGGCTCGGTCACATTGCGTTCCCGCCGCACCAGCCGCTGCCACCAAGAGGATGGCGTGGCGGCGCGCGGTGTGACCGGCGCGTTCCCGTCGAGCTGGCGGCGCGCGACATAGTAATGCGCCATCTCGTTGTAATGCAGTTCATAGTCGTACGCGCGCGCAGACCAGGGCGCCGAAAACGCTTCCTGCTCGATTTCCATCACCGAGCCGATGTCCTGCGCGGTCATCGGTTCTACGCGGTAGATCAGTTGAGAATAGTCAATCATAGCAAGACGAAAGACGGACGACCGCGGACAGAGGACGGAACCAGCCGTCCTCCGTCTTCGGTCAGCCGTCATTTCTTGATTTCTTCTACCGACTCATGCGGCATGTACATCGGCGCGAGCGACGCGGTATCGTCCGATTCGCCACGCGCATAGCGCGCCCACGCGAGTTCCGCCAGGAACGCCGCGCGGCGCGCGTTCTGCGCCGGCGATGCAAACACCGCACGCGTCCCCAGCCGTTCCGCGAGCGCCTCCCGCAACGGCGCGTCGACATCGCCGCAGAAGAACGCACGCGCCGTCTTGGGGGAGTGGTCGCCGCGGCAAACCAGGTCTGCCAACCCCGCCGCATCGACGAGCGCATAATCGCTCGCACGTTTAGCCGCGCCGCGCCGCGCGGTGTAACGCGCCACCGAGTATCGTCCGCGCCCGGCGGCGAGAATCGCCCAGATGGGCAGCGTCTGCCCAACGTGCGCGTGCACCAGCGCGTCGAGCGTGGGAATGCCGAGCAGCGGAATTTGCGCGCCGAAGGCAAGTCCTTTGGCAACGCTCATTCCCACGCGCAAACCAGTGAACGAGCCGGGACCCAGCGCGACGCCAATCGCCTTTAAATCGCTCTTCACCACGCGCGCCAATTCCATCACGCGCACAATCTGTGTCGTCAGTTCGACGGTGTGATTCTCGCGCGACCGCCAGGTCAGCTCCGCGGCGACTCCGTCGGAGTTGTACAGGGCAATGCTTGCCACGCGCGTGGCGGTGTCGATAGCTAGTAACATTGAATCCCAGTTCGTGTCACAGCGAGTCCCGGAGGGGCGAAACACTCTCCTCGCTCATGGGGGAGTTGCTCCGCCGCATCATGCGCGGCTGGCAATGATACCACCGAATTATCCAAATGCGCTCACCCTGAACTGATTCAGCAATTCCTCGTACCGCGCGCCGCACGCTTCGATCAGAATGCCGCGTTTGGCTTCGCCGAGATGGCGAAAAGCAATCCATAATCGTTCCGCCGGCAGCGCGTCGCGGATTTTCTCCGCCCACTCGATCACGCAGACGCCATCGCCAGCCAAGTAATCATCCAGTCCGATGCCGATCGCTTCGTCCGCGCTGCGCACCCGGTACACATCGAGGTGAAACAGCGGCAGGCGACCGCCGCGGTGCTCGTTCGCCAGAATAAAAGTGGGGCTGTGGATCGCCGTGGGAATCGCCAAGCCGCGTCCCAGACCCTGCGTGAAACAGGTCTTGCCCGAACCCAGGTCACCTTCGAGACAGTACAGGTCCCCCGCGCGCGCAAGCTCGCCGAGCCGCGCGCCCAAACGCTGTGTCTGTGCCGCGCTGTGACTGACGATATCGAGGACGCGTTCGTTTGAAATAGGCGCCACGAGAACTCCGTGAGATTTCTATCGTGCGCCATTATACTCCGATTACAGAGGCGCGGCAAGGCAGCTGTGATCAATGCAATGACTCCATCTTTGACCAGATTCGCGGCGCGCAAGCCCCTGGCTTGGGGGCTGGGGAGTTTTCAGTTTCCCGCCAATTGTGGTAGAATGTCGATTGAGGGAACCATGCGTATTCTGCTCGTCTCCGACATTCATGCCAACCTGGTCGCGCTGGACACGGTGCTCGCCAAAGCCGCACCGTTCGACCGTGTCTGGTGCCTGGGCGACGTGGTCGGGTATGGACCGGAGCCGAACGCGTGCATCGACCGGCTCCGCTCGTTCGATCTGCTTTGCCTCGCCGGCAATCACGACTGGGCGGCGCTCGGCAAGCTCGATCTGGAGGAATTCAATCCGGACGCGCGCCGCGCGGCGATCTGGACGCGCAATCAACTAACTCCCGCGAACCTCGAATGGCTTGCCGCTCTGCCGGAACGCGTGCCCACACAGGCGAACAAATTCACACTGGTCCACGGCAGTCCGCGTTACCCCATCTGGGAGTACGTCTTGACGCCCGCGATCGCGCGCACGAATTTCGATTACTTTGATACGCCCATTTGCCTGATGGGGCATACGCACGTGCCCGTTGTGTATCGCATTCAAGCCGCCGACCGGACAACCACCGCCGACCCGCTTCCGGAAGGACTGGCGCTGAACCTCAACCCCGACCGAGTGATGATCAACCCCGGCAGCGTTGGCCAGCCGCGTGACGGCGACCCGCGCGCCGCGTACGCCGTGCTCGATCTGGATGCTCTGACCCTGACCCATTATCGCCTCGAATATGATATCGCTGCGACGCAAAAGAAGATGGAGGAGTTCAATCTGCCGCCGCGCCTCATCACGCGGCTGAGTTACGGTTGGTGAAGGAAACTCTGAAAGGTCTCGAAGACTCTGCGGGTTTTGTGGTCTGGAACTTTTTCATACCCAGAGCGTCTATCGAGTGAAGACTCAACGCGTACCGAAAGGATGGCTCGTATGAAACAGACCCTACTCACACTCGCACTTGTCGCTCTGGCGTGGTCGATCATTTCCTGCTCCGCGCCAGCGGCGATGCCCGCGCCTACCTCCGCGCCGGCAATGCCCGCCCTACGCGTCGTCCCGGCAGGGGCACCGACGGCGTTGCCCCCTTCAGGTGAAGGATTCAAAAGTGGTGCGACGGACTCCACGGGGAACTTGCCGAACGCGGCGAGTGCCGACCGCATGATCGTTTACACCGTGAACCTGCGCCTCGAAGTGGCAGACACGGACAAGGCGGTCAACGATATCACCGCCATCGCGGCGCAGT
>Ga0272448_1005264_pt1 | contig 14368 bp, 13 predicted proteins | sample YNPCB0191_FD_202220 | JGI IMG/M metagenome (GOLD analysis project Ga0272448, IMG submission 202220) | Hot spring sediment microbial communities from Yellowstone National Park, WY, United States - YNP-CB-019-1 | ecosystem: Environmental > Aquatic > Thermal springs > Hot (42-90C) > Sediment...
TGAGGGTAGAAGTGCGAGGCGTGCGCGGAAGCGAAGAGCGTCCCTTTAACGGCCCGCATTGCTTCAACGAGGCTCCGGTATAGGCGTAGCGCGCTGCTCCAGCCTACTGAAACCTCTATCGTGTCGAAAACAACTCCGAGCGGAGTGAACTCCGAAGCCTCCTTAACGATGAACCTTGTTTCAAGCCAGTGTTTCACGGGCTCCTCACCAAGCTGCTTCCCCTTGAACTCCTCCCCGACGATCCTTCGCTCAGCCTCAGCAACCCCGGGGTCCCCCTCTATAATCATCACAGTCATAATCCCGCCGTATGCCTCGTCAAACATGTAGAAGTGCCTCTTCGTCTCCGCCTCGTCGTAAACCCTGGCCACAGCCGGCTTAGCCCCCCTTCTAAGTATTCTCCTCACAGACTCGAGAGCCTCCTCAAGGCTTTCAGAAACATATGACACGAGTATTCTCTCCCGGGGCACGGGGCATATTTTAAGCCACGCCTTAGCTATTATTCCCAGGGTGCCCTCGCTACCTATGAAGAGCCTCCTTAAATCAGGGCCGGTCGAGGTTCTCGGATGTGGCGCCAGGGTGACAACGTCCCCCCGGGGCAGCACGGCCTCAAGCCCAAGCACCATGTCCTCTATGCCGCCGTACTTCGTTGAGAACTGTCCAGTCGCCTTCGTAGCTATCCAACCGCCTATGGTTGAAGGATATATGGACTGGGGGATGTGTCCAAGCGTGTAGCCCCTGTGGTTCAAGTATTTCTCCAAGTAGTAGCCGTTAACCCCTGCCTCAGCCTCAGCAACCATGTCCTCCTCGTTAAGCCGGATGGACCGCATCCTCTTCAGGTCGATGACTATGCCTCCCTTCTCCGGGACGGTGCCGCCCATGACTCCTGAGCCTCCCCCGTAAGCGTAGACGGGCACATTGTTCTCGTAAGCAGTCTTTACGACCTGCTGGACCTCCATGGTGTTCTCCGGCCACGCTACGGCGCTCGGCAGCCGCGGGAAGCTTCCGCGGAGAATCCATTGCAGGGAAATAGGCCAGTAGTCATGGCTGTAGGAGAAAAGGTCTGCCTCCCGGGTTGAGAACCTTTCACCGAGCAGCCTCCTAAGTTTCTCTAAAGCGTCGCGCGGGAGAGTGCCGCCCGGCTTATCAGCAGTTCCCGTGCTTGTCAAGGGAGACCAGGGGGAAAATCCTCAGGTGTCGCGTAGGCTGCCAAGCAGGTTTTCGAAGCATCCTCAAATCTACCGTCTTCTCCGTCTCCTCGCATGTTTTTTTTAAAAACAGAATTCCTTATAAACATATGCTTGAGGATGCTTGACATTAAGACTGTTTTTCATCGCTTCTTGGCAACCGCGGGTTCAAGCCCTTCCGGGAAGAAGTTTTTAACCATCCTTTTTACAGCATGCTTAGGATGATTGTGGGCGGAGTGCTGTGCGGAGGCCTTGGGAAGAGGCTTAGACCATTGACGAACGATGTTCCTAAGGCGCTTCTGGAAATTAGCGGGGGCCTCACTATTCTAGACAGGCTGATAATGCAGATGAAGCACGCCGGCATCACGGACGTCTACCTGCTGGCTGGCTACCGGAGCGAGAAGCTGGTTGAGAGATATGGCGGGGGCTGGCGTGGCGTTCGCATCCACTATATTGTCGAGGATAGGCCCAGGGGGACGCTCTACGCTATCAACGGCCTACTTAGAAGTGTAGAGTCAGACCTCTACCTGGTGATGAACGGCGACATAGTTACCGACATGGATCTGTCGCGGATGATCGCGGACTGGAAACCTGGCACGGTGAGCATTGCGTTGACCCTTCTAAAGTCGCCCTACGGGGTAGTCAGGGTTTCCGGGGAGACGGTAACCGGTTTCGAGGAGAAGCCTGTGCTTCCGCACTACATTAACGCAGGCATCTACCTGATTGACGCGGGGCTTAAACACAGGTTTCTGGAGTACGGGGAGGGTGATGTTGAGAAGCTGGTTTTCCCAAGGCTGGCTGAAGAAGGATTTCTACGGAGATATTTCGAGGCTGAAGCATACTGGAAGTCGATAGACACCGTTAAGGACCTTGAGGAGGCTAGGGAGAGGCTCTCCGGCAAACGTGACAATGCGAAAAAGGGTTAACTAATCAGCAAGCGCACGCTTAATTCTTCGAGGCACTGGTGCTGAAACTATCTAGCTGAACCTCGCCTGTTCGAATATTCGCCGTTCAGACGGCGATGGGAGCTCGATGTTCACCAGGATTGAGAAGTCAGGGGGGATATCCCATTCCTTTAAACCATCGTTCTTCAAGCGTGGGGCTACAGCCTCCTTCATTTTCTCCACAACCTCGTCGAGAGTCCTGCCGTATGTGAAAACTGGAGGGTCGATGCATTCAGCAATATAGTATCTTTCCCCCCTGTAGATTTTTACTTGAACAACCCTGCTCATGCTTACTCCTCATGGAGGATATGATTAACTATTTTTTAAAACTTCCTTTAGTTTCTCACGGTTTACAACAGTTTCCTTAAATTTTTCCCGGGGGAACAGGCGCCACGTGAAAAATTTTTAATGAAAAAGGGGGTTGCGGCGCGCTTAAACCTGTGCAGGTGTTCCTACGGACAATTCCTCCTGGACATGTTGGATGAATCGTTTCCCCTAAGATTAAACACCCAGCGGCCGTCGACGCATGTTTTAAGAACTCTTATCTTATTGACGTCTTCGCAGGGAACTTTGAAAGGATCCTTGTCGACGATTATGAGGTCTGCAAGCTTCCCCTCACTCAACACGCCCAGCTCATCTTCCTCAAGCAAGGCGTATGCGGAACCAGCCGTATAAAAGTGAAGAGCCTCCTCCAGCGTTAAACACTCTTTCACAGTATGCTTGTAAAGAGGTATCTCCTCAAGCCTGCCCCTGGTTACTGCGGCGTAAACGGTCTCCCACGGGTTCACTGGCTCCACAGGCGCATCAGTGCTTAAACCAAGCCTAACGTTTTCAGCCAGTGTCTTGAAAGGGTAGACGAGCCCAGCTCTCTCAACACCCACCCTGTTCACCACCCACCAGTCAGTGATAAGGAAGCGAGGCTGAACAACCACAACAACATCAAGCTTCCTCATCGCCATTATCAAGTCGCCTCTTAAGACTGAAGCGTGATCCACCCTGTGCCTGAGCCTCCCCGTATCCTCGGCAACGGCTTCAAAGGCGTTAAGGGTATTCTCCACAGCCCTATCGCCTATCGCATGAACCACTGCCTGGATTCCTGATTTGCAAGCCTCCTTAATCAGCGTCTGCAGCGAATCCCCATCCATATACGCGTAACCAGAGGTGTCCGGGGCATCCGAGTAGGGTTTTGAAAGCAAGGCTGTCCTCGCCCCGAGGGACCCGTCTGCGAAAAGCTTTACGCCGTTAACCTTCAAGAATGTTGATCCCCGTTTTAAGCCTTGGATCCCCATGGCCCTAGCATCCTGAGGATTCAAGTAGATCCTGACTCTCACCGGCAGGTGCCCAAGCTCAGCCTCCAGCTCTTGGAGAGCCTTGAGGCATGCTGAGCAGCAGGATATGAATCCGACTGTAGTCACACCCTGGGAAGCTGAGAACTCAATCCCATCCATCAACAGTTTTTTACGCTCCTCGAAAGTAGTCTGCTCCTCAAGCCTGCTCCTAACAATCTCTAGTGCTCTCCTCGTGACGACTCCCGTCGGGTGTCCAGCATTATCTTTCAGAATCCCAGGTGTGCTTGTACGCATCAACCCGGTGAGCTCAAGAGCCCTGGTGTTGACTACTGCAACGTGGCCGCACACCCTGCTCAGAACCACAGGCCTATCGCAGACAGCATCGTCGAGATCCCACCTTGTTGGATAACGCTTCTCCTCCAGCAGCTCCTGGTCCCAGCCGCGTCCCAGGATCCAGTTTACACTACACTTGGCGGCGTAGCTCCTCAGCCTAGTCTTAACCTCCCCTATGCTTCTAACCCCTCTCAGGTCGAGGGTGTTCAAGTAGGTGCCCAGCGAGTCAAGATGCATGTGCGCATCTATAAAGCCCGGGAGAACAGTCTTCCCGTCCAGGTCAATGGTTTCTAGGCCCAGCGTCCTAGACCTGCTGAGAGCCCCTGCTTCACCACCCACGTACGCAACCCTGTTCTCAACGATTACAGCAGACTCAACGCTTAGAGTAGGCTTGAACGAAACGTATATGTGTCCGTTAACCAGTGCGAAGCCCCTCATGCTAAGCCCCTCAGCTGAAACAGGCTTGAAGCAGTTTTAAGCCTATCTTGAGAACTTGGGTTTATGCTTTTCAAAAAGCCGTTGAAAACAACCCGCGCGCTACTGGACGTAGGTGGTGTTGGTGCTTAACTCATACCCGGGTAGGATTAGCATTCTGCTGCAATAGTGTTTAGCCTTAAAGTATTCTTGAAGAGTATCGTGGTGGGTTACTAGCGCGCGCTAAGCCGTCTAAACCCTTGGCTTTAGCAGTCTCAAGAACCTCACAACCATCCTTCTCCGTCTGAGTAGGCGGTGCGGTCATGAAGGTCAATCTTCAACCCAGCACCAGTATCCTAGAACGGTTAAGTTTTAAACAGTCTTCAGGAAAGAGTAGGGAAGGAAAAAGCTTTTAATCCACAGTTAAAAAATTAGATATGTTAAACATGTCATCTAAAGAGGATGAAATAGTGGAGGAGCTTAGAAAGATTAGGCAGCTGTTGGAGCCTAAGCCTGCTCCCCCATCACCACCCCCGCCGAAAGGCTTAGTCGCAGAGTTTAAAGACTTCGTCTCGAAATACAAGGTTCTCGGAATGGCTGTCGCCTTCATACTCGGTCTGTATCTCGGAGCCCTTGTTCAGGCGCTTGTCAACGACCTGATAATGCCGATAATAGAGTTCGCCACGCCCGACATCTCATGGGAGCAGATTGTTCTGGGGCCATTCAGAATAGGCCATTTCGTAGGGACGTTGATAACATTCCTCATCGTAGCCTTCGTGATCTTCCTACTCGTGAAAGCCACTAAGAAATGGGGCATAGAGTAAGCATTATCCGCCAGTTTTTTATTTCCAACCTAGTTGACAGCTGCGTGACGAAGGGAAATGCTCTCGTAAGCTTGGTCTAGAGGCGGAGGAGGCGGGGGCAGTGTTTTCCTTCTTCTTACAAACACTAGTGAAGCAATGAGGACGAGTATAAGCATTAGGAGAATTATGCCTGCTGTTATAGGATTCAGTTCAGTCCTCCAGCTCGCCGCGAGACGGATAGGCCTCGTTACTGTGAAGGAGTACGTGGTTGAAGCCGATGTTTTCACCCCGTTCTCAACCCATCCGTCGAAAACGTAGTTCGTAAAGAAATCCTTAGGAATGATGCTCGGACTTACCGATACTGTTGCAGTAGAGCCTTCAACAAACCATCCTCCACCGGAAACCTCCCCCATCGGGCTTGAAACCTCTACACGGTGCTCAACCCTGTAAGCGGCGTTGAGGACAGTGTCCTTCTTCAACCTTATCTCACGCGGGTTGTTAACAACGCCGTCGCTCCAAAGGCTGAAAGCAAGCCTGGTTTCCCCGGCTATCTTAAAGGGGGCTGCTTCAAGCCTGTGCTCCCCACCTGTTACGTCAAAGCTGACGCTCCTACCGGTCTTGTTCTCGCCGTCTAGGGAAGCCCAGAAACCCTCACCCGGAAAGTTCACGGTCAACCCGTAGCTCGTCACGTAGCGGGCATAAATCCCCCTGTTCCTAAACAGGCCTCCCATGCTGTTCCCCACCATACGGGTCACGCCATCAGCAGAGCATACTGCTGTCCAGGATGAGAGGAAGTCTATTGCAAGCGTCCAGTTTCCGAGGAGCGTCCCGTTGACACTATACTGCGCGTACAGTGGGAGCATACCCGTGCTTCTAGTCACATGGCCAACTGCGTGAACCCTGTCTTCGTCTAGGCAGAGGCTGGTGAAAGAATCGTCACCCGGTCCTCCGAACGTCTTCCACCAGACAACCCTCCCGGAGAAGTCTATTTTAAGTAGCAGCCCGTCCAGGTCCCCCGCCCCGTAGGAATCCGTGAAGCCGCACACGTATATCCCTTCCCCAACCTTAACGCTTGAGAAGAAGTCTCTTTTATCCCCGCCCCATGTGACCCGGTCAACCTCGCTCCCATTCATATCTGTAACCAACAGAAACCCGTCTACGTTCCCACCTGAACCAGGCGGAGCCGTCGTGCCGGCTATGTATATTCTTCCGTCTTGACAATCCATTGATTCGGGAGTCTGATGCCCCGCTAAGCTGAACGTTTTCTCCCATAGGAGCAAGCCCGCTTCACCGTATTTATGCAGAACTATGTCGGTATCCCTCTCTCCAAGGTATTGAACCGCCCCGGCGACGTAGATTCCACCGGCCTGCACCACAATGCTTTCGAACCAGCTGAACAGGGATGAGCCAACCCACTCCCTCTCCCACAGCTTGTCGAGGTCTTGGTCGAACACGGCTAAGTAGCCTGTTGTCTTAGGAAGCGTATCGTGCTCCCTTAGGCCAGCCGCATATATCCTTGAGCCGTCGGAAGCCAGGCTCATGAAATAGCCCCTAACTCCGGTCGCCGAGGAAACCAGCCTGCCCTCAGCGTCAATCTTCCAAAGCGAGCAGACACGGTTTTCAAAGCCCCCTGAGCACCCCGCGATGTAGACGGCGTTGCGCAGAACAAGCAGGTCATTGAAAACAACGTGGTCAGCCTCCCCGCCGATTATCTGCAGGCCTGCCTGAACAGTCTTCTCAGGGTAAGCCTTTACAGCAGCTATGGTTAGACAGGCTAGCAGCACGAAGCTGATTATGATGCGAGCCGCCGAGCCCATGGTTTTTCCACATGGCGCCTGATTCTTAAAAATTTGGGCCTGGGAAAGAAGAGGTTTGAGAAGCCTCAGCCTCTCTCCCGCACCAGTCTCCTCAAACCCTCTTCTAAACCTATTCTCGGCTCGAACCCCAGTATTCTACTAGCCCTAGAAATGTCTGCGTAACTATGCTTTATGTCGCCGGGTCTCTGCTCAGCGTAAACAGGCTCGCCCTCAATCCCGTGAAGCCTCATGACGAGCCTCGCCAGGTCCCCTATCCTAACAGGGCTTCCCGAGCCGATGTTGAAAACCTCGTTGAAACGCTGAGCCCTGATGGCTAGTTCAACAGCCTCAGAAACCTCGTCGACATGGATGAAGTCCCGGGTCTGCTCACCGTCCCCGTAGACAATTGGCGGAAGACCTTTACGCGTCCTTTCCAGAAACCTTGTTATCACGCCCGCGTAGGCAGCGTTCTGGCCAGGCCCGTAAACGTTGAAGAGCCTCAGCACTACATGCTTAAGCCCAAGTTTCGAGAAGAACCTGACGACATCCTCACCCATGAGCTTGCTCAACCCGTATGGGGACAACGGGTTGGTAGGATGATTCTCGTCTATGGGTAGCCTGACAGGATTCCCGTAGACCGCTGCCGAGCTCAAGTATATGAGCAGCCCAACCCCTGTTTTTAAAGAAGCCTCTGCGACCAATGCTGTTCCCAGAGCATTGTTATCCAGGTAGAGCACAGGGTTCTCCATAGACTCGGCAACATCCGTGTAGGCCGCGGCGTGGACAATAGCGTCAACACCCTTCAAAGCATTCTTAACGACATCCGTGCTCTTTACTCCTGCTCTGACTACTGGAATGTTTTCCTCCTTAAGTCTTTCAACGGCGAACCCTGTTGACCTCTCGAGAGAGTCTAGAACAATGACTTCGAAACCATTCTTCTTTAAACGGGTGGCTAGGTTGTGGCCTATAAACCCTGCTCCACCAGTGATCAGCACCCTCATCTTTAGACTCTTTAAAACCTGGCGTTTAAAACTCTTTACGCTTAAAGATGTGGAAGCAGGGCCTTGTCCAAGGCGGTCGCTTCGGTTTCAGAGCTTTAGCCAAAAAGTTCAGGAAAAGGGCTATGGAAACCTACGGATATAAAAAGGGCGCGGTGAAGGCAGCCCTTGAGGATGCGATGAAGCGTTTTCATCGCCTCAAGCAGGGTTGACTGGAAAACTTTGAGGGGCTGCATACAGTCAGAATCAACATCAGTAGAATTGCAGCATAAGGCTCGGGGGAATACTGGCTTAATGCTTCTGGTGGACACCAACGTTTTTCTCGAACTGTTCCTCGGGCAGAAAAGAGCCGAGGAGTGCGAAAAATTCCTGCAGAAAATCTCTGATGGGGAGTTTGAGGCGGTTGTTTCTAGGTTTACGATTCACGCAATCGAAGCCATCCTAAACAACTCTGGGCTGATCCTTGTTTTCCTGGGAAATGTTCAAGGCTCACTGGGGCTTAACTGTATGAGACGAGCATGGAGGAAGAGATGGCTGCTTCCATGCTTACGGGTAAAATAAAGCTTGATTTCGATGACGCTATCCAATACTACTTGGCTAAAAACTGGGGGTTGAGGCAATAGTAGCGCGCGTCAACGCTCTTGCTCTCCCGGGGCCAGCGTCTCCGCAAGTATAGTGAAAAACCCTTCCCATCAGCCTGCTTCCTATTCTTTGCATTATTAAACGTATCTGAAAATCTTCTTAAATAGTTTAACTTGGCATTTTAAGCATGGTTGGGCCTTTTTAACGTCAGTGTCTATTATAGAGTTGCTGAAGCTCATCACGCATTCAGGGTTCTCGCAGTGTGTTAGACCGAAGGTGTGGCCCAGCTCGTGAACAGCCTCCTTGAGAACCCTCGCCTCGAAAAGCCTCCTATTAGGCGGGTCGCCGTAGAACTCTGGCCTAAGCCTGTGCAGCGAGACGACTGCATCCTCCCCGTTTAGAATCGCCTCGCCGAAGACGAAGTTCAGCCCTCCGGCGTAAAGGTCAACGTCGGTAACCCCCAGGTACTTCGCGTAGCCAATGGGCTTTGACAGGGAGAGGTACTCGAGCAGGAGTGTGGAATTATACTGTCTCCTCGCCTTTTCGTAGGCATATGGCGGCAGCCTGAAAACCTCTTCATGTATCTTGAAACGTATCTTGCTGAAAGCTTGGGAGAGGCCTCCTGGGAGGAAGGCGAGCTCACCTGGATTAGCCTCCCCCATGAGGATTATTAATGCTTCAACCGCCGCCCTGCTAAACCCGTTTTTCAACTGGGGTGATATATTTATATCCACGGGACGGTTATTTAAGACTTGGTGTTGGAGACATGAAGGTAGGTATTTTCACGGTTCTGTACAACGATCGGCCGCTGGACAAGACGCTTGAATTCGTCTCCTCCCTGGGCTACGAGGCTGTTGAACTAGCATGCTGGAAGGGTTCGAGCCACATCAACATCGACCAGGTTACACGTGGTGGAGCAGGCGAAATCAGGAGTGTTGTAAACAAGTATGGGATGCAAATATCAGCCTTAAGCAACCATCTTGAGAGCCAACTTATACTCGGGCCCCTCGACGAGTCTACGGACATCTGGTTCAAGGGCACTCCTAAGGAGAAAATCGAGTACGGCGTCAGCAGGATGAAGAAAACCATAGATGCTGCGCAGACGCTAAACGTCCCAGTCGTATGCGGCTTCACAGGCGTGCCGGAGTGGGGAAAATGGTATAACTTCCCCCCGACTAATGAGGAGATCTGGAGCAGTTACTTCAAGACATTTAGGGAAAGATGGCTTCCCATCCTTGACTATGCGAGCGACCACGGTGTTAAGATAGCTTTCGAAACACACCCGATGGAGCTCAACTATAATCTTGAAACAGCTAAGGCGCTTGTTGAGGCTGCTGAAAAGCATAAGGCGCTCGGCTTCAACTACGACCCTTCTCATTTCATATGGCAGATGATGAGTCCCGTTGCATTCATATACGAGCTTCATGACAGAATATTTCATGTGCACGCGAAGGATGTTGAAGTGGTTCACTACACGGCTGACAGAACCGGGGTCCTAGCATACGGGCCGTGGAACAGGATTGCTAGGCCAGTGAGGTTCAGGACAGTTGGGTGGGGCCAGGTTCCGTGGCGAAACGTGATAACAGCCTTGCTGGAGACAGGTTACAACTATGTTTTGAGCGTTGAGCATGAGGATCCGTGTTTCAGCAGGGACTCGGGTGTTGAGCAAGCATTGTTCTTCCTTAAGCCTCTTGTGCGCGTCGAGCCTCCTGAGGTTAAGCCTTGGTGGTGAGAACACGCCGAGACTTTGATAGGGGGAAGCTTTTCTAATCGCGTTTCCCAAAGTTTTTTCTCAAAGTTCTTACGGGCTTGATTGGAAAGCAGCTTATTTAATTGGCTTCATGTCTTCAATCCTGGCGAGGCAATGGGGTGCGAAAACCTCCACGTCTAAGCCTGTTTCCCTCAGCGCCGCGGTTGGGGTTACTCCGCTTATTATCGAGACGCCGCACCTGCCGGCGCCAACGGGTATTCCGAGGATAGGCTCCTCAGAGAGGCCGACCACTGAAAGAATGCTCCAGCCTATTGAGGAGAGTTCTGAAAGTATTGTCTCAACTCTTTCCCTGGCCTCTCTCGGTATCTCCCTGTAGTTCGCGGGTATTAAACCGGCCCCGGTTTTCAGAAAGCCCATTATCGAAGTCATGTTCCTGTAGGTGAAGACTTCGAGAGGAGGCACCGTCGTGCCCTCGTAAGACATTAGCTCCACGAATCTCACGGGCGTCCTGTTTACGAACTGCAGTATCCCGCCATACTTCAGGATTAGAGGTATCCCTGACCTTATGAGGATACCGTCGACGGTCAGGTTGCACACCGTGAGGAGTGCTGTCCTACCCTTGTCTACAGAAATATTCTCATAGGCCTCCTCCTCATCTATGATTTTCAAGTGTGGCGCGAGGAGCAGCCCAGCGTCGTTGAGGCTCCGCAGGACTTCAAGAGCCCTATCTAAGCAATCCTTGTCTATGAGGGTCACGTTTGCAACAACCCTGCCCCTTTTAGACCTCGGCGTGAAGGTTACGGAGTATGCGAGTGAAAGGTAGCGGGTAAGCACAAAGTCCAAGCGCTGGTAAGTCAGCGACCCGATTAACTCCTGCAGGCCAGCCTCGGTTATTGAACGCCCGTTCTTACCGTGGCTCAGGACGAGGCCCCTGTCCTCGAGGGACTTCAAGTAGTTTCTCACGGTCCTCTCGTTGATGAGGAGGCCCCTTTTAACGAGCTCCCGGGTTATTGTGGTGGATCCCACCGGCTCACTGCTCTCGCTCAGAATTCTGAGGATCCAGATTTTAACGGGTTCTTCGCGCTGAGCACGCGCACTCATTTTGGCGTTAGGAACCCCTTGATGCTTATATGATTTTCCAGAGCCAGGGTTCACAGCTTAGGCCTAAGGTTTATGAGTATACAATCCTCTTTCCATCGGGATGGACTGGGAGAGGGTTCTCGAGGAGTATGGCAGGATGGTTGAGGAGAGGGTTGAAAAAATCCTCCTGAAAGCCGTTGGAGAAGCTCAGAACTACCACTCGTTTATAAAGCAAGCCTATGGCTGCTTAAAGGAGTTTACGCTTCGAAGGGGGAAGAGGCTGGCCTCGTGCAGCACCCTAGTCGTATATAGGGGCTACGGCAACACGGTTGACGAAAAAATACTTAATGTCTGCGCGGGTATCGAGATCTACCGGCAGAGCATCCTGATTCACGACGACTTGGTAGACATGGAGGAAACAAGGAGAGGGGGGAGAACAATCCACAGGGTTTTCTCAGAATTGTTCGACGAACGGCTTGGAGAGGGGGTGGCTGTTTTCCTGGGGAACATCGCGTACGCTCTTGCTGCTCAAACAATATTGGGCTCAGGCTTCCCTAGGGAGAGGGCTGCTGAGGCTTTGCTCCTTCTTTCAGAAGGGTATAGGGAGGTCAACGAGAGCCAGATGCTCGACCTCCTCTTCGAATACAGGGATGTAGATGCTGAAGAGTGGCGTACCATGGCTTCAAAGAGGGCCGCCTCCCTATTCAAGGTAACCATGGCTACCGGAGGGCTTCTCGGAGGTGCTCCGGAGAAGGATCTGCAGCTGCTAAAGGATGCTGCTGTACACGTAGGCTATGCTTTCGACATTCAGGACGATATAATTGACACTTATGCTTCTGAGGAGGAGTATGGTAGGCCTCCCTGCGGAGACATTAGGCTGGGTAAGAAGCCTCTTCACATAGTCTACGCTTTAAGGTCGGCGGATGAAGAGGCGGCTGGCTTTTTGAAGAGCCTGCGGGGACACGCGTTAAGCAAGCATGAGGTTGAAAAAGCTAGGGAACTCGTCAGGCTTAGCGGCGGGCTTGAAAACGCTAAGAAGGCCTCTAGGAGGCATGCGGAGGAGGCTAGGAGGCTGGTCGCTGAGACAAGCATGAGCGGGGAGGCTAAGGATTTCTTCAGTCGCATGATTGCCTACATAGAGAACAGCCTAGACTGGTACCGCTAACAGTGTCTATGCGAGTAGGCCCTCGAAGCTAAGTTTATTTACCTCTTTCTAAACCCTGTAGCACCATGGTCCTCAGAATCGGTTTAATAGGTTGCGGCGGGATAGCGAACACGCACATGCAGGTTCTCTCAAACGTAAGCGAGGTCCAGCTTGTCTCGTTTTGCGACGTTGTCGAAGACAGGGCTAAGGAGTTCAGCAATAGGTATGCGAAGGGCAATGCAACCGTGTACAGCGATTTCTCAAGGATGCTTGAGAGGGAGATGCTCGACGCTGTCTACGTTTGCCTTCCCCCGTTCGCGCATATGAATGAGGTTGAGCTCGCTGCTGAGAAAGGGGTTCACGTTTTCATCGAGAAGCCGATAGCCTTGGACATGAAGAAGGCTAGGAGCATGGTTGACGCGGCCAAGAAGCACGGTATAAAGACGCAGGTAGGGTTTCAGCTGAGGTTCGGGGCTGCTGTAGAGCGTTTCAGGAACATGGTTGAATATGGTGAAGCTGGTCCAGTCGGCCTGTTTCTGGCGAAATACTATTGCAATTCTCTACACTCGCCCTGGTGGAGGGACAGGTCTAAGAGCGGCGGACAGGTTGTGGAGCAGATCATACATCTGTACGACCTCTCCCGGTTCATGGCTGGTGAGCCCCGAAGCGTCTACTGCAAGATGGATAATCTTTTCCACAGGGATGTCGAAGGGTATACTGTTGAGGATGTCAGCGCATCTATCATAAGGCTAAAAAACGGGGGGCTTGGAGTAATATCAGCAACGAACTTCGCGATACCGGGTAAATGGCTCCACGAGATTAACATTGTTTCCCGGAGCCTGACGGCTTTCTTCACGGATGCTAATAACGCTGTCTTCACCCCGACGAATAGGCCTTGGGAGGAGCAGATCACCATAGCCTCTAGGAAAAACCTATCGGAAGCCGTAAGCATGGACTTCCTGAACGCTATAAAGAGGGACTGCCCCACGAGGAACCCGATAGAGGAGGGTGCTAGAAGCCTCAGCCTAGTCTTGTCAGCCAGAATGTCTGCTGAGGAGGGCAGGGAGGTAGTGGTTGAGGAGCTGTGAAAAATGCTGAGGATTATCCGATTGGCCGCGTAGCCCCTGGCTGCTGCCCCTCGTCTTTTGGAGGCGATTCTTCTCGATGAGGCTGCTGCAGCCTCCTTCTCCTCCTCATAAGCAGGAGGAGAAGCATTGAAACAGCCAGCAGAACTGCAACGAGAAGTAGGATTATGTTCCAGTATTTAACGTACCAGGTGGCTGGGGAGCCGCCAACCTTTATTGAGCATACAACCCACTCGTAGTCGTAGTAACCTAGGTATGCGAAGCCCGCTAAGTATATGTTTTCACCGTCAGAAACCATTTTCCCCATGAGGAACATCGCGTCAGCCTCCATACCCCTGCTTATAACTGTCTTGTTGAGCAGGTTAAGCTCCGTGTCGAAAACGTACAGAACCTGCCTGCCGTAGCCCCCTATTTCCTCCCCGCCAGCCACGTATAAACGGTTGTTTAACAGAAGGGTTTTAGCGAAAAGCACTGGTTCAACATACCTATTAACCTCCTCCCCATTTCTACTGAGCTTAACTATCCCGCCGTCTCCAGCCACGTATGAATAGCCCTGTTCGTCGAAGCCTATTGAGGTCGCGGAGGCGCCGATCTCTGTCTCCACGCTTCTAACCAGGTTCAGATCCTTATCCAGGATTTCAATCCTCCACTTCTCAGAGTTAACGTTGCCCGCGACCCATATCTGGTTGCTCAAAGGGTTTATAGAAATATCGTAGGCGTAGTTCACGTCAGAAGTGTTTGAGAAATATTCTTTGACAAGGCTTAGGTCGCTAAGCCTCATCTTTCTAATACGCGTTCCCTCGCCTGATCCGGTTGAGCTGATTCCTGCAACGTAGATAAACTCCTGGTCGGAGAATGTTGAAATCGCCGCTCCAGGGGTCTCCGTCAGATTAATGCAGTTGAGCAGGTTCAAGTCAGGGTCTAGAACCAGTATTATCCAGCTGCTGTCGTTAACGGAATAGGTTGCTCCAACAGCGTACAGCCTGTCCCCGATGATCTCGCAGC
>Ga0272448_1005267_pt1 | contig 14363 bp, 13 predicted proteins | sample YNPCB0191_FD_202220 | JGI IMG/M metagenome (GOLD analysis project Ga0272448, IMG submission 202220) | Hot spring sediment microbial communities from Yellowstone National Park, WY, United States - YNP-CB-019-1 | ecosystem: Environmental > Aquatic > Thermal springs > Hot (42-90C) > Sediment...
GGCGGCTGGAGCGGGGGTGGCGGCGGCGGAGGCGGCGGGGGCGGCGGCGGCTCCTCGGGATTTGGATAAAATCACAATTGGCAATTGCAAATTGGAGGAATATGGGACGCATCGTAGGCATCCTCTTGGTTGTCGCGGGACTCGCCATGTGCGGAATCGTTACCCTGTTCCTGGGTCTCGGAGCGGCTGGCTCAGGTCCCACACGCTTGTCGATGGCGGGAGCCGTGCTCGGCATCGCGTTATTCGGCGTTCTGCCGCTTTTGATTCTCGGCGGCGTCGGCGTTTTTCTGTTCATCAAAGGTGGACAAGAAGCCACGGAGATGGCGGACGTACAGAAGAAGGAACGCTTGCTGGGAATGATTCAATCCGCCGGCAAAGTGTCACTCGGCAATGCAGCAATCGAAATGAAGATGACGCAGCAGCAGGTCAAGGATGCCATCTTCGAATTGGTGAACCAGGGATTGTTCAGCGGCTATATCGATTGGAAAGCCGGCTATTTCTATTCCAAAGACCTCGCGCAGGTACAGACGACCAAGTGCCCCAACTGCGGCGGCGAGCGCGAGGCGGTTGGCAAGGGCATCGTCAAATGTCCGTACTGCGGTGTGGAGTTGTTCTTGCCGCAAACGTAAGGAGGTGATCCCGATTTATGGACACCCTTCAACAGCGCATCATCGAAATCGCACAGCAAATCCCGGATTACATCGGTTATCAGCAGAAGGAACGGCGGCGCGAGATCAACGAACTCGTCCGCCGCGAACTCGCCATCCAGTACGGCGAACAACGCAACCGTCTCGCGCGCTTGCAGCGCGGCGCGCCGCTCGACCACATCGTCGAACTGGAGAATCTCGATCAAAAACTACTGCGCCTGATCGCGCGGCTACAGACCGCGACCGGCGGCTACGCCGGCTGGTTCGACGCGGCGCAAATCGTCGAAAGCGACCTCGATCAATTGACGCAATTCGATCAGTCGCTCGCGGCGGGCGTCAAAGAGCTCCAAGCCAAACTCGACGCGATCGGCAGCGCGCTGAAAGCGAAAACCGGCATCGAAGACGCCATCGCCGCGTGCGCGGACACGCTCGACGCGCTGAACGCGCAGTACGATCAGCGCGATCAATTCGTCGCGCTCGGCAAGCGCCCGACAAAAATCGATCTGCCGAAAGCGCCGCAAGCCTCGCCGCTGGGCGCGCTGGAAGCCAAGCCCGCGCCGCCGGCGGAACTGGTCCATCTCGCCGCGCTCAAGGTGAACGATGCCGTCACGCTCGGCGCGACGGATTACCTCGTCGCTGGCAAGATCACGTACAACATATCCGCCGGCTCATTCTGGGCGTACTGGCTGCAAGACGGCGACAAGAAAATCTGGCTGCGCGTGGGACCGGGCGGCGAGACCGCCACTTGCCAGGAAATCGAATTGCGTGTACCATCCCCCATGCCCGAGTCACTGCAGTATGCAGGCAAACCCTTCGCGCGCGGCGACGCGGGCACCGCCAGCGTGATCGTCGAAGGCGCGGGCGGCGTCCGGCGTGGCTCGGTGATGTACGCGCGTTACCGTGCCGACAATGTCCGCCTGTGGCTGGAAGATTTCGGGACAGAAACGCGCGCAATGCTCGGAGAGGTCCTCGACGCGCGCGATGTGACCGTGTATCGAAAATAGGGTGAATTAAGAATTGCGGATTGCAAAGCACCTGACTTTGCAATTCACGGAAGGAGAACAACGATGGGCATCCTCGACCGGACCAGCCAGATCCTGCGTGCGAACATCAACGATCTGTTGAATCGCGCCGAAGACCCTGAAAAGATGTTGAACCAAATCCTGAACGATATGGAAGACGCCATCAAACAAGGGCAGTCGCAGGTCGCGGAACAGATCGCACAGGAAAAGCTGATCCAAGCCGACCTCGACACGGCAAAGCAGAACGCGGACGAGTGGGGCAAGAAAGCTGAACTCGCCGTTTCCAAGGGCGCGGACGATCTCGCGCGCGAAGCACTGCGCCGCCAGGGCGATTACAGCACGCAAGTCGACATCTACCAGAAACAACTCGACGCGCAACACCAAGCCGTTCAGAAGCTCAAGAGCGACCTCGCCGCGCTGCAATCGAAATACGACGACGCGCGGCGCAACAAAGAGATGCTGATCACGCGCGCCAAGCGCGCCGCGGCGCAGCAGCAAATCGCCGCCGCCTCCGCGAAAATCTCGTCCGTCGATTATTCGTCGGATTTGCAGCACATGGAACGCCGCATCCAGGAACAGGAAGCGCGCGTCGCCGCGGCGAGCGAGATCGAAACGACTTCGGTGGACGAGCAGTTCAAGAAGCTGGGCGATGACGACGCGGTGGAACAGAAACTCGCGGATCTCAAAAAGAAGATGGGAAAGTAAACAGGTAAACAAGAACACAAGCAGACAGGCCTGCTGCTTGTTCACTTGTCTACTCACTACTACAGGAGACTAGTATGCCTCGCATCATCGACGTCGTCGAGTTTCTCGACAACACCGGCAATGAAATCGTCCACCGCGAGCCACCGGGCGGTCCAGGCGATTTCCGTCTTGGTTCGCAGGTCATCGTGCGCGAGAGCCAGAACGCGGTGTTCTTCCGCGATGGCAAGGCGCTCGACGTATTCGGTCCAGGACGCCATACGATCACGACGGCGAACATTCCGCTGCTCGCCAGTCTCATCGGCTTGGCGACGATGGGCAAATCCCCCTTCCCTGCCGAAGTGGTGTTCGTCAACCTGAAAGAATTTCTCGATCAAAAATGGGGCACGCCGGAGCCGATCGCTTTCCGCGATCCCGACCTCGGCATGGTGCGCCTGCGCTCCTTTGGCACCTATGCGTTCCAGGTCAAAGACCCATCGCTCTTCGTGAACGGCATCGTCGGTCAGCAGGGGATTTACACCACGGACGCGCTGCAAAACTTTTTGCGCAGCATGATCGTCGCCAAGATGACTGACTTGCTGGGCGAACAGAAAAAATCGGTGCTCGATCTGCCGAGTCTTTACAACGAGATCGGCGCAGGCACCAAGGCGCAGCTCAACGATGATTTCGACCGCATCGGCTTGACGCTGAAAGCGCTCTACGTTAACGCGATCACGCCGACCGAAGAGACCGCGAAAGCGATCGACGAGCGCGCGGCGATGGGCGCGATCGGCGACATGGACAAGTATATGAAGTTCAAAGCCGCGCGCGCGATGGGCGATGCGGCGAACAATCCCAGCGGGATGGGCGGCGGCGCAATGCAAGCCGGTCTTGGCTTGGGCGCGGGCGCGGGCTTGGGCGCGGCGATGGCGGGGATGATGTCGGAGGCGATGCGCGCGCAGAGCGGAGAGAAGGCGGCGGCGACCATCGTCTGTCCCCATTGCGGCACCGCGAATCCGGTGGGCGCGAAATTCTGCAACAGTTGCGGCAACAAGCTCGGCGGCACGATCAAGTGTCCGACGTGCGGCACGGAGAATCCCGCCGGCGCCAAATTTTGCAGCAACGATGGGACGAAACTGAGTTAGAGCCGGTAACGCGAACATCGCACACCTGCTTCTGCCTGCGTCGGCGGGCTGCGCCGGTGTGCGATATGCAGCGAGCTTGATATCCTGATCTGAACCGCAAAGGACGCAAAGAACGCCAAAAAATCTTTGCGACCTTTGCGGTCTTTGCGGTTATTCCAGGTCGGTATCAGCGTACGCCAGTTGGCACGAATGGAATCCGATGAAGCCACTCGTCATCGCCCATCGCGGCGCGAGCGCGTACGCGCCGGAGAACACACTCGCCGCATTCCACCTCGCGTTCGAGATGGGCGCGGACGGCATTGAACTCGATGTGGAGCTGACGAAAGACGGCGTCCCGGTTGTCTTTCATTTCGATCCGAATCAGCAGACGCATGGGCGCCGCACGCTGCAAGACCTGACGCTCGCCCAAGTGAAACAACTCGACGCCGGCGCGTGGTTCGACGCGAAATATCGCGGCGAGAAAATCCCCACGCTCGAACAAGTCCTGGCGGCAGTTGGCGCGCGCGGACTGATCGTGATCGAAATCAAGTGGTCAGCCGTCGCGCTCGGCAATGACGACCTGGAGCGCGCGACCGCGCGGGTCATCGCGCAGGCAGTCAATGCGCACCATATCGTCATCTCTTCTTTCCATCCAATCGCACTCTACCGAATGCGGCAGCTTGCGCCGCACCTGCCGCGCGCGTTGATCTATCAAACCGAGATCATGCCCGCGCTGCTGAACGGACCCTGGTTCCGCGCGCTCGTTCAGCCGCGCGCGCTGCATTTCGATTGTCAGATGCTGGACGAAAAACGCGCGGCGTGGGCGCGGCGCGCCCAGTACGAAATCGTCGCGTGGCACACAGAGGAACCTGCCGAGATCAAGCGGCTCATCACGCTCGGCGTCGACGGCATCATGTCGAACGCGCCGGACGTGCTGCGGCGCGCGGTCGATGAAATAATGTCACTGGACAAATCGGAGAAATGCAGACACTGAATTTTGGACACCGCGGCGCGAGCGCGTACGCGCCCGAGAACACACTCGCCGCGTTCAACCTCGCGTTCGACCTCGGCGCGGACGGCGTCGAGTTGGACGTCTCGCTCACCCAAGACGGCGTGCCCGTCGTCATCCACGACGATCGCGTCGATCGGACGACGGACGGGCGCGGCGCGGTAAAGGACATGACGCTCGCGGAAATCCAGCGTCTCGACGCGGGCGCGAAATTCGACGCCAAATTTCGCGGCGAACGAGTTCCGACGCTCGCCGAAGTTTTATCGACGGTGGGCAAGCGCGGCATCGTCAATATCGAACTGAAAAGTGGAAAACTGGCGGACGTGGGGCTAGAGACGGCCGCGATCGCACGCGTGATCGAGGAAAGCGGCGCGGCGGATCGCGTGATCATTTCGTCGTTCAATCATTTTGCCCTCCACCGCATGCACGACCTCGACGCACGGCTGCCGATCGGTTTTTTGTATTTTAACCGCGTGCCGATTTCGCTCCCGTACGTAGAGACGCGCCCGCTCGCGCGCCCCACTGCGCTGCATCCGCGCTTTGTCGTCGTCACGCCGGGTTTTGTCAAATGGGCACGCGGCAAGAACTATCAGATCAACACGTGGACCGTCGACGAGCCGGAGGAAATGCGGCGGCTGATCGCGCTCGGCGTCGATTCGATTATGACGAACAAGCCGGACGTGCTGCGCCAAGTGTTGGCAGGTGGCGCGTCAGCGGTCTGAGCGAGGAAAGAACAAACCAAGTGCGCAAGGATCGCCAAGATTTTCTGTGCGGTCTCCGCGCTCTTTGCGATTAGTTTCAGCGCAAGCTCATTGCGAACAACAGTGCGATGTCGTGGTTCGGATAAAGCATATCGTTGAATCCGCACAGCGTAAAGCCCTGCTTTTGATAAAAGCAGATGGCTGGATAATCTTTGGTCGACGTGTCGAGCATGACGGCGCGCAGTTTTTTCTCGCGTCCCCAATCGAGCGCGGCGCGCATCAACTGCGTGCCGGTGCCCTTGCGGCGGTACGAGGGCGCAATCGCCAGATTGTTGATGTACGCGACCTGGTTCCACGTCGATTCGGTCACATCGATGAAACCGCGCACCGCGCCGTCGTCTGCCACGAACAGCGCGCCGCCGTGTTGAAAGTTGTAGAGCAAATCGTCGCGCGAAATCACGCCGCTCACCCGCATCGGACGCGGCAGACGCGCGAGGTGAAAACCGATCGCGATATCGCCGGGGGTGTTGCGCTCTTCCATCTGCCAGACATACTCGGTCTCGAATGAATCGTCGATCGCCAGACACGCGTTGAGATCGCCCAGATTCGCTAAACGAATTTCCATCGCTGCTCCGACGCCGCATCGTATAATGAAACAGGTACACCGGACGCGTCCGGTGTACCTGTGATATTATAAAACACGGCTGAGCGCAGACAAACACAGAAAAAGGAAAACAGGGTTCATCTGTGGCTGTCTGTGTCCTCGCTTAGAAGATGGCTTGCTCGGTCGCCTTGTCAAAGACGTGCAAGTGATCGAGGTTCAGCATCACGTCGATGGACTTGCCCGGGCGCGCCTGGCTGCGTGGATCCACACGCGCCACAAAAGAGTTCTTGCCGCTCAACAGATACAAATAGATCTCGCTCCCCATCGGCTCCATCACGTCCACCTGCGCCGGCACCGCCGCCCCAGTAATCGCCCCCGGCACATAGTCGCGGTCGTGAATGTCTTCGGGACGCACTCCAAACACGACCGACCTGCCAGAAAAGCCCGCCAGTTTCTCGCGCCGATTCGCCGGCACCGGCAGCTTGAACGATCCCGCGTCCAACCACATCTCGTCCCGCGACCCCGTCACCGTCGCATCGAAAAAGTTCATCGCCGGGCTGCCGATGAATCCCGCCACAAACATGTTCGACGGATAATCATACAGATTCTGCGGCGTGTCCAACTGTTGCAAGATACCATCCTTCAACACCGCGATGCGTGTCCCCATCGTCATGGCTTCCGTCTGATCGTGGGTCACGTAGATGAACGTCGTCTCCAGCCGCTGGTGCAATTTCGAAATTTCCGCGCGCGTCTGCACGCGCAGCTTGGCGTCGAGGTTTGAGAGCGGCTCGTCCATCAAAAAAACCTTCGGCTCGCGCACGATTGCACGCCCCAGCGCGACTCGCTGCCGCTGACCGCCAGAGAGTTGTTTCGGCTTGCGATTCAGCAATGCGCCGATGCCCAAGATGTCTGCCGCTTCCTTGACCCGCCGATCGATCTCGGCTTTGGGTGTCTTGCGCAGACGTAGACCAAATGCCATGTTATCATACACGCTCATGTGCGGATAGAGCGCGTACGATTGAAACACCATCGCAATGTCGCGGTCTTTCGGCGCCACATCGTTCACCACGCGATCGCCGATCTTGATTTCGCCCGCCGTCACTTCTTCCAATCCCGCCAGCAGGCGCAAGGCGGTGGTCTTGCCGCACCCCGAAGGACCGACTAGGACGAGGAACTCCTTATCCTTGACATCGAGTGTTAGATCGTTGACCGCTTTGACTTCGCCGAATTGTTTGGTTACGTGGTCGTAGACGACGCCAGCCATCCCTACTCTCCTTTGAGGCGATATTGACTCGACTTCATTTTATTGCAACGGGTTGACTTTGTCAAACATATTCGATCGGGCAATCCTCCGACCGCGGAGGAGCGCTCTGCAAACCAGCGCTTTCGGACCTAGCGCCCACCCAGCAAACTCTTGATGGCGCTGAGACAACCATCGCCCGGCGGTGTTGGCGTCGGCGTTGGAGTGGGCGGCGGAGTGGGCACCGGCTCTGTTCCGATGGCTACCTGGTATGCCTGGAACACCTGCGCGCGCCCGGTCCCCTGCGTGTTGGGGTCGAGACCCAGACTCTTCGCCGTGTTCATCAGAATATCTTTGATCTGCTGCGGCGTGAGCCCCGGCTTGGCTTGCAGCAGCAGCGCACACGCGCCCGCCGCGTGCGGCGTCGCCATCGAGGTGCCGGACGCCGTCGTGTAATAATTGTCGATCGGCGTGCCCATCGAAGTGCCGCTCGCGCGGCACGAGTGAATGCTCACGCCGGGAAAACACAGGTCCGGCTTGACGCGATTGTCGCTCGTCGGTCCGCGCGACGAAAAGCTCGCGATCTGATCGGTCTTGCTGGTCGCGCCAATCGTAATCACTTTTTTCGCGCAGCCGGGCGATCCAACCGTCGATGCACCGGGTCCCGCATTGCCGGCGGCAACGCAGACGACGACGCCTCTGTCCATGGCGGCGTCACATGTGACCGACAAGGCATCTGTCCCATCGCACGCGCCGTCGCTGCCGAGCGACAAGTTAATGACCTGGACGCCTTGCTGCACCGCCCACTCGACGCCTGCCATCACGTCGCTGGTGCTGCCGGAACCATCGCCGCGCAACACCTTGGCGGTGTAGTAAACGCACTCGGGCGCGACGCCTTTGTACTTGCCGTTGCTCGCCGCGCCGGTGCCGCCGACGATGCCAGCGACGTGCGTGCCATGTCCGTGGTTATCGTTCGGACCTTGACCGGTATAATCCGTCATCTGCGCGATGCGCCCGGCGAAATCCGGATGATTGGGATCGATGCCTGTATCGACGATGCCGACTTTGATGCTTTTGCCCGTCACGCCGGCTTGCCACACCATCGGCGCGCCGATCAACGGCACGGACTGATCGAGCATCGTGTGCACCGGCTCGTCGAACCAGATCATCTCGACATCGTCGCGCGCGGCGAGCGCATTCACGGCGTCGCGCGTCACGCTGTGCGCGCTCGCCGGAATCAATCGATATGTACGATGCGTCGCGGTGACACCCGCGACTGTGGCGGCGGCGCCCAGGGCACCCGCGCGGTATTTGACGATAACTCGCAATGGCTCAGCGGAAGCCGCGAGCGCGTGCGCTTGCAGCCGGCTCGCGAGGTTGGGGTGGATCTTTGATTGAGCAGACACGGTTTCCTCCTCTACATCGTGTGGACCGCTTTATCTTCCTCGATGGAAATCACCCATGGCTCTTCCGCCAACGCGAGCGACGCGGAAGCCGCCCCTTCAATAGCGATCGCCGAGATCAGTGAGTACGTGTGCCGAACTGTCAACCCATGCGCCTGAACCGCTGCAACCCGGCTGACCGGATCGCCGGTCAACCGCACGATCAACCGCACCGTTGCATCCGGATTCCCTTGCAATTTCGATTTCAGATCCTGCGAGATACTTGCCACATTTGCCTGCGCTTTCCGTGCCTGACCACGATTATCTTAGCATAGATTGAAAGACAAATCAATACCCACCCGTCGATTTTCGCGACGCGCCGTGAAAATCGACCAGCCCGCGCTCAATCGTTTTGCCGATTTGTCGAAACCAATGTATAATGTCGATGATCCTTCTGGAGGCAAAAGCTCTTGAAAAACAAACGCTTCATGGGAGCATTGGGACTGATGATGGTTGCGCTCGCGCTGCTCGCGTGCGAAGCGAGCAACGTGGTGGCGCTCGTCGTCAAGCCCACTGCAACTCCAACCCGAACCTTGCGCCCTACGTTCACGCCGCGCCCCTCTGCCACCTCGACTCCTGAAGATACTCCAACGCCGGAACCCACCGATACGCCCGCCGCATCGCCCACGCCCACTCGGCGCGCCGTGGTGGCGACGCCGCGGCCTGCCGCGACCAAGCCGCCGACCGCACCCCCCGCGCCGCAGTTCGCGTGGAGGGTACTGGCAAACGACAGCACACACGGCAAATGCAGTACCGGTGCTCCAGTCTTCGAAGTCAAGGGACGGATCAACAAGTCGGGAGTTGGTTACATAGCCGGCGTCCACGTGGTGCTTCTGGATAAGAGTGGACACATCGTGGCACAGAGAGACTCGTGGGGACCCGATCAGATGAATCCCGAATGGGGCGTCAGCTGCTTTGAATCCAAGAACCTCTTCAACTATCAGCTGGACGCCACTGCCGGCTGGTACAATGGTCCCCTCGTTTTGCACCTGACCAAATCGGCAACCGACCTGACTCCGATCTCGCCGGATGCCATTCTCACCTTCGATAGTTCCGGCGGTCGCTACTATATCGACTTTATACAATAGACCAGCCGTTTTGCTCGGACACCAGCCGATGAACCGGGGAAAGACTTGTGCCTGTCCCAAGCCGAGCCGCTTCGCTCGGCTTGTGCTTTAGCAACGCCATGAAACGCATCGATCATCGCTTCATGCTGTTCGCCATCACACTCGGCGCGTTCGCGCTGCGCATCGTCCGCCTCGATTTCCAGCCGCTCTGGTGGGACGAGGGGTACAGCCTGTTCTTCGCGACACGCGATTTCGGGACGATGCTCGCGCGCACTGCGGTCGACATTCATCCGCCGCTATACTATGCGCTGCTTCAATTCTGGATCGCGTTCGCCGGCAAGGGCGAGGTCGCGGTGCGCTTGCTTTCGGTCGTCATCGGCGTTGCCACGATTCCGCTGCTGTACGCGCTCGCGTACAAATTGTTCGACAACCGGCGCGTCGCGCTCATCGCCGCGCTGCTGCTCGCGCTCTCACCCTTCCATGTGTACTACTCACAGGAAGTACGGATGTACGGACTGGTGACGCTGCTGTGCCTTGCCTCGGTCTATCTGTTTGTCCAGCTTCTCGGCATGCCGTTCGGCAAACCCAGGACGATAATCGTTGCCGGCGCGTACATTCTCGTCACTGCCGCCGCGCTCTACACCCAGTACTATGCTGTATTCATCCTCGCAGTCGAAATCAGCGCGCTCGCCATTCGCGCCATCCGCTCGCGTTGGCTCATTGGTTCGTTAGTTCATTGGTTCATCGCCTTGATTGCCATCGCCGCGTTCTACCTGCCCTGGGTGCTCTACGCCGGCGGAAAACTCTACACGTACGTCAAGAACAAAGTCGCCATCGAACAGTACGCGCCGCTCGACCCGGCGACATTCCTTGCGCAGCATCTCGCCGCGTTCTCGCTTGGTCATCTGACCGATTGGACCTGGCTCGCGTGGGGCAGCACCATCTTCGTGGCGCTGGCAATTGGAGGGGCAGCCACTCTCGACCGCAGGGACACAGAGAGCGCAATGGACATCCGTGTTTCTTCTCCGCGCCTCAGCGGCGAATTATGCTTGCTTTACCTCCTCCTTCCCCTCGCACTCGGCTACATCGTCAACCTGATTTATCCGTTTCATCCGATTCGCAATGAACGATTGCTGCTGATCGCCGCGCCAGCGTTCTGGATTCTTGTCGCGCTGGGTATCGATGCGCTCTGGCATCGCCGGGCGTGGCTCGCCGCGCTTGCGCTCGTCGTCGTCGCCGCGCTCTCTGCCGCGTCGTTGTACGATTTCTACGTCGTGCCACGCTATCCGAACGACGACTACCGTCCGCTGATCGCCGAATTGCAAGCGCTCGCGCAGCCGGGCGACGCGTTCCTCGCGATTTATCCGTGGCAGATCGGCTATATGGAAACGTATTATGCGGGCGCGCCGCTCGACATCACCGAGACGCCGAGCGACGCGTGGAATAACAATTCTGAATTGATGCAGCGCGCTCTCGATGCGCTCAGAACAAGCCATCCGCGCGTCTGGTTCGCCGCGCTGCAAACGCAAGGGCACATCCTCGAAGACAAGCTGGAGGCGTACCTCCGTCCGCGCGATTACGCTGTGGTCGATGACTGGTTCGGCACGACGCGGCTCGAGATGTACGATGCGGCAGCGGATCCGCCTGCCGCCGACCGCCCGATTGGATTCGATTCCGAGCACACGGATTTTTCGCCCAAGCGCTGGGGCATTTCGACGAGCGCGGTCACGGCGGGGCAGGACCTTGTCCGGCTCTGGTTCGACAACGGCAACGTCGCGCCGGAAACGATCAAGGTCAGTCTGCGGCTAGTAGACCCGGGCGGAAATTTGTGGGCGCAAGATGATCGTCAAGTAACAAATGGAATGCAGCGGATTGGATTTGCCATTCCCGCCGGCACTCCACCCGGCAAGTATGATCTTCGGCTTGCGCCTTATCCCGCGCGCGATGTCAACTACGATTCGACGCAAAGCCAGGTCACTCTGGGAACCCTCCAAGTCGTCGCACCGCCACAACCGAAGTTCGCGGCAGTGCCGAATCGCCGGACGGTCGATTTTGGAAACGGCATCTACCTGGTCGGCTATCAAGCGCCGCCGACCGTGCGCCCTGGCGACCCGACGCCTGTCACGCTTTTCTGGCAGGCAACACGCACGGTCCGTGAGAATTATGCGCTAGTGTTACAAGTGCAGGATGACCGCGGCAACATATATGAAAAAATCGAGATCGCCCCGGCTTATGGTATTTATCCGATGACGCGGTGGCTGCCCGGAGAGATCGTGCGCGATCCGGAGACCCTCACACTGCGCGCCGATACGCCGGATGGAAACTATCATCTCGTCGCCACGCTGCTGGACCGAGCCGATCCATCGTCAAGCCAAACGCGCGTGGTCGGAACGGTGAACGTCAGCGGTCGAATGCACTATTTCGGCGCACCCTCGCCATCCCAAAAAACGGACGTGCGTTTCGATAACACCGCGCGGCTGGTTGGCGTGGACTTGTCGAAGGATAGTCGCGGTGTGCGCCTCATTCTTTACTGGCAGGCGCTCGCGCTCACGCCGACATCGTACACTGTTTTCGTTCATGTCGTTGATGTGAATGGAAACGCAGTCGCGTACGGTGACGCGGTGCCAGGCAACGGCACACTTCCAACGACGAGTTGGGTGGCGAACGAATATCTCGCCGATCTCCACGAGTTTTCGGTCCCGCCCAACGTGCCGCCGGGCGAGTACGAAATCCTGGTCGGGATATACAATCCCAAGACCGGCGCACGGTTGCCTGTTGTTGATTCGTCGGGCAAGAATATTGGGGATCATATTCGGTTGCCTACGCGAATCACCGTGCCATAAAAACGGCGACGCACCTTGGGGTGCATCGCCGTTCGTTTTCTAAAGCGCTTCGACCACTGCCGCGATGCCTTGACCGCCGCCGATGCACATCGACGCGACGCCGTAGCGTTTGCCGCGCCGCCGCAATTCGTACAAGAGCGTCAGCGTGAGCCGCGCGCCGGTCGCGCCGAGCGGATGTCCAATCGCGATCGCACCGCCGTTCACGTTGAACCGCTCCATGTCGATGCCCAGTTCTTTGACAACCGCGAGCACCTGCGCGGCGAACGCCTCGTTCACTTCGATCAAATCCATATCCGCGAGCGTCAGCCCGGCTTTCTTCAACGCCATTCGAATCGCCGGCGCAGGACCGATGCCCATAACATTCGGATCGACGCCGGCGGTGCCCCATGAAATCAATCGACCGAGCGGCTTGAGTCCGCGCGCTTTCGCCTGGTCCATCGTCGTCACCACCACCGCCGCTGCGCCATCGACAATACCGGACGCGTTGCCGGCAGTGACGGTGCCATCTTTCTTGAAACGCGCCGGCAGTTTCGCCAAAATTTCGAGCGTTGTGTCCGGGCGCATGTGTTCGTCTTGGGCGAATGGCGTGACATTGCCTTGGCGGTCTCTGAGCGGCACCGGCACCACTTCTTCCGACAGCCGGCATTTATCCCACGCGTCTTTGGCGCGCTGCTGACCGAGCAGCGCAAATCGATCCTGCTCGTCACGCGTGATGTGGTACTGCTCCGCGAGATTCTCCGCGGTGATTGCCATCGGCAAGCCGTTGTAGGAATCGACCAGCGCGCTCCACAGCATGTCTTCGAACGGCGCACTCGCGCCAAAACCGATGCCCCAGCGCGCGCCGCGCACGACGTGCGGCGCCTGGCTCATCGATTCGGTCCCGCCGGCGAGAATAAAGTCGGCTTCGCCGGTCAGGATCATCCGCGCGCCGGTGATAATCGCTTCCTGCCCCGATCCACACAAGCGATTGAGCGTCAGCGCGGGTTTCTCTTTCGGCACGCCGGCTTTCAAACCCACGTGCCGCGCGAGGTAAATCGCGTCCGCGCTCGTCTGCACCACGTTGCCGAAAACCGTGTGATCGATCCACGCCGGATCGACTTTCGCGCGTTCGAGCGCGCCTTTCGCCGCGATGACGCCGAGATCAGTCGCGCTCAACTCTTTCAGACTGCCGCCGAACGCGCCGAACCCTGTGCGCACGCCTTCCAGCAAAACGATGTCAGTCGCCATAGCACTCCTTTGTGATCAACCCGCTATTCTCCAATAATTTTCACGAGCACGCGCTTGCGCCGCTGCCCGTCGAACTCGCCGTAAAAGATTTGCTCCCATGGCCCGAAATCAAGTTTGCCGTTCGTGATTGCGACGACCACTTCGCGTCCCATGATCTGCCGCTTCATATGCGCGTCCGCGTTGTCCTCACCGTTGTTGTGCGCGTACTGCGCCGTCGGCTCATGCGGTGCGAGTTTCTCCAACCACGTGTCGAAATCGCGATGCAAGCCCGATTCATCGTCGTTGATAAAGACACTTGCCGTAATGTGCATCGCGTTGACCAGAACCAAACCGTCTTTGACGCCGCTCTTGCGGACCAATTCTTCAACTTGCGGCGTGATATTGACAAATGCGCGCCTGGTCGATGTGTTCATCCACAGATAATCTGTCAGCGCTTTCACGGTTCGCCTTTCATTCGCCCCCAGGAATCGATGAACGACTACTGGACGCCATTGTAGCACAACAAGGATGGGGCAACAAATCTTTTGATCGGGTCGGTGCGGCGACGAAAAAAGCGCGAGCCGCGAACGCTTGAGCGCGTTACCAGCCAGCGCTTGGATTGACGACGGGGGTGCAGAGGCTGGGGGGGGAAAAAGTGGCTTCGTTACTTGATCAAAACGGGATGAGCGTGAAAAGCCATCTGCAAGGTTCTTGGAGTCCTGGTGCTTGCACACATCTTGCCATAGAGGTCATAGAGAGCAGAGATTCTTTCTCTAT
>Ga0272448_1005268_pt1 | contig 14359 bp, 10 predicted proteins | sample YNPCB0191_FD_202220 | JGI IMG/M metagenome (GOLD analysis project Ga0272448, IMG submission 202220) | Hot spring sediment microbial communities from Yellowstone National Park, WY, United States - YNP-CB-019-1 | ecosystem: Environmental > Aquatic > Thermal springs > Hot (42-90C) > Sediment...
TAAGGTAAAATCGCTTTGGTAGGTCATGGCGGTCTCCTTTTTTGGTGTGGTAACCTGAAGGATACACCAGACCTACCGCTTTTTGGGCGGTCAGAAATTACAGAAACAAGGATACACTACTTGCAAGAGGACCGTCCGCCACGGCTGGAGAAGTACGAACAGCAGACCGAGATCCTGGCGGGGCGTTCGAGTTATGCCAGGACGGACCCGGACGCCAGTTGTCTGCGCATGAAGGAGGACCGCGGAGCGAAGAAGCCCTGGCCGAAGCCCGCCTACAATGTGCAGATGGGCACCGAGGGGCAGTTTATCACCGGTATCAGCATACACAACCGGGCAGGAGGCACGCCCTGCCTGATCCCGCATCTCGAACAGGTGCGCAAAAACATGGGGGGACGCTTACCGAAAAAGATTGTGGCGGATGCCGCCTACGGCAGTGAAGAGAACTACGCCTATCTGGAGCAGCACAATGTCGAAAACTTCCTCAAGTACAACAACCTTCTACCAGGATACCCACCGCTACCGTAACCCCCAGGTGCTGCGGGCCCACCAGTTCCGCGCTGAACACTTTGCCTATGACCCTGCTACCAACATCTTCCTCTGCCCGGCGGATAAACGCCTGCATTTTCAGTACACCTCGCGCTACACCAGCGACAACGGCTACCAGAGCCAGCGGCATATCTACGAATGCTTCGATTGTGCCGAATGTCCGCTGCGAAGCCAGTACACCCGCGCCAGGGGCAACCGCAAGATCTGCATCTCCTTCCGCTTACTGGAATACCGCCGGAAAGCACGCGAGAACCTGACCAGCGCGGAGGGGCAGAGACTGCGTGCTGCACGCTCCATTGAGGTCGAGACGGTTTTTGGGCATATCAAACACAACATGGGGTTCCGACGATTCCACCTGCGCGGGTTAGAGAAGGCCAAAACCGAGTGGGGGCTGGTAAGCATAGCCCATAATCTGCGAAAATTGGCCGCCTGAATCGACGGCCATTTTTTTCGCTGATCAAAACGGGTCTTTTTGACATCTCTTTCCATACCAAAGGGGCTGCCTGATGGTTCTTCCCAGACAGCCCCTTTTTATCTAAAAGAATATCAGTTACCCAAATGAGATTAATTTCTCTCGAGAAGATATTTCCAACGAAAATCTCCCATTTCACCTCGGTAGTTAATGATGCCGATAGCAATTTTTCTGGCTTCTTCGTTCTTACTATCCATCGCTGCCTGAAGTATTTGTTCTTCGTCTTCATCCTTCGGCGTCCACCGGACTTCTTTTGCAGTGAGAATAGCCATTTGTAAAAGTGTAACAGCATAGAGTGGATATTGATCACATTGTTTTGAAGCATATTCGATCAATTGTCGAACATCAAATCCATCATGAAGGTATTTGACCGATTTTTGAAGCGTTGGAAAAAGAATATCCAACCCCACAGGACTATTTACAAGCCACCGCAAATAATCAGATATTTCTTGTGTATTGAGGATAACTTCCTGGGTTTCTGCATATTCTAAGCGTTTCTGCCAAAGCTTCCAACATTTTTGCCAAAGAATATCATCGGCCGCCGGCTTATCGTTTTCAAGTACCTTACTTAACCAAAATACTCCTTGCGCTCGAATTGCATCCGGAGCATTTTCAAAAAACAACTCCAGTAATTTATTTTCATGATCAAAATCGGTTAATCCCGCCAAATATGCAAACATGATATGCTGAGCCAGACGTTCATTTGGAGACCCGCCAAAGTGTTTTTGTTCATCTTGAGGTTGGTTTAATAATCTTAGTCCACGTTGGTATTGAAGGGTTAGAAGTTTGAATACATCTCTATCCACATTGGATGCAAGAATATAAGCATCCCAAGCTGCTTTCCAAAAAGCATCCTTGTCCTTATCTTCAGGGAAAATCTTGAGAAGATTATTCTCCAGCCAATCATGCGAAAGAAAATGCAACTGAGGAACGAAAGCGCCATAAACAGAATGAACCGCTAAGCTTGAGTCAACCGTTAGATCTAGCTTTTCATCCAGGATTTGTTGTATTTCGGGTTCGAGATAGCCTTTTTTAAGTTTTTGCCCAGATTGTTTTTCTCGCTTACGGACCAAGTAAAGGGAATAATGGAAGATCCCATGCATAGCCTCACCACGTACGCAATTCAATGAATGAGTGAATGGATCGAAACTGGTTTTGTTATCTGCGTCTGATTTGGGATCAGAATGATGGGCAAGTTTAATCAATAAAGCACGGATCCGATCCAGTTGTTCTCTTGTGAGGTATGGGTTATCTGAATTAAGGGCTTCTCCGAGTAAATGCGCTACTTCCATTTGTGCAGCAAATAGCCCCGGTTCATGATCACCTGACGATCCCATAAAAGGATCATCTTTTTGTGCCATGATATATTCAAAAAGGCTAAGGATTTCTTGGGTCAGTTTGCCGCCCTTGTTCTTTATGCCTTCTCGAACGCCTGACAAGTAATGGTACACATAAACAAATCGAATGGCAGGGTCGGCCAAAAATGAAGCAAAAACGTTGAACTTCTCCGGGTCTTCGCTTACCAGCTTTTGAAAAGTTTGTGCCAAACCCTCTCTTGGGTTTAGAAATAAATCCTCTGGAACATAAGTCAGCAAATATTGTTTTATCTCTTCAAATGATTATTGCGACAGTTCTTCAGCTGATAAAGGACTTGGAGCTCCTCCCCATGAGGTTGTGACGATTCGAGGTCTTTCAGTAATGTCCGGTATTCCGTATATTGCTGTTAGTTCGTTAAGACGGCTGAGAGCTTCGCCTGTTAAGAAGTCGCGGATAATTTCCAGGTTAAATAATTGCCATTGATCTTGAATTTTGCGTTGATCATCTTCATTTACATCCCGGTTCTGCCATTGTGCGTGATGAATTGCTCGTGTATCAACATCTGTTGGGCCAGATAAAATCCATGAAATTACCTGTAACCTAACTTCCTCCGAGGCATTAAGGAATTGATCTCTCAAAAGTCCTTGATATTCATCGTCGTATTTGTAATCTTCAAGGTATTTTTGATGTAATAAAGCCTGGGTTAAAAGTTCCGGAAAATTCTGCCCAAATGCACGCAAGGTGTATAAAGCAATACGCTTGAAAATGATGTGCTCACTAATGAGATAAGCTGTGAGAAACGTTCTACCTTCTTCGATATTTTGTTTGCATACCCCTGCTAAACCATTCCGAAGTCCATCAATCAAGATATCTAGTGCATCCGCGTCGCTCCGTTCAGATAAACGATTTGAAATATCCATTCGCCAATAATAACCAACCTGGAGCTCAGCATCTTCTGGATTTAATTGTTTGCAAAGATCGATTGTATGATTGATCTGACGATCAAAGGATGAGGTAACACCAACCGGATTCCGTCGGACTAGATTGGTAAATTGCTCGTCTAAATACTCACTAACCCAATAATGATCAGAGCGAAAACGAACTGCTGATCGATACTTAGAATACTCACTCTGAGTTGGGGGCAAAACAGGCCTAATCACATATTCCAACATTTGGATTGCTGAATCAACCAATCCATTCTCCAACAAGTAATCTGCCAAAGGGATTAGCCTATTGGGCAGCATATCTGAAAAGCGGCCACTTAACCAAGTGTCAATAGCAGGGATAAGCTCCGCAGTTTTTGCTGGCGAGATTTTCAACATTGCATCCACCAGGATTTCTTGCACCCGCCAGTTCTCAGTTCGGATAGACCGCACAACAGCTGCGACAATATCTTCATATTGATTTGCAAAACGAGCAAGATATTCCCCCGCCGGCCAACCAGGCAGTTGGAATGAACCAGGTTTGACTTCAATAGGATCTGGGGGGGTGAAGAAAAAACCAGTTCCAAATAATGGAATAATCCAAGCTGGATTATCCAAGCCATCAAAGAAGAAACGGTGATAAGCCCAATCTGCTGAATATTTGAAAATTACCTTTGCCGTATCTGTTGTTGGGTCTGATTGCTCTCTGAGATTTTATAGAATTGAGGCTCGAGTATAAAATGGTAAATCTTCATTCGCTGCTAAGACATAATCAACAAAACTTGCTTCTTCATCTGGAAACTCGACATGGTAAAGTTTATGTAACCATTTTAGTACACCCTCTTTTAAACCATTTTTTCCTAACTCTCTTAAGATTTCATTGAATTCTAACTTTTTAGGCATCAACGAATAAGCGCACAAGAAATCTTGTAATTGTTCGTGCCGGAAGGTATATCTTCTACCAGGAGCATCTATGAGAATGCATCTACTAAGGAGTTTTCTTCGGTATTCTGATTTGGGAAAACTAACGGAAAATGTGTGTTCTCCTCGTGAAGTAACTTCTTGGGCGAGTTTCAGGACATAATCTGCAATTTCTTCGCCTTCCCGTTGTTGAATTGTAAGATAGTATTGTTTCCAAAGGTCGATATCATCCGTTAAATCGAGAATATGGTTTGTAGAAGATTTTGCTGCTTCGGCAATTAAACTTAAGTGGAGAAGATTCCTTGCTAACTCAACAAGTTCCTGTGAAGGGGACTCAATTCCAATTTGCGAAAGATAGGATGCTACTTGCTCAACCGCAAGTTGCCCACTTTCAATTTTTTGAAAATTCAAAGAGGAAATATCAGGATCATGTTGGAGTTCATAAGTACGCGAAACAATTAATACCTTAACTTGGGGTAATGCAACAAGCGTTTTGATGAAACCTACAAGGGATTTACACAAGTCCGTAGCCGCGACCGAATCTAATTGGTCAATAATAATTACACATTCTCTTTCCTTACAAAGACTTGCAATCGAGTCAAGCAAAGGGTCCTTTAAGGGCATCCGATTTTGAATAGTTACAATCGGATCTTGGTTGCGAGGCAAGTCTGACGCTTTGATAAAAAAAGTCGGTATGCCATCAGTGGCCATTAACTGCCCAAGGCGCAATGCGATTCCTGATTTACCGGCTCCAGCCTCTCCATATAGAATAATCGGTTGATCAGATAATTGCCAACACTGTCGAATCTGGTTAATTTCTGGGCGTTCTATCACTCCTACGAAATCTATTGCCAGAGGTGTTTGTTGCAGGTAGACCCAGGAATAACTATTAAAGGCTAATGCTATCTTACGCACGTCCTCAGAGATTCCATGCCACTTTATTCGATTAACAATCCAATGAAACCCTTTTTTTAGCAAAGGGATTATTTTGAGGAAAATATCAATCAAGGCAAATATATCCATTGGATTTTATTCATCTCCACTGGAAGTGTTTGGAACGATTGAAATCACATATCCAACATAATACAGGTGGCTTCTTTCCGTGTGCTTCAAAATTGGCTACACCAAATCCCGGCTTTCCATAGTGAATCCAAACTCCGTCTAAATGGTTGCAGTTGGTCGGATGATCTCCTACCTCAATATAAATTTGTCATTCACCCCATCCAACAACTGGTTGAGCTTTTCAACAACCTCTGCAGGGACCTTTTCATCAATTTCTACCCGTAAATGGAATTTCAGGTCGTATTCCCCGGCCGCGCTGAGCAAGTCGCCCATGATTTCTGCCAAATCTTGCAACTCATTGGGCTGTATCTCCGCTTCGGCAATTCGCTTGCCGACAGCTGCGGGAGGGATATAACCAGCCGTTTGACCTCCTGGCGCCGGGGGAGGCGTTACGCCCTGTGGAACTCGAACCTTGATCCACTGCGCATCGCCGTAATCGCATGTCCAGGGTTTGGAGTCAATCGTCCGCTCCAGATAATGCGCCTGAAAAGCACCATCCAGGGCCGTTTGCACGATTTTCCATGGAAGCGGTCTGCCGTATTTACTGGAAAGCGCCGCTGAAATTGCCATCGCGGTCGTTGTTTCTGATTTCCATGCCTCCGGCAGCCGCTCTGGCAGCACATCCATCGTGGATAACCTGGCCGGCGGCGGGAGAAGAATTGCCTCATCGCCAATCAACCCAGCCGGTATTTCTTCCGCGTAAATACTGGCCGAGCCGTACACCAGCCAGAGCAAACCCTTCCTCACGGCTTCCTGGATGGCCCGGTCTATCACGGATGGATCGGCTTTCGGGATCATGACCGGCTCTTCATAGCCCTCTTTTTGGACCTGGACAACATGACCGCCAAAAAAATAGTCGTACAAATTCTTGATGAGCAATTCCGACCCTTGCCAGAGATTCGGAAGGCAGTCGGGAGTCAACAACTCCGGCGCGATTTCGCTCAGCTCCGCCGCTTCGGGTAACACCACTTCGAGAGCCGAATCTTTAAGGGCCATTTCATCGGGCGTCTGGCGCCAAAAAGTGCGAAATGTCTTATCCGGCCTGGGTTGGCGCAAGACAAACGTTCCCTCACGGCATCCATTAACCAGGGTGTCCAGGATCGCCTGCCGATTGAGCATTTTAGGGAGGTGCGGGAATTGAGCAAATGCCGTCACCAGGTCTTTCAACCGGCGAGCCGTATCCCCTTCGCGCCAAAGATCATAGGGTCCGCCCGGCAGCAGCGCTTCGGCGCTCACGGCTGTTTCCTGGATGCGGATGCGATTATCCCGCTTAATGACCGCGAATAACGGATCACTGGAAGGGGTGATCCGATAAGCCTGGACCTTATTGTTCTCATCCACCGTGACCACCATACAATACGCCTGTCGGATGGCATCCGGAATGGCTTTACGGGATGCTTCCAGGTTGGCTACCAGGTGAGCCGAACGGACGGGATCCACCTGTTGGTTAGCCAATTGCGCGCGCACCTCTTCCCACCCCAGGTACTTCAGAATTGCGTTTCGCGCCGCCTCCAAGCCATCCAGGGACGGCGCGGCGATGACCATCGCATTCCGATATACCCGCGGGCGGTCGGGCGCGGTGGTTTCTTCGATGAACCGCCTGGCCTCCGCGCTGGGGTTTCCCGCTGCGCAGGCTGCCTTTGGTCCCAAGACCACAAAATGGAACTCGCTGTCGTCTTCCACCTGCCTGGGCCATTCCGGCAATTTATGCACCCTGACGCCTTGCCCGGCAGCTCCAGCGGTGAGGCTGTTCAGTTTGCCAATCTCTTCGATCAATCGCGCTTCCACCAAATCTTCCGATACGCGGAATCGGCAGGCGTCGTGGTGCATCTGCGTGAGGTTGGGCCTGGAACCGAGTCGCCAGTACTTCGGCAGCTGCGAAGGCTGACCTCCCGCGGTTTCTCCTTCCTGAATGAGGGTGTCATCCAGGAACCAGGAGAGAGACGCCCAGCGCAACAGGGCTTTGTCCAGTTCGATCTTATCCGGGCGCGTATGACCAATGAGAATAAACAATTCGCGTGTTTGGATGCGTTGTCCGATGGGTTGGGAATGCAGGAAGGTGGCAATCACCGCCTGTTCGATTTCTCGCCCGCGCAAAGCCGAATATTCGCGCTGAATTTCGATCGCCTTACCCAGTTCACTTTGCAGGATTTGCGGCCACTGTTGTTGCCGGCCCTCGTATTCTTCTGCGGTGGCGATCATCGCCAGTTCGCGCGCGGCCTCGGAGATTTCGCTCTTTTCCGGCGCGGCAAGGAACACATTGGCTGAAATCAGCGGGGATTCATCCCAAAGCTCTGCCTCTCGTAATGCCAGGGCAAAGGTCCGCAAAACTCCCCGAGTGCGCTGAAAGCCTTCCATGTTGGTCCATTTGGCGTAAAAGACCTCGGTTAAATCGGGGTGAAACGGGTAACTGCGCAGGAATCGTTCTTCGGCTACCTTGCCTTCCTGTTGAGTTAGGGCGTCCAAATCCTCAATGCCCTTTAAAGCCGCAACCACATGCTGGCGGAATGATTCCCGGTTTTGAAGCGTTTCCGCGGTGAACAGGCGCCGGCGCAGCACTTCAGCCACATCCTCTTTGACCACTGGTTGGATGCTTTCTTCTTTCTGACGGGCAAAAATATCCTCGATGTCCTTGGAGATGGCTTTGCCAACCGCGTCGCTCATGCGGGTCTCGGTCGCCAGCAGCGAAGCCACCAGACAGGTGCGGTTCACATGGCTGGCTGCCTGCGTCAGGTACTGGAAGAAATCCACCAGGCGGCTGCGCCAGGCGGGATCCAGATCCACCGCGCGGCGGGCAAACATGAGCACCTCATCCATCAGGATCAGCGTGGATAGGCCTTCTTTTTGCGGCAGCGCCAGCAAGGTCTCCAGCAGATTTTCGGCCGGCGGGGACAGTCGTTCTTCGGCTTTTCCTTCCGCGCTCAGAATCTGTAAACCCACATCCCCTGCCAGTTGATAGGCTAAAATGCTCCAGGGTTGCTTGAGCCAGCGCGTTGCTCCATCCGGCGCGCGCGTTTCCATCCCTTTTTCCACGTCCAATTTGTCGAAGGTGAGCGCGGCGATGCGCGTTCGGGGAAGCGGGATGTTGATTTCGCTGAGGAATTCCTGTACAGCCGGCAATTCGCGCGGCAGGCGCTCGGGATCGTTCACCAGATGGTAGAGCGTAATCAGGGTATGCGTCTTCCCCCCGCCGTAGGTGAGCGCCAATTGCCGCACGGCCTTGTCGTTTTTGCCGGCCAGGCGCAGCGCCACCTCGCGCGCCAGCTCGCGCAGGTTGTAAGTGGGATAGGTCAGCGCGAAGAACTCCGCCGGGTCCTCATACAACGGTTGTTTCCCGCGCTGCATTACCACGTCGTACAGGTCGGCGGCAAAGATGTTCAATGCAAGCTCACCGGATCTTAAATCCGGGCGGAGCGAGATGACTTTATGCCAGGGAGTCCATGGAAATGTTGACACGTGAATCTCCTTATTCGCACATGAGCTGATATACGCTCACATAGAACTCACCAGTTTCCGCTGCTCGACGAGCCTTCTTTTCAATTACTTCGCAAATGGGATATTGTTTTTCAACAATGAAATAAAGATCCTGACCAGACATTCCGATCATATTCGTCGGCCGACCTCGGCTAAAAGCTTCTATGCCATCTTGGGTGAAACCGCTATGACTGATAAACATCCCTCTAGACCAGGTTGATTTCCCTTGCACTTTTCCATGGAAAACCAATAAATCTGCCTGGCCAATTGGTGCGTCCTGCCACTTCGCTTCGACAAGATAAATATTTTGGTCTAGCTGAAAACTACCGTCAATCTGTTCGCCGACTAATCGGAATGGTCCACGCGGGGCTAAACCGTGTAACTCAAACAAACGGTTTAATAATTTCTCAAAAGCAAAGCCGCGTTGTTGCGGCGTCAATTGTGATAATCTAATCAATGCATCCTTCAATTCCCGGGCTTGTTCTGACGAGATCTTTGTGGGTTGTTGCGATTCAAACGGATGAACGGAAGGCAAGGAGTCCAGAAATACCGGATTCCACAAATCCGGTATTTTGAACTGAACCTTTAGTAACAACTCATTAAGACGCTGAATTTCCTCTCGCTCGATTGGATTACCCTTATTATTGCGGTAGATAAGTCCAGCGTGAACAATGCCCAAAATCAGATCGCAGAATTTATCCCGTTGATATTGGAGGGTTCTTTCAAGCAATAGCGTTAGAGAAGGCCGCTTGCTTCCGTCACGCCAAAACTGTCCAACCCCAACTTTATGGGCTACCCCTTTGAAAGAAATGCTTTGGTCGGCATATGGGTGAGGTTTTCCCGGCAAGAAATCGTAAAGATGGCTGGCAATTTCATTGATGGCCTGAGATTCCGCGAGCGAGATGCTCATGACCCCTCCCTTGAACTCAAAACAACCTTTGCGCGGTGGAGTGTTTCCCGCCCACATGATTGCTGATGCTCTCAAGCAGCGAGCGCTCCTCGTTGCTGGACAACTCGATCAGCGCCTGGAGCAGGGGGTGGAAGAGCGGGTTGCGGCGCAGGCCGCGCAAGTCGAGGTATTCATTGACCTTACTCACATCCCCGCTCTTCCACAGGTGCATCAGGCGATGCACCTGATCAATCAAAGGGATCTCCCGGCTGGGTTGCACCTCGCGTTCCAGATCGGGGAAGAGCGGCAGTTTTTCAGCCGAACCATCGGTGGCGGGGTCGTAGCCCATGCGCGGATTCTTGCGCTGATGCCATGCTTTCAGCCGGAAGACGCTGCCGGAGCCTTCTTCCTCCGCTTCTCCGCCCTCATCCTCTCCGTCTTCGGGTTCTTCGGGTTCTTTGCCGCCGCGCCGCGCCAGCAGGTCGTAGCGGTCGGCCAGGTCCTTATCCGAAAGCCCGCAGGAAACGGCGTAGAGGATGCACGGGCCGGCGGGCGCGTCGTTGAGGCCAAAATCGTGGCGGTGCAGCAGGTAGTAGGTCGTCACGCCGTCCAGGCCGGAGATTTCTTCGCCGCCGTCGCCGGAGAGCACCCGCCCGACGACAAAATCCACCACCATGCGGCGCACATGAGTCAGGAACTCGCCCACCGTCATCACCTCGCCGGGGTTGTTGGCTTTTTTGACCAGCGGGTACTGGCTGTAGGCTTCCAGGGCAGGCCCGGTGGCCGCCCAGACGAAGTCCGGACCGCGAATGCCCGCGTCCCAGAAAGCGCGCAGCTGGGTGTGGATGTTGGCGCGCATCTCGTCCAGCACTTTGTTGTCCCAGCCCGGGCGGGCGCTGGGTGGACGTTTTTTGCAGACCAGCCAGACAGATGAAGAAAGAGAAGCACGATTTAGATTTCGAACTCCTCCACTCATTTCGGTCATAATTGGCCAACTTCCGTTAACTATAAAACCAGATTTTATAATGGCCGAAACAAGAGTTTCCCATGCATCTGGTTGTTTATTCGCAAATACTATAACCAAACGCCCACCATCGAATAATGAATTCCTACAAACTGAAAAAACAGTTGCCATCCCTTTTTCGTAATTTTGTTTTGATTCATTTTGGTTTCCATTAAATCTACTTGGATCATCAATTAATTCACCATCACCTATTTCATAATTCCATTTTGGAGATAATTCAGCTTTAAACATTTCATTAATAGACGGGATCAATCCGTGTAAAGATCTTTTTATCCACACATAAAAGAAATCCATTAAGTCGGAATAGGGAATGGCATCATAATAAGGAGGATCAGTTAATATCAAATCAAATAATCCAAATTTATTTTGCATTGCAGATTGGCATTCTACTCTTTGAGGCGAACTAGATTTTGCTGCTAGTAGAGAATGGTTAAGAAATAAAAATATCCAATCTATCGCCCCTGATAAACCGCCTGTACTATCGTTAATAGGAACACTTTCGACAAAATCCCATGTGATCGGTAAAGCGAATCGTGTAAAGGTTTGACTTATTGTTTCCCTATTCGAAGCATAAATACAAATCGTACTTCCACTATTTGCGATTCGATCGATTGTTATCGCTAAGTAAGAAATTATTGCATTACACCAATCATCAGGAGTGCTTATCCTTTTGATCTCCTTAAATGATTTGCGAGTATTAATGATCAATGAACCTAAAATTAGTAATTGCCTATTTGTAAAAAGGTCTTTCCAAGTCATCAATCCATAATTTTGAACAGAAAATGCTCTGCCAGCACCACTACCTCCCCCTTTCGGGGTAGGTTCTTCCGGTAAACCAAAGGGGATTTCTGCATAGACCCGTTCCAGTTCTTCCTGAGTCTTTATTGCCATTTCGATCTCATCAGCGGTTGGGGTGCGGTACTCCTTGCCCTTTTGACCATCCACGACCACCGCCGTCATGGTTTGTCCCAGCCGCCCCGCCTGCCCCTCCAGGCGCACATCCTCCATCGTCATGATCCCGCCGCAGCACGGGCAGGTAGCGCCGGAGCGGCTCATCGTGCCGCCGCCCATCTTCGCGTCATGCGCCTTGCGCTCGGCGGCGGTCTTGCCCACCACCGGCACATCCGCCTGCACCCCAAAGACCACGCCGGTTTTTTCGGGGTTGGGCTGCATGGTCAGCAGCACGCGCTTGCCGGGCTTTTTGCACAGCCAGCGCGTCTTGAGCAGCGGGATGGTGGCGCGGCAGTTCTTACAGGTCACCGTGCGCGCCCACAGGTAGGCTACGGTCGGCTTGGCCACCCAGCGCGGGTTGCGCTTATCCGCCAGATACTCGGGGCCGAATTCGGCGTTGAGCGCGTCCACATCCGGCGTGCCGTCCGCCTTCAACGGCACCAGGGTCATAGGGCGCTTTTCCACTTTGCCGGTCACCGCCGCCAGCGGCTCGAAGTCGGCGTAGGTGGGGTAATAGGGTGCCAGTTCCTTGCGGGCTTCCTTCAGCACCCAGCGTCCCCAGGCGCGCACATGCCAGGCCAGGTCGGCTTCCAGGTCAATCGTTTCATTTGGGGTCCAATCCGCCTGGCGCAAGATGCCCGCTCCACCCAGGCTCAGAGCAGCGAGGGCATTTTCAAGGCGCGCGCCTTGATATCCGCGCGCTTTGAGGTAGTCCTCCATAAATTCGCGGTCCTGCAGCACAAACTCGGGCAGCGGGCGTTTCTGCCCGGCCAGTTTCTGCGGATACTCCAGCGTGCATTTGAGGATGAACCACGCCACCGGGTTGATATCCACCGCGGTGGCTTCGCAGCCCAGGCGCATGGCTTCCAGCGGGATGGCGCCGCCGCCAGCGAAGGGGTCCAGCACCCTGGGCGCGCGCCCGCCGTAGGCTTCGCGAATCTTCTGGCGGAACCATTCCAGGTCTGGCCCGCTCTCGCGCCCCCAGTGCAGAATGCCGCCCTCGGTCTCCTCGACGATTTCCTCCACCGTGCGCCCCTCGGCGTCCTTTTTCTTCTTCACCTTCTGCACCACTTTGCCGCCCAGCTTTTCCAGGATCATCCTGCGCTCTTCCGGGTCGCCGGGGTCGGGCAGCAAGGTGGTGATCAGCGCGGCGCGGCAGGCGGCCAGCGGCCGACGCGCCGGCCAGATGTGCAGCGTGGAGATGTGGCCGTGGCGCACATTCTTCTCGTGCACCGAATCGAGCGAGGCCTGTTTGAGCGGAAAGGCAACTTCGATGAGGCGTTTTTTATCGGTCATTTGCTTGATTTTAAAACGAATATCGTATATACTCTAATCAATCCAGTGATCTGGAGGTGGATGGCTGAGCCATCGGAAGCCCCGTAAGGGGCTTCTTTCTTTAAGGCAGCCATTTAATTCCCCAGCCATCAACCTTTCCAGAAGGGCTGCGATAGTACTTCTCATCCAACAGTAGCTTGCCGATCTGGCCGCCGAAATTCCTGGGTATTGCCTTGTTGTTTCGCCGCGCCAGGGCGACTTTGTAGCTGGGATGAGCGATGATGTCGGCAATCTGAAGTCCTGCGATATTATTTGCTTTTGGTTTTATTTTTAGCTGCCGGCTGGTGAGATGTTTTTGAATCAAGGCTGGGGACACCCAATCGCTTCCTTCCTCGTAAATCCGTTCAAACGATCTTTTTAACCTCAGGTCTTCCTTGCCCTGACGCGATTCTGCTAAAACATCCCCGACTGCTTGTCGAACCTGCAACCAACGTACATACCGCTCGATCAATACTTTCAAGCAATAGTGGTAGGGGTCGTAACGCCAGACTTGGTATTGTTCGGTCAGTTGTAACTTGTCGATTACCACCGTAATTACAATATAGTGCCACCTCAACAAGCCAGACAACAAGTCTGCGTTGAAAGCGTTTTCTACTCCCGGATCTTGCAGCGCAGTAAATGGCGGTTTCTTGTTAACCAATTCCTTGCGATGTAAAATGATGGGGTCATCTGGATGAGAATTAAAATATCTGCGCTTCAAAACCTCCATTTCGGGGAAAAGCGTATCTTCTACATAACTCAGCTCAAGGATGACCCCGCTCAAGCTAAGATAGCGCTGGTTTGGGTTTGTTGAAGATCCCAAATCAGAATTACCCACTTCGTCAATATAAATGCGATATTTCAATTGCTCCCCCTGGCGGAAACCGGCGGGTTGAACTCCTGCCAACGGAAATTCGTGGTAAAAGCGGAGGCGACGCAAAACCGCCTTGTCCCCAACTCCCGAAGGGGCTGGGGGATATATTTATCTTATAGCAGGAGGGATTGGTTTTGACAAACATTCTAGAAATGCTCAACGGATAATTTGTGGTTAGTCAGTCAAGATGTAATCCTCGAGGATAGCACAATGCGCCCTTCGTTGCTTATGGCGATAGCGTGGTGCAACGATCGCAAAATTCAGCCGCCCTTTCGTCAAGGAATCGAGGGGGTTGTTTTTGCGGTAAGGCGACTTCGATAAAACAGTTTGGGAGAGGTAGACAAAGTGAGGTGCTCCTGTTCGTCTTTGCGGCGCCTGCGCGACGAGCGGGGTAGGGCAGCAAGGATGATAAATAGGACGAAGACCGGCAAGATGCCCAGGCTATTGTACAATCCGAATACCTGACCCATCATGCCCGGGAATAGGATAAACAGGGCGATGAAGATGACGATCAGGATGCTCAGATTGCGAAGAAAACTGCTCATACTCCCTCTTTATAATGGATTTACGACCGTTTATGCTGTCACGCTAA
>Ga0272448_1005270_pt1 | contig 14353 bp, 11 predicted proteins | sample YNPCB0191_FD_202220 | JGI IMG/M metagenome (GOLD analysis project Ga0272448, IMG submission 202220) | Hot spring sediment microbial communities from Yellowstone National Park, WY, United States - YNP-CB-019-1 | ecosystem: Environmental > Aquatic > Thermal springs > Hot (42-90C) > Sediment...
TGGACCTGCCGAAATGGGGCGTTTACCCTGAGGCAATGGCCGGCTGCAACGTAAACGGCACAGGACTATGGCACAGGCTGTATCTGCTCTCGGGCCGTGTGCGCAGGCTGGTCTATGCCCTGTTTTTGCCCGGCTATGTTGAGGCCAGCATTGTCCGCCGGCACGGCACATGCCGCCGCTGCGGCGCATGTTGTCAGATGGGCGCCCGCTGTCGCCATCTGCGCTTCGATGAAAACAATCTGGCCGTGTGCGCGGTTTACGGCAGGCGGCTCTCGCCCAACTGCCGCAACTTCCCCATAGACGAGCGCGACCTGCGCGACCGCGACATGGTCATGCCCCACCAGCCCTGCGGCTACACCTTCAACGGACGGACTGATCGCCGCTGACGCGACGGCGCGTCTTTGTCGAAGAACTCCTGTTGCCGGCAGCCGACGGCACGAGGCCGACATTTTTCCACCCGAATCCGTCCGGTGTCCCTGATGCCCGCGCGACCGGAGATGCGCCTCGCGTTTCGGTGCGCAGTCCTCGCGGCGGAGGGGCTGCGCGTACCTTCTCGCGTTGCGCGCAAACGAAGGGCGCGGCTGCGTGCCGCGCCCTTCGCTGGTTGTAGCAGTCGGCCTGCGGTATCTGCCCTCCACCGTTCCGCTTTCAGGCCGACCATCCCGCATGCAGCGTTGCGTTACGGAACGTCTGGCGTGTTGGGGCTGAGCGTCCACATCCTCTCGCCCCACTCCCACGGCGTGGTCTTGGTGGCGTCGGCGGGAACCGTTTCGAGGATGCTCTTGGTCTCGACGTGCCCGTCGCAGTAGAGGAAGTTGCTCTTGCGGTCAACGTAGTGGTCCGCGCTGCCGTGATTTCGGCCAACCCAGTCCAGGCGGGTGCGGTAGCTGCCACTGCTGCCCACCGTGTAGAGTCCAGCCGCGAAGTCCTTCAGCGGGTCGATCGACTGTTTCCCGTCAGTGCGGACATAGAAGTCGGTGGCGTTGGTGCGGCGTATCTGATTCGCCACGGGCACGCGGGCCATGTCGAGATTGTTGTCGCCACCGCCATCGCCCTGGTTGCGCCAGGGGCTGACCGGACGATGGCTCTTCACTACCGTTGTCTGCGAGCTGTACCCGGCGCCCGACACTATCTTCGCGTTGTCGATGAACTCAGTCGCAAGAATGGTGCCTGCCGGATTGGTGATCACGTTCATGGACACCCCGAAACTGTACGTGCGCACATCGTTGCCGCTCTGGAAGCCGACCACATGCTTGTTGCGGCCGCAGATGCCCTCGTTCAGGGTGTACGCCATACGCGGAGCCTGCGAATCGGGCGTGTACGTTTTTTCGGTGCCGGTGCCGTCCTTGGCGGTAACCGGCGGCATGCGGTCGTCAGTCACAGTACCGTCGTTGCCGCTTTCGCCCTGCTGGCCCGGATCCCATTCGCCCGGCATGGGAAACGTCGGCGGCAGACCACCCTTGGTCATCGCCGGACACTGAAAAGCCTCAGGCGGTACCTTGCCGAACAGGTACGAGCTGAACTGCACGTAGCCCGCGACCGGCGCCGTCGGCGTCTGCGTGCCGGCCGCCAGATCCAGCTTGAACGTCCGGTACTCGTACGCCGGCGGCAGCATGCCCTTGTTCTCGGCCGCGTACGCCAGCAGCCCCTGGCCGATGCTGCGCAGATTGGCGGCGCATTTGAGGGTTACCGCCGACTCCCTTGCCCTGGACAACGCAGGCAGCAGGATCGAGATCAGCAGGGCGATGACCCCGATCACGATGAGAAGTTCGACCAGCGTGAAGCCGGCCTTCGCAGAACGACGCATGACACACACTCCTTTCTTCCCGCCGGCTCTGTGTTGGAACGGCCGGCTTTCACTTGGACGAAACAGGGACGGTCGAACAACCGCCCATTGCCTGTTCGCCTCGCCCACAGTATTTCCGGCCAACCTGTGTTCCTGATGGACGTGCGGCTAAAAAACGGTGAAGGGGAAGGTCTGCCGGCGCTCTGGCTCAACTTGGCTCGTCACCGTTGAAATAGGCGGGATTCGGCCGACCGTCGGGCAATCTCAGCGGTGGCTTCGACATCTGTTTCGAAACCAGCGAAACGACCTGACTGGCAAGAAAGAGCCCGACGGCGATTATGACCGCGGCCAGCCAGTAGCGGGGGTTGTAGCGCAGCTCGGCCAGGAGCTCGCGCGGGCTGAAGCTCGAAAGAATCTCCACAATTCTGGCTGCGAGTGACGGCACAGTCGCCGCCCGTGCCGCCGTCCCCGCTCCTCCATGACGCGGCGGAGGAAGCCGGCGCTCGCTGGTGCGCTTGCGGGCCTCGGAGGTGGTGAGCACCTCGGTCGCCGTCATCTCCCCGCTATCGTCGGAGTACGCCGCCGCGCCGCGCGGCGGCCAGAAATCGCCGCCTCTCCGGCTCTGTCCGTCATTGCCCCCGCCGCACACGGGCGCACTCGTCCGAACTCCGTACGGGGCAACCGCCCGGGATGTGTCGCCACGACCGTGCCTGGTGTCCGCCGTTCTTCCACCCGCAGGACCTTCCACGACGGATGCCGTACCACGTTGCGTGCTGTCCGGAGACTCATGTCCGGTCGCGGGGACCGGCCATGTGGCAACCGTCACCTCCATATCCAGTTCCGTCCAGTCGTCGTCGGTCGCCTGCGAACGTAAGCTGATGGTTCCCTCCCGTATCTGCACTTCCAGATCAAGTTCCGTCCATTCCTCTTGCGCAAGGCGCCTGATTACCTCGCCTTCCTCATCCTCGATGCTGACCAGATCAGCCTCGTTGCCGGCGATCCTGGCGGCCCACAGACTCTTGCGCGACTTGACCTCCAGGTACGCAGCAGGCCTCAGCCCCGTGGCAAAGACCGTGTCCACCAGTTCGCAAAGAGGTCCGCCACCGAATGGAAACCCCATATTAACATTGCCTGGCAGGTCCGTGTTGCGGAAAACTATGGCAACCGTGCCTACTTCGAGCACGTCGCCATCATGCAGCGCGCGCCGGTGGATACGACGCCCGTGGAAAAAGATGCCATTGGTGCTTCTCAAATCAACCACGTGCCATCCGTCGGGATGTTCCTCGAAGCGGCAGTGGCGGCGCGACACGAAAACGTCCGGCAGGAAAATGTCGCAATCCAGCGAGCGCCCGACAACGAGCGGACCATGCAACTGGTGCGCTGCCACCTCCCTTCCGCGCGCAAAGAAAGCAAGATGTGCCATGGCATCGCTTCCCGAACCGGTGGTTTGTTATCCGGCTCGCCTCTGAGGATATGGTGGCGCCGCCAAGGTTGCATGACGGCTTTGTAAAGAAAAGGTTTCCCTTTTGAACCCACCGGAAACCCCATGTTGCGCCGCGAGCTCCCGGGCGGGGGCTTATGCGCCCAAACAAACGGCACGCACTTGCCCCCGCTGCCATGGCGCACGCGGCGGCGCTCCCGTACAATGCCCTGGTGGTCGAAGTGCGTGAGATAGATCGTCCCGCCGACTGGCAGCGCGTTTCCGGCCCGCGCTTCGACAGCGGACCGACCGTCGGCCCGTGGAGCCGCTGGGAATACAGGCTCGGGCCGCCGGTTCTGCTGCTGACGTGCGACCCGGCCACGCGCTCGGCGGCACTGTACGACGCCGCCGGCCTCATACGCCAGTGGCAGGACCCTCTGGAAGCGCTGCAAGAGGCTCTGATGCCCGGCGCCCCGCCGATGGAGAATGGCCCGCCTTTCAAGGGCGGCTGGGCCGGCTGGCTTTCTTACGACCTCGGACGGCTCTTCGAGCACATTCCGTCGCTGGCGGACGACGACATGCAGCTGCCTCTTCTCGAGATGGGCTTCTATCCGCATGTCGTCGCGCACGACCTTGCGCGCGACGTGTTCTACGAATGCCGGTGCCCGACGATCGCCGCGGGCCCGATCGAGTTCCGACCGCCGGCCACGCGCTGCGAGCGGGCCGCTGTCGAGCGCAACATGACGCGGCAACGCTATCTTGCCGCCGCGGAGCGGGCCATCGAATACATCCGCGCCGGCGATGTTTATCAGGTGAATCTCGCGCAGCGATTCGCGGTGCATCTGCCCGACTCGCCGCAGCGCATCTACGAAAGGCTTATCACCCGTTCCCCGGCGTGGTTCGGCGCTTACCTGCCGTACGGCGATCACGCGCTGCTGTGCAATTCTCCGGAACTCTTTCTCCGCATAACGCCCGCCGCAGACGGCGCACGCACCATCCTTACCCGTCCCGTAAAAGGCACCCGTCCGCGTCGCCCGGGCATGGACCGGCAACTGCTCGCCAGCGTCAAGGATCAGGCCGAACTCAACATGATCGTGGACCTGGAACGCAACGACCTCGGGCGCATATGCCGCATCGGCTCGGTGCGCGTTATCGAGGGCCGCGTTATCGAGGAGCATCCCACCGTGTACCACGGCGCGGCCACCATCGAGGGCGTTCTGCGCGAAGAAGTAACCATGGTGGACGTGTTGCGGGCGACGTTCCCGGGAGGCTCCATAACGGGCGCGCCCAAGATCCGCGCCATGCAGATAATCGAAGAGCTGGAGCCGACCCGGCGCGGCCCTTATTGCGGCGCAATAGGTTACGTGTCGATCGACGGACACGCCCAGTTCAACATCGCCATCCGCACCATGATCGTGCGCGGACAGACGGTTTACATCCACGTCGGCGGCGGCATCGTCGCCGACTCGCTTCCCCTGGAGGAATACGACGAAACGCTCGCCAAGGCCCGCGCCATGTTCGACGCGCTGGGGATCGAGCCTCCGCAGTAGGCCAGCGGCGTCTGCGGGCGGCGACGCCCACGCTGCCGGCATCAATCCGGCCCGCCGCGGCGTGGTCGCCAGGGGGCGAGTGCGGCATCACCGTCGCATATGCCCGTTCGACAGCAGGCGTTCGGCTATCTGGACCGCATTGGTGGCGGCTCCCTTGCGCACCTGATCGCCGCACACGAACATGTCTATGCCCCGGCCGTCGGAACGGCTTATATCCTGGCGTATCCTGCCTGCCAGTACGTTGTCCTGGCCGCTGGCCTCCAGCGGCATGGGGAAATGGTTGTTGGCCGGGTCGTCAACTATCACGACTCCCGGGGCCTGCGACAGTATCTTCCTGACTTCGGCCGGGGTAATCGGCTTTTCGAACTCCAGATTGATCGATTCGCTGTGCGCTCGCGGCACGGGCACGCGGACGCACGTGGCCGTTATCATTATCTCCGGGTCGCCGAAAATCTTGCGCGTTTCGTTGACCATCTTGTTCTCTTCTTCGTTATAGCCGTTGTCGGCGACCTTGCTGTTGTGGCTGAAAAGGTTGTTGACGATCTGGTGGGGGAATTTCTTCTTGACGATTGGCTGTCCCGCCACATACGCCCGCATCTGCTCGTCGAGTTCCCACAGACCCCACGCGCCGGCGCCGCTGACGGCCTGATAGGTGCTGACGACGATGCGCCGCACGCGGTTGAGCCGATGCAGCGGCCACACCGGCACGTTCATGATTATCGTCGAGCAGTTGGGGTTGGCGATGATTCCTCTGTGCTCCGCTATCTTCTCCGGATTGACCTCCGGCACCACCAGCGGCACGGTCGGATCCATCCGGAATGCCGAGGAGTTATCAACCACCACAGCGCCGGCGGCAACGGCCACCGGAGCGTATTCCCTGCTCACCGACGCTCCGGCGGAAAACAGCGCAATGTCTATACCCCTGAAACTGTCTCTGGTCAGCTCCTCCACCGTGTGCGATTCGCCGCGAAAGGCGATCTTCTTTCCCGCGCTGCGCGCGCTGGCCAGCAGCCTGATGTTCCTGATGGGGAAGTTCCGCTCCGCCAGAACGGTCAGAAACTCCTGACCCACCGCGCCCGTTACTCCAACCACGGCAACGTTTACCGGCATGACCGCTGCTCCTCGAAAAAGAACCACGGCGCAGACCACCGCCTTCGGATAACAAATCAGCCACAGACATGCCCCGCACGTCGTGCGGAAGACGCCCGGGCCGCGGGAAGCGCGACAAATCGCGCTTCAGCGGCCCGTCGTCTTCGTCGTCTTGCGCGCGCGCATACGGCTTGCCTGTGGCTGCCTTGTATCGTTCGTTCAGATCGGGCGGCACAACGTGCCGCTCGGCTGGGATATTTTGCGCCATCGCCGCCCGTGTGGCAAGGGCCTGTGGTCAGAAACTCACCCGAGCTCCAGCCCCGCGCCTGCAAACGCGGGCCCCCGAACTTGCCCGACCCCCGTTAAGCCGCGCCACCGACCAGTGACGGCGCCAGATGATTTGTGATTGTCTGGCAGGGGTTTACATATCGTGCCGAGGTGGAGCGACCTTATCCCCCGCCCGTTCATGCGCCGAATACGCTGAAGTATTCCGCGAAGAACGCCGCGGGGTTCACCTCGCAGGCCACCGCGTGCGGACCGTCGGCCGCTTCCGTAAACACCGTCCGCCCGCAGCGGTTCTCGTCGGCCTCGATGGTGACGTTGATTCGCCCGGTTTTCCACGTGCACAGGTCCTGACGAAAGATGGTCGCGGCTGCCAGCGGATCGTGGAAGGTGAGCATCCGTGCTTTCCGGAAGAACACCTCGGCCATTTCGGCCACCACGTCCAGCGGCGACGGACGGAAAAGCCGCCGCACTTCTTCGGCCGGCATCTGGCATTTCATCGTCACATCCAGCCCGATGCTCGCATGCCGCGGGGGCGCATTGCGATAGACGATCGCCGTCGCCACGGGGTCCACCAGCGCGTTCCACTCCCGCCTGTCGGGACCTTCGAAGAACACGCCTCCCATGGACACCATCTGTTTCAGCAGCGACGGTATCTCCGGATCAAGCGCGAACAGGATGCCGGCGTTGGTGTAAGGGCCTATCGTCAGCAGGGTTATCTCGCCCGGGCGCCGGCGTATCGTCTGGCGCAGGAAATCCACGGCCGTATTGCGTGGCCAGTCGGCGCGGTGGGGCCGTCCGCTGATGGCGTCGTACTGCGGACATGCCGGCTGACCCGGGCCCATGAGCATAACGCTCGATGCTCCGCAGTGGATCGGTATATCGTCGCGGCCGGCCGCGCGGCATATCACCTGGGCGCAGGCCGCGCGCCGGGCTACGTCCCCGGTAACCACCGTGACGCCCACCAGTTCGCAGCGCGGGTGCTTCAGCAGATATGCCAGCGCCACGGCGTCGTCTATGTCGCTGCCGATGTCGGTGTCGAGTATTACGGGTATCTTGTCGGGCATGGGCTTGTGTCAGGTTCGCCGCCGGTGCAGCGTGCCGCTTTGCGGCGGATTCAGCCCATCGTGCGGCTGAGTTCCTCGATGCGGGATACCACTTCCGAAGCCTCCTCGGAGCGCTGACCCACGGCCGTCGTCCATGTGAACGTGGCGTTGCAGCCCAGTGCCCGGTCCACGCGCCGGCAGGCGCTTATCACGGTGCTGTGATTGCGCTTGCCCAGCAGGGCGCCGATTTCGGGAAAGGACATTCTGCCGGTCTTGCGCACCAGATACATGGCGACGCTGCGCGCCAGGCTCAGAGTGCGATGCCGCCGGCTGGAAATGAGGTCCTTTTGTTCGATGCCGAAATACTGGCACACCGCAGCCACGATGTGCTCCGGTTTGAGCGGCTCGGTCAGATGACGTTGAACGTCGGACAGCGCTTCCTGCACCAGCGCCAGGTCGGGTTGTCGTCCGCTGACATGAACATGCGCCACCACGCGCGTGATCGCTCCCTCGAGCTCGCGCACGTTCTGCGTTACATGCCGCGCGATCCAGCACAGAGCATCGTCGGGAAGCGAAAGCCCCGCTCCGGCGGCCAGCCGACGCAGTATCTCCAGACGCATGCTGTAATTGGGCGGATCTATGCGCACCACCATGCCGCTGACGAAACGGTTTATCAGCGGCTCGCTGAAATCATGAAACAGCTTGGGATGGCTGTCGGAAGCCATCACTATCTGGCGTCCGGCGGCCTCGATGGCGTTGAACGTATGCAGGAACTCCTCCTGGGTGTGGCTCTTGCGCGCCATGAAATGCACATCGTCGATCACCAGCAGGTTCAGTTCGCGGAACTTCCGCCGGAAAGTATCCAGCTGGTGGCTTCGCATGGCGGTGATGAACTCGTTGGTGAACTGCTCGGCCGTGAGATACTGCCAGCGTCCGGCGGGGTGGTGTTCCATGAAGCGCGCACACAGGGCCTGGAGAAGATGAGTTTTCCCCACTCCGCAGCTGCCGTGAATGAACAGCGGGTTGTACTCCGCGCCCGGGTTGCGCGCCACGCGTTCGGCGGCTTCGTACGCCAGTTTGTTGCTGGGTCCGGTGACGAAACCCGACATGTTGTAGCGCAGTTGCACCGGCGCGCGCGACGGCTGTATCCGCTGGCCGATAAAATCACCGGCGATGTGCGCGACCGCCGCGCTGGCGTCATTGTCCGAACCGTTGCCTTCCTTGCGCGCGCCGCCTGGCGATCCGCGTGGAGCGCGGCAGCCCGTCTGGCCCCTGGCGACCGTGGCTTCGCCGAAAAGCTGCGGAGACACGGTGAACCGCAGCGGCGGGCTGTAACCGAGCACCTCGCTGGCGGCTTCCTGTATCGGCTGGGCGAAATTGCGCCCGATCCATTCGCTGATGAACTCGTTGGGAACCGTTATCTCCAGTCCCTCCTGAGTAAGACCCAGGCGGGTGGAGTTGTCGAACCACACGTTGAACCGTTGCTGTCCCACGCGCTGGGCGATGGCCAACGCCAGCTTCGCCAGACGCGGATCGTGTGCGCCAAAGCAGCTCACGTCGACTCCTTGACTGTGTGCCGGGCCCGGCGCTTGCGCCATGCGGCAGCCAGACGCCGCCTGCGCAATCCGTCGTGCCCCCGCGGCAGCATCTCCGCGCCGCGCAGTTCCCCGGAAAAAAGCCCACCGCCGCTGCGTTTGCTTCTTCCGTCCGGAATCGCCGGAACACATCAACTCAACAGGCGGTGACAACAGCCTCCTGCCCGGAACTGCCCGTCCGTGAGCACTCTCCTGCGACATGAAGCCCGAAGGGAAACCGCATTGCGCCGATCCATTACACTCGCGGAAAACAACCTCTGCGACATGGCCGCGCTGCCTGCTTCCCTTGAGCACCCGTCCGTGGGTCGCACGCGAAACGGTATATATCGACCAACCAACCGGTACAAGATGCTTCCCTGCGAATTTTCCTTCCACAGAAACGTAAGTCTCTGATTTGTCGAAACCATCCCGCCGACAAAAAAATTTCCTAACCGGAAATTCACATGTTCACGGCGCCATGTTGACAATCTGCGGATAGCGTTCTCCGCAACTGACGCACGAAAACCGTCCTCCGCGCAATCGTCTCCATCCCGTGCCGCCAGTACAGCCGCAGAGCCGGAAGGTTCTCGGCGTCCACCCCCAGGACCAGTTGCGCGCAGTTTCTGGAGGCCGCCATCGCCAGCGCCTGCTTCATCAGCAGATCGCCGATGCCGCGTCCGCGCCAGGGTGGTGAGACTCCGAGATAGACCAGTTCCATCATCGATTCGCCGAGGCGCGCCAGCAGCAGTACGCCGGCGCTGCGGTCGCCGTCGCACAGCGCGAACCACAACGCGGGATCGAACTGCCCCGTGCTGCGATGGTCGGCGAGGATGTCGTCGATGTCGCGCATGTCGTTCAGGTGCGGGCAGTCGCGGCTCTCGGTGTAGGAATTGAGCACGCCCTGTGTAAAAACCGCATGCGATGACGAATCGTAGGTTCGCCAGACCAGCCCGGCGGGCAGGTCCGGCGGCCGGCAATCGCGCGCAACCATCGTTCTCATATAGAGTAGCTCCGCCACCCGCCGGAAGCCGCACTCCGTCAGCAGTGCCTGCATTTGCGGCTCCGATGCCGTCAGCAAAGTCTGTGCCTGACATACGCCGCGCGCTTCGGCCAGACGACAGGGCTGTTCTATGAGGTGTTGGGCCTGTTGCGGCGGAAGCAGCGCGTGCGCGCCGGGAGAAATGTACAGGTGCATGCTTCGTCCCGGGCTGATCACCGGCATGACCGCTGCCAGAGGCCGGTCGTCTTCGACGGCCAGCCACAATCCGCCGGCGTCGTGGCGGTGGTTTGCCGCCAGCATCTCGGCCCTGCGCAGTTGTTCCTCGTCCTCGAAGTGCCGGCCTGACTCGTCGGTGCAGAAGATCATCCGCAGGGCGGCGGGCAATTCATGGTCCGCGGCAGGCCGTATGATCACGCGCCTGCCCGTGCCGCCGGGCGTGCCCGCGATCGGGGCGTTTGACAGTTCGTCCACGCTCCGTAAGATACCCCTGCGGTCCGGCAATCGCCAACGCCTTCGAATGCCTCGCAGCGGAGATGGGCTCCTATGATTCGCACACTAGCGGTTTCGCTGAGCGGCGCATGTGCAGTGCTGGGTGTGTGTCTGCTGGCCGGCGGATACCCCAAACCGAATCCCTACCCGCTTTCCTGGGAATTGAAGTTCGAGCACGGTCATCCCAGGAGGTTGCTGATCACGCCCAGAGGTTCGGATCAGCCGCAGGCTTACTGGTACATGACGTTCACGGTCACCAACGAGGGGCGGGACGACGTGAAGTTCCTGCCCGTGTTCGAAATGCTTACCGAGGATGGAAGAGTACTGCGCAGCGACGACAACGTGCCGCCGATCGTGCTGGAGACCATACGTCTTCGCGAGAAGTCGCGGCATCTCATGTCGATAACCGACATCGCCGGACCGCTGCGGGTGGGACCGGATCAGGCCAAAGACGGCGTGGCCATCTGGCGCGAACCGGCCTCGGAGATGGGGCAGTTCAGCATATTCGTCAAGGGCCTCAGCGGCGAGGCGACCATCCTCAAGGATGAAAAAGGGCAGGATGTGACGCAGCCCGGGCCCGACGGCAAGCCCGCGCCGGTGGTTCTGTGGAAGACGCTGGCGCTTCACTACCATGTGGCGGGGGATGACCGCGCTCCCGGGCATGACGTATGTGAGCTTGTCGGTCAGGAATGGATCATGCGTTGAGCGGCGGACCGGGGCGCGCGGGGGTTGCTTTCTGCCGTCTGCGGTAATATAGTTCCCCGCCCCTGAAAACAGGCAGGTGAAGTATGGCACATAAGAAAGGTCAAGGCAGCACCCGCAACGGGCGCGACAGCAATCCCCAGTATCTGGGGGTGAAGGCGTTCGGCGGGCAGGTCGTAAGGGCCGGCAGCATCATCGTCCGCCAGCGCGGCACGAAGTTCCTGCCGGGATTCAACGTCGGCATGGGCGGCGACAACACGCTGTTTGCCATGACCGACGGCAGGGTCGAGTTCCGCGGCCACAAGGTGAACGTCCGGCCGCTCTGATCGGAAGCCGGACGGGGCCTTTGTCGGAGCGGGCGGAAGGCGCGAGGCGGTCGGCGATGCGGCCTCTTCGCGCCTTCCGGCTTTTATGCAGATGGTGCTCTGCCCATGTTCGTCGATGAGGCCGTGATATTCGTCAAGGCCGGCGACGGAGGCCACGGATGCGTTGCCTTCCGCCGCGAAAAATACGTCCCCAAAGGCGGGCCGGACGGCGGCGACGGGGGCGACGGCGGCAGCGTCATCTTCATTGCCGACCCCAACAAGAACACGCTTCTGGACTTCACGGGCAAGCATCACTGGTCGGCGGGCAACGGGCGCCCGGGCATGGGCAAGAAGATGGCCGGCGCCGACGGCGAGGACCTTCTCATCCGCGTGCCTCCGGGAACGCTCATATACGACGACGAGCACAAGATCCTTCTGGCCGACCTCGACAGCCCCGGCAAACAGGCGGTCGTGGCGCGCGGCGGCAAAGGCGGACGGGGCAACTTCCACTTCCGCTCGCCTACCAACCAGGCGCCGCGCTACGCGGAACGCGGCACGCCGGGCCAGCAGCGGCGGGTGCGCCTGGAACTCAAACTCATAGCCGACGTGGGGCTGGTGGGCATGCCCAACGCGGGCAAGAGCACGCTGCTGCGCGCCATATCGCGCGCCCGACCCAAGGTGGCCGATTACCCCTTCACCACCCTCGAGCCGCAACTGGGCATCGTCGAATTGACGCAGGACCGCCGGATGGTGGTGGCCGATATACCCGGCCTCATCGAGGGCGCCCATCGCGGCGCCGGTCTGGGAGATGCGTTCCTCCGGCATATAGAACGCACCACCATTCTGGTGCATCTGCTGGATCTGTTTCCCGCCGATGGCTCCGATCCGGCCGAAAACTACCGCAAAATCCGCCGCGAACTGGCCGAGTTCAGCCCCGCCCTGGCGCAGAAACGCGAGGTGGTATGCGGCAACAAGATAGACCTCGCGACCGATGACTCGGCCATCACCGCGCTGCGGCAGGCTCTGCCGGACCACGACATACTGGCCATTTCAGGCGCAACCCGCCAGGGACTCGATGTGCTGCTGGAAAGGCTCTGGAGCATTCTCTCGGAAACCCGGCGCGGCGCCCCGTGAATCGTCGATGCCGCATCTACCGGCCCGCCGTGCGGGAAGTTACCATCAGCCCCATGAGCAGCCCGCAGACGTTTGAAGTTCTTAACAGCCGTTTCGCCGTACCGGGCGTTGTCCGCTTCGAGCAGACACCATCGGGGCTGGTCCGCATCGTTGTCGCGGCGGCATCGGGCGAGGCGGCCATCTATCTGCACGGAGCGCATGTATCTCACTATCGGCCGCGCGGCCAGGCTCCGCTGTTGTTCATGAGCGCGCGCAGCATGATGGAGCCGGGCAGGCCCATACGCGGCGGCGTGCCGGTGTGCTTTCCGTGGTTCGGCCCGAGAGCGGGTGATCCGGCTGCTCCGCTGCACGGCTTTGCGCGCATCCGCACGTGGATGCTGGAGAGCGTGACCAGCGCGCCGGACGGCGCCGTGCATGTCGTCATGTCGCTGCGCGATTCGCCGGAGACGCGGCAGATATGGCCGCACGCATTTGCGCTGACGTTCCGCGTGCATGTCGGCAGCGCGCTGGCCATGACGCTGGAGGTGAGCAATCCGTCCGGACAGCCCTTCGTATTCGAGGAGGCGCTGCATACCTATTTCGCGGTTGGCGACGCGAGGAAGGTGACCATCGCCGGGCTGGAGGGTGCGACGTATATCGACAAGACCGACGGTATGAAGCGCAAGCAGCAGGACGGCCCCGTAACGATAGCCGCCGAGACCGACCGCGTGTACGTGAATACTCCGGCGACATGCGTCATCGACGATCCGGTCCTCGCGCGGCGCATCATCGTTGAGAAAGCCGGCTCGCACACCACGACCGTGTGGAACCCGTGGGTCGCCAAAGCCAGAGCCATGCCGGATTTCGGCGATGACGAATGGACGGGCATGGTGTGCGTGGAGACGGCCAACGCCGCCGAGAACGCGCTTACGCTTGCGCCCGGCGCATCGCATGCCATGACGCAGCGCATCCGCGTCGAATGAAACGTGCCCGCCGGTCGGGGCAACTGCAACCGCCGGATGACGACCAGCCAGCATCGCTCGCGGCGACCGGGCGACTGGTGATACGCCCATGGATGGCGGTTCATCTGCTGCGGCCGCGGTACTGCTGATGAAGCCGCATCTGATACTGAAGGAAAGCGGAGAGGCTCTCGTGAAAGCGTCTGATGTCCGCCGGATGCGCCGCGGCGATGTTGCGCTGTTCGTCCGGGTCGGTTGACAGGTCGTACAGTTCCTGCCGGTCGTCGGTGACGTTCCAGATGTACTTCAGATGTCCTTCGAGAACGCCCAGCAGGTAGTGCTGGCGCGATCCCCAGAAATGAAGCCTCTGGGGCCTGTACGGGCTGAAGACGCTGCGTCCCTGCCAATCGCCGGGCGCGGGGATGCCCAACAGGTCGAGGATGGAAGGACCTATGTCGATGAGCCTGCCTGTGACATGGCTTCGTCCGGCGCCTGAAAAAAGTGCCGGGTTCCAGAAGATGCACGGCACGCGCACATCTTCCTCATACACCATTCCGCTGTGGCCGTAGGTGTTGTGGGGCTCGCCGAAAGCCTCGCCGTGATCGCCGATTATTATCACCAGCGTATCATCAGCCAGCCGGCGGCGACGCAGTTCGTCAAAAAGCCTCGCGATATGCCGGTCGTTGTGCCTGAGGGCGTTGAGAAAGCGGTTGAGGTCCCACCAGTCGCCCGGGCGATCCTTCACGTCCACGCCCGCGAAAAAGTCGATCTGCTCCATCCCCTTTACCGGATCGAACGGGTGATGCGTCTGCTGATTCCAGCACATAACGTAGAACGGCCGCGAGGGATCCTGATCGATCCACCTGAGCGTGGAGTCGATCATCACGGCGTCATCAACTCCCCACCATTCGGTGCCCTCGCTGCAACCGTGATCGGTCCAGTGCATCACCACGTCGAAACCGCGGTCGGCCAGGAACTTCAGCCCGTTGCAGTACGAAAAATTGCACGACGATATGAACGCCGTGCGCCGTCCCGCGG
>Ga0272448_1005272_pt1 | contig 14351 bp, 12 predicted proteins | sample YNPCB0191_FD_202220 | JGI IMG/M metagenome (GOLD analysis project Ga0272448, IMG submission 202220) | Hot spring sediment microbial communities from Yellowstone National Park, WY, United States - YNP-CB-019-1 | ecosystem: Environmental > Aquatic > Thermal springs > Hot (42-90C) > Sediment...
AAATTAGTTTAAATCCTCGATGCTTTTAAGCAATTTAAAATAGGCTCTACCGCGTTAAATTCACCTATTTTGGCTGCTCAGTAGAAAAATTGATTTAGAGACCTAAAGGGGCAACTTTAGGGGGATAGTCCTCGCTCCATGATCTCAACGTCATGACCGTCAGGGTCTTTAAAGAATGCGATGTTCGACCCATCGTTTCTAATTGCCTTCCTCAGTTGGATTCCCTCTCTTTCCAGCTTTTTCTCGAGGTTCTTATACTCCTGAACGTGGAAAGCTATATGGATTCTGCTCCCTATCGGCGGTTCCGCTGGTGCTCCAGGGCGCTGGATCAATTCCAAGAGTCCACCGAATGCGTCTATGACAACGATCTTTGCTTCCCCCAAGCTGAATCTATTTCTCTCGCGAAGTCCCAGAGTCTCCTTATAAAAGTTAAGCGATCTCTCAAGATCCTTAACATATATCCCTATATGGTTAAGCTTTACTCCGTGGTCCATGTTTCCTTTCCTCTAATGCTATCCTTGCAGCGGCTAATCTAGCTATCGGTATCCTGTAAGGCGAACAGCTTACATAATCTAACCCTGCCCTATGGAAGAAGTAGATGCTTTTTGGGTCCCCTCCATGCTCTCCACAGATACCAATCTTTAGATTAGCATTCGCCTTTCTCCCTTCTCTTACACATATCTCAACAAGTTGTCCGACACCTTTCAGATCTAGCGTTTGAAATGGGTCCTCATCAAGGATCTTCTTGTCAAGATATATTGGGAGGAAGGTTCCTTGCGCGTCATCGCGGCTCAACCCCAGTCCAGTTTGAGTTAGATCATTTGTGCCGAAGCTGAAGAAATCGACCTCCCTGGCAATCTCGTCGGCTGTAAGCGCGGCTCTAGGCATCTCTATCATGGTTCCATATCTATAATCTATTGAGAAGCCATATTTCTTGGCGACTTCTTCACAGGCTTTCACTATGATCGGCTTTAGGTAAGCTAGTTCCTTAAATGTAATGCTCCCAGGTATCATAATCTCCGGTCTTGGATCAAAGCCTTCATTCTTTAACTCTGATGCAGCTTCGAAAATGGCTTTAGCCTGTGTCTCATATATCTCAGGGTAGAGTATCCCTACGCGACAGGCTCGGAGACCTATCATCGGATTTGCTTCCTGAATTCTTCGAACCTTCACGAGTATTCTCTGCAGCTCCTCTAACTCTCCTTTATCAGCGTTCTCCTTCTCCATTTCATAGATCCTCGTAAGAATCTCGGATTCTTTAGGCATAAATTCATGTAAGGGAGGGTCTAATAGCCTTATTTGAACAGGTTTTCCATTCATTGCTTTCAAAATCTTTTTAAAGTCCTCTTTCTGCATCGGCAGAAGCTTCTCAAGGGAAGTCCGCCTCTGCTCAGCTGTCTCTGCCATAATCATCTCCCTCACGAGTGCGACTCTCTCCACTCCAAGAAACATTCTCTCAGTTCTAGCTAACCCTATTCCTTCAGCTCCGTTCTCCGAAGCCTTTAATGCGTCATTCTCATCATTGGCATTGGCCCATACGCCGAGTCTCCTATACTTGTCAGCCCACTCAAGAAGCTCAGTTACCTCTCCCCCTATTTTAGGCTCAATTAGAGGTACTTCTCCTAGGATAACCTCCCCGGTTAAACCGTCAATGGTTATTAAGTCTCCTTTTCTTATTAGGTTCTCCCCTACTTTGAACTCTTCGGCATCGAGATCGATTTTCAATACCTCGCATCCCACAACAGCTGGTTTACCTATACCCCTAGCCACTATGGCGGCGTGGCTAGTCATCCCCCCTCTACTGGTCAGAACACCTTCAGCTGCAACCATTCCACCGATATCTTCGGGCGTTGTCTCGGGTCTAACAAGGATCACCTTTTCTCCCTTTCTCTTCCAGTCTTCAGCCTCTTTTGGAACGAAGATGACTCTACCGATCGCCGCACCGGGAGAAGCAGGTAAACCAACCGCCAAAACCTTCTTCTCCGATTTTGGATCCACGGTCTTATGGAACAATAGTTCCAGCTGCTTCGGGTCAACTCTAAGTAAGGATTCCCAATCCTCGATGAGCCCTTCCTTAACCATGTCCACAGCTATCTTAACCGAAGCCTTAGCCGTCCTTTTTCCAGAGCGTGTCTGGAGGACATATAAGGTTCCCCTCTCAATCGTGAACTCTATATCTTGGAGGTCTCGGTAATATTTCTCAAGCTTGTTCGCAACATCAGATAACTCCTCATATAGCTTTGGATTCTCTTTTTTTAAATCCTCCAAGGAGATAGGCGTCCTAAGCCCAGCAACGACATCCTCACCTTGAGCGTTAAAGAGTAGTTCACCGTAGAGTGTCTTTTCTCCAGTGGAAGGGTTACGTGTGAACATGACTCCGCTACCTGAATCCCAGCCCATGTTGCCGAAAACCATCATCTGAACATTACACGCTGTTCCCATCTCATCCGGTATTTTCTCTATACTCCTATAGGTTTTAGCCCGGGGAGTATTCCAGCTGTTAAAGACTGCTATTATGGCCAGTTTAAGTTGCTCGAAGGGATCAACGGGGAATGCTTTACCTATCTCCTTTAGATAGAGCTTTTTCTGCTCCTCCACAACCCATCTTAAAGCTTTCTCGCTTAACTCAGTGTCGGCTTTTACACCCTCTCTCTCTTTTGCTTCATCATATATAGCGTCGAATTTTCGTCTGTCGAGTCCCATTACCACGTCAGCAAACATTGTTATCAATCTTCTGTAAGCGTCGAAGACGAATCTTGGATTCCGTGTTAGTTTAACCATCCCTTCAGCTACGCTATCGTTCATCCCTAGGTTAAGTATAGTATCCATCATTCCAGGCATAGAAACGGGGGCTCCGCTTCTCACAGAAACAAGTAGAGGATTCTCTGGGTAACCAAATTGTTTGTCTGATTTTTTCTCCAGTCGTCGAATATGTTCGATAACTTCCTCCCATAGTCCCGTAGGAAGCCTCCCACCGGCCTTGAAAAACTCTATACAGGTTGAAGTTGTTATGATAAACCCTGGTGGTACGTTTAATCCAATAGTCGTCATCTCAGCTAATCCGATACCTTTACCTCCAAGGATCTCTCTTGTGAGACCTTTAGCCTCATCGAAGTCGTATACTCTTTTCAAGCTCTGACCCGCCTTTAACAAGCTGTCAGATATATTACTTCTTGATAAATTTACCTTCAAGCAAAAATGATGAAGATCATAAGATAGGTTAACGATCAAAATATAAAACTGGAGAGAGTTTAGATCTGGAGATTCAGAGTTGATGGAGGTAAATGTTCTGAAACGCCTCGTACAAGAGGCTGTTGACGCCCAAAGAGAAAGGCTCTTCGCCATAAGTAGATGGCTATACGAAAACCCTGAACTTGGTAGCGAAGAATTTAAAGCCTCAGAGCTTTTGACGGCTGAACTAGAAAGAAATGGGTTCAAAGTTGATAGAGGAATTTTAGGAATACCCACCGCCTTCAGCGCCTCTTACCTTGGGAAGGACAAGGGTCCAAGAATAGCTGTCCTCGCCGAGTACGATGCCCTGCCAGGTGTAGGCCATGGTTGTGGTCATAACCTCATCGCTGCCTCAGCCATCGGGTCAGGTATAGCGGTAAGTAAAGTAATGGATAAGCTTAAAGGAGAGGTCTTAGTCGTTGGAACTCCTGCAGAAGAAGGACATGGTCCAAGCGCCGGTAGCAAAGTAATCATGGCTGAGAAAGGCTTTTGGGATGATATGGACGCTGTGCTCATGCTCCACCCCTCTACTAAATGGAGCGTAGGCGACCTCGCCTTAGGGATCTGGACTGTGAAGATGGAGTTTGAGGGTAGGACATCTCATGCTGCCGCTTCGCCTGAGAAGGGATTAAATGCTTTAAATGCTGCTACTCTCGCATATATTGCAACCCATATGCTCAGACAGGAGGCTAGGAGGGACGCTAATCTGGTGATTCATGGGATAATCTCTGAGGGAGGCTTAGCCTCGAATATCATACCTGACAGAGCTGTCTGTGATTTCGGTGTTAGAAGCAGCGACGAGAACTATCTAAAGTTGATGGTTGATAAGGTCGAGAAATGTGCTGAAGGTGCTGCGCTAGCTACTGGAACAAGGGTTAAAATTACTAAGAAAAAGCTTTACAGCAGTAAAAAAGTCAATGAGCCTTTAACAGAGCTTCTTTGGAAGAATCATGTCGCTCTCGGAGTTGATATAGCAGATTGGAGGGAATCAATAAGAGGCATGCCGATGGCTTCCACCGATTTCGGAGATGTTTCACAAAGGGTTCCGGCAGCAGCCTCGTACATTAAAATAGCTGAGGAAAATACTCCTGGGCATAGCCGTGAGCTTGCTGACGCTTCAGTGACTCCTAGGGGCTTAGAGGCTATGATAGTAGGCACAAAAGCTCTTGCAATGACAATGATTGATCTAATTGCTGATCCTGAAAATATTAAGCGGGCAAAGGAATACTTTAATACTCATTAAGAATTTATTTGGATTCGTTTCTCCCTAAACCTCTTGAAACGATATATTGAATAATTATTTCCTCACCTACAATATAATAAAGAGTATGAAGATCTCTTTAAATCTTGAAGAATCTAAATTAAATTCTATCTCACATCGCAATGAGCGTCGTTTTAAATATCTTCACGCCCTTCTGTGCGGACAGTTCGTTACTCAATTTGTTTATTTTCTCTACAGCTCCTCTCACAGCTATCGCTTCTAAACAATCACGTTCACTCAGATGGATGTGCATTGTTGAACAGATGATATCAGAATAATGGTGTTGTATGTGTGTAAGCTCGTTTTCCAATCCTTTCACCTCATGATCATAAAGCATGACAAGAATGCCTGCTTGGACGCCTTTTTCCTCCTGAAGCCATTTCCTCTCTGAAACAAAGAGTCTAACAGCGTCTTGAACCGCTTTCGAACGGTTTTCGTAGCCAGTTTTTACTACTATCTCATCAAATTCTTTAAGCAAGTCAGGTGGAAAAGTAACACCCACACGAATTATGTTTCCCATAACTTTCGCTTAAAAGTGTTCACAGACTCGTGATAAAACTTTTCCTAAATCTAATTCGAGAAAACGAATTAAATGCTTATCGATATTTTAAAATTGTTTATGAGAAATGCTGGGGAACCTTAATCCTGGCGTTTATCCTATTTTTCAAATATCTTCTCATACCTAATACATATAAAGAGACTCAAGCGCATTAAGCTGCCCCCTAGAAAAGAGTTTGAGAATAAATTGAGCTCTTTGGAAACTTTTTTAATTTAAAGATATGGTTTTATGAAATATTTTATGAAGCCAGAAAGATCGGTTTCAGCTTTGTCGACATCATCTCCATCAAAACATTGAGAATTTTAGACTGTCGAAGAGATTGGTGTGGTCGAGACGCTGAGAAAGAACTATCCTTTACCAAATCAGCGATCATTCTAGGATACCGTATCTAAGATCCAATCTTCAATGTTCACACAATCAAACACGATTGTAGAGGTTACGAACTATACTCTTAGGTTGAGGGGTTCGAGTTTTATCAACTATACTCTAAGGTTATGGTCAATAAAGCTTTGATGTCGCTGACTGGTTAAGATGATTAGGTTTGAGGCGAAAATGTCGTTTTGAGATTAATCTGAAACGTGCAGCAATTGAAGCCGGTTTCGGATAGCAAGGTAAGAGCACTCTCCTAACATCGACTAAAGATGGTCTAAGGGTTAGGTTAGGCACCGTATTAACTTCTGAGGAGCTGAAGCCAGATCTAACTTTCAAAGAAGTTCTATGCTGAATATAAGATGTATCTCAGCTTATCCGACTAAAGTCTTGAAACCCTGTAAAATGGAAATAAAGAGGTGTATTGATTATGGATCTGAAAGCCATGAATTAAAGGATTAAGATCAAGATGTCAGAGATTTGAACTAAAGGTTCGTTCTCAGACCAAAGAAGAGAATATTCATAGAATCCAGAATTTATCAAGCCTATCTGATTGAAAGAAAAACCAAGTAGTTTTTTCATTGTCGACTAAGATATAGCAGTATCGCGGAAGCGATTAGAGTAAAGAGATCAGGTAGCATGGTGAAGGGTCCGAGACCAATACTGCGGAAACCTGTGAGGAAATGGAGTATTGGGTTTGAAGTGACTGCGTACAAGATGAGAGCTATTGTGAGGAAAACTAGTCCTAAACTGAACTTCGAACCCGTATTATTATAGATCTTAATGTATATTATAAAGACTAGCAACAGTAAAACTAGATTTACAGTAGTGATTATCATCTTAGCTAAAAGGTAGATCTCAAAAAGCTCTCTCAGAGGGAATGGTTGAAGAGGCTGGTTAACAGGGCTGAAAGATGCCCCTGAAACCGTCTGGAACATGAATAAGCTTCCAGCTAGTGATGCAAATATCGCTAGCAAGATCGGTTCGTATCTTTTCATTCAGTCTTCACCCTAGTCTCCTTATTTTTCAACTTTTTTCTTAATTTATGCCAAATCTCTTCATAAACTGAAATATTCTCCTCAAGCTCTGTAGATAGAAAATACATTTTACCATATTTTTCTCCCATTGATGTTATTAGACCGTTCTCTTCTAAAACTTCTAAATGATGCCTAACCACTCTATATTCCATATTGAGGGCTAACCCAAGCTGGTTGGCATTCTTTGGATCCTCTCTCAAAGAATCTATGATTCTCGCCCTGTTGATTCCTCCTCTACTTCCTTCTATTAGCCACTGCAGCACATGTCTGATTGGGCGTTTTCTCAGCGTCATACGAGAGGATCCACACCGATTTTAAAATCATAATTCTCATGACCCAAATATTAATCTTTAAAGATATCTTTCTCATCAAATCCTGAGGAGATTAGGATTTGATTCTGAAAAAGCAATTAATAGCGATTTACCTGAATCCATACTATAAGTGATTAAAATGTTAGGTGATCAGTATGGAGCGTAAAACATATGATCGCCGCATAAAAATTGTGCTTGTTGTAAGTATACTGTTTAACGTTTTATTCGCCTCGCTCACGACTTATTTCTCACTGGAGAATAATCAGATGCAGGATCAGATAGTAGATCTCTCCTCTTCTTATAATCAACTTGTATTATCGATGAAAAGTCTTGAACAACAGCTAAACATTACGATGAGTCAGCTAGATTATTATAAGAAGCTGGCGGAATCCAATTCTAGTTTAAATAGCTTAAATAGTTTTGAAGGAAGGCTGATAGGATCCGCTATCATCCCCATAGTGGCAGTAAAAGAGATTCAGAATCTGTTTCAAACAGAGTATGAGGGGGTTGTCATTTACGCAGATGTTGAGCTATATGAAGGTTCGGGCAGAATTTTAGTGAATACGGCGACAAAAATGGGGGTAGACATACAAACAAGCTTAAAGACAGCTTCGCAGGTGGCAGAGAAACTAACTAATGTCTCCCTAAGCAGTATCGATATTCTTCTAACCGTCAAGGCTGAAGAGGATGTTGAAATCGTAGACGGTCAGAGTGCTGGAGCTGCTTTGACGACTGCGCTTATAGCAGCTCTTACGAATAGGAAAATCCGTGAAGCAGTTTTTATAACAGGAGTGATAAATAGCGATGCGTCCATTGGAGCTGTTAGTGGTATCTCTTACAAGGCTTTAGCCGCGGCTAAGAATGGCTCAAAAGTCTTTCTCGTTCCTAAAGGACAAGGAACTGTGACGGTTTATGAGCCTAAGGTTCGTCAGATTTTTCCAGGAACGACGATTACAGTATACGAACGGAAGGTTATAGATCTTGGAGAGTACCTTTCAAAGAACGGGTATTCCGTCGATGTTGTAGAGGTGGAGACTATGAAGGAAGTTCTCCAGATCTTTCTAGACTGATGAAGTTCAACATTTTCTCAGAATATGGAGCAAACTTCTAAAGGCTAAATGAATCCACCAAACTCTAAATGATTATGAAAAGAATAAGATCTAATTCTGAAAAACTCTAATAAATTCAGCTTTTGGTTTTTTAGACGGGTTGAAAAGCAATCTAGGAGGTGTAATATGGTGAATCGAAGACATATTCTCATGGTTTTAAGTATAATTACTTTGACAGCGATCATAGGTAGTATAGCCTTAACTGCTTATGCATCCAATAATACCGGAGAAAACGGCATACGGGTGAAATCACTCAACAAGGAGTTCTGTGGATTCAGACAAATGCATCGGGCTTGGAGAGGCGAACGTCTCGAGATCAGTGCAGAATACAATGAAACAGTCATTAGCATTGCAAAGAGCGATGAGGATGTGCAAAACCTTCTATCCGAGGGCTATAGTATAGCCTCTATTCGGCCTGTCATTAAAAGAGTAGTTGAAGGTGACGGGAGTGTGACTCAGAAGGCTTCAAGCTCGATTGTAGTATTAACCAAAAATAACGCTGGAAGAGCACTTGTATGGATTGATCTGGAATCGAAAAAGGTCACGAAGATAGTAATTTTCACAATGACTGTGATCGACAAATCCTCTTAACTTCATTCAGTTTCTTCCTTTTTCAATGAAGTCTATTTTTTATCTTTTAGAATAAAAGAGTGCGTACATCCTGAATAAATTGTGATATGATTTTGAAAAACTGATTAATAATAGCTGCCATCTCAATGCCTTGGTGGCTTGAAGATGAATAAGAGGATACTCCCTTTAACTCTTGTAATAGTTTTACTGATATTCTCTAGCACTGGAATATTGCTGCCTATAACTCGTGGAGAAACCGAACTAGGAAGCGTTCATGGTGTAGTCGTGGACGATAATGATAGTTTTCTTAAAGATGTTAATGTGTCCGTATATGATGAATACGGAAAAAAATTGGCCACTGACCTAACAGACGAAGAGGGCTTCTTTAGATTTGCTCTTTATGGAGGCAACTATAAGTTTTTGATCGAGAAGAAAGGCTACGTAACAGTGAAATTAAGCATCACCGTTCCTGATAATGTTGGTCTTTTTTATGAACCCAATTTTGACCCGGTCGATATGGGCATTATAACTCTCAAATCGGTTATGAAACTATTCACTCCTGTGCTTGTTCGTGTTGTGAAGCCTGACAGTACCGTTACTCTGCCACTCACTATCACAAATCTATCCGATAAAATAGAAGAGATAGAATTTTCAACATATAATCCAGATGGTTGGTCTACGCGAGTACTAGATGCGTCAGGAGAGGTGAGAAAGATCCTTTTATCTTCGGAAAGCAGCACTAACCTAAATCTCGAAGTCTCTGTTCCGTCTAATGCTCGTGGAGATAACGTTGTGACAGTCACGGCGCTAGGCTCCATAAAATCTACCCTGAATATAACTATTATTGCTCAAGAAACGCAAACGGATCTATCCTCCGTGATTCAAGTAGCTGTCGTCCTTAAAGAAATCACTGCCAAAGCGGGGGCAACCCTGAACTATCCAATTGTGATCAGGAATAAAGGAGACGAAGACCTCCTGCTCCTTCTAAACGTAAATTCCCTACCCGAGAACTGGGATGCACTCTTTGAACTGGAAGAAGAGAAAGAAGCTGTAAGCCAGATTCTGTTGCTCGAGGGAGAGACAAGGAGGCTAGACCTAGTGGTCACTCCCCCAAGCATTGTAGATCTTGGGAATTATAAAATAATAGCAGTCATTAGAAACATGGATGGCACCTTTGAAAAACAGATCGATGTCGGAGCAAACATTGTAGGATCATATAGCCTCAAGGTTTCAGCTTCAACTCTGTACACTTCAGCAACATCTGGGGGCTCAACCTCCTTCACTGCTACCGTAACTAATACCGGTCAATCGCCTGTGACAACACTTAAGCTTTCAATAGTTGATATCCCAACCGGATGGGAGTGCACTGTAACCCCCATTCAAATAGCCTCGATTACGCCGAAGGAATCATCGACATTTAATGTTCTAACAAAAATTCCTGACAGCGCTGTAGCTGGGGATTACATGATCACAGTAAAGGCTGAATCGGATCAAGTGGATTCAAGCGAGGTTCAGATAAGGGTTACTGTCAGCGCATCTACTTCGTGGGGATTAATAGGCATCGGGATCGCTGCTGTAGCGATTGTTGGGTTAATAATAGTGTTTAGAAAGTTTAGTAGGAGGTAAAAAAACGAAGCCAGTAATCGAAACAAAAGGTCTTACGAAAGTCTATGGAGATTTCATGGCTCTAGACGATCTTAACTTGACCGTAAACGAGGGAGAAATATTTGGGTATCTGGGACCAAATGGCGCGGGCAAGACCACTACAATACTCTTACTCATGGGGCTTTCTGTGCCGACTTCAGGGACGGCGCGTGTCCTAGGATACGATATCGTTCACGAATCTAGGGAGATTAGGAGGAATGTGGGTTTCTTGCCAGACTTTGCAGGGTACTATGAAGATCTAAGCGCACAAAAGAATCTCGAATATATTGGTTTGTTAAACGACCTCTCGAAGAATGAGAGTGAAAAGAGAGCTATCGAGCTTCTCGAAACAGTTGGGCTTAAAGAGTGGAAAAACGTTAAAGTGGAAAAGTTTTCAAGGGGGATGAAGCAGCGGCTTGGGATAGCTCAAGCATTGATAAAGAGACCGAAACTTCTGATTCTTGACGAGCCTACGATCGGGTTAGATCCTGCTGGGACTAAAGAGATCAGAGAATTGATACTTAAACTGAACAAGGATCAAGGTTTAACCATATTCCTGTCATCACACTTATTAAATGAAATTCAGATGACTTGCACCCATGTGGGGATAATCAATCACGGTAGATTAGTCATCTGTGATGCGCTTGATAACTTGACCGAGTTGTTAGCCGAGAGTGAAGGTTTAAGCCTCGAGCTTAGGATTCACAACTCGACTCCAGGGCTTCTGAAAGAGATTGAAGGCATAGAAGGGGTTAGTAGAGTCGTTCAAAAAGAGGATAAGGTTTACGTAAACATGAAGAACGATGTCACCCTTGAGATATCAAAAACGATAGCAAGACATGGGGCTTATGTACTATTAATGAGGCCTAAAGAGTATTCTCTAGAGGAGATCTTCATGAAGTATTATAAGGAGGCCTGAAAACATTGGCTGGTTCCTCAACAGTTTTCAGGAAAGAGTTAGCCGACCACCTCGGAAGCAGAAGATACCTCATCCTATTCGCCATCATCATTCTCCTATCTTCCCTCTCTGCATATCAAGGTGCACAATACCTTAAGAATAATCATAACGCTGGCTTCCTCTCTATATTCTCGGGGCAGATGTTTGGCTTCTCATTCATACAATTGATGGTCTTCTTTGGTCCGATCATAGGATTATCCTTAGGATTCGATGCTATCAATAAGGAGAGGACGAGCGGGAGCCTATCGACCATTCTCTCTCAACCAATATTCAGGGACTCCGTGATAAACGGCAAGTTCCTCGCTGGAGCGGCGGCGCTATCGATTATGACCGTAAGCACAATAGGAATAATAGTTGGCTTAGCGATACCTCTCATAGGGTTTGGTCCAACCTTAGACGGAATCCTCAGCATCATATCGCTTACACTGCTTACTATAATGTATTTGGCATTCTGGCTGAGTCTAGGTCTACTATTCTCCGTTCTGGCTAAGAAGACCTCAACTTCCATGCTAGCCTCGGTTGCTACATGGCTGACATGCGTGATCGTGATAAGCGTTCTCGCAGCCTTGATTGCAAATGCTGTAGTTCCTATCACATTTACTCCACGAATCGGTAATGCCACGGCTCCCGGAGGTCAAAATCCTCAGGAGACTAGCGAGTATAGGGCTCTTATGGAACAAAGGTTTCTAATCCAGAGCTCAATATCAAAGTTTTCTCCGACAAACCTGTACAGTGAAGCTGCATCCGCGATACTCGGTATTGTCTCTTCTTCAAGCTTCATAGGCATTGGCCGTTCGACTCCGTTTCGAAACATGACGTTGAGCCAAGGATTAGCTGCAAGCTGGGCTAATATAACCATCATCGCGATAGGACTACTCGTCTGCTTCATCGCCTCGTACATGAAGTTCCTTAGAATGGAGATTAGGCCAGGAGGCTAACCTAAGCCTCTCTTCAATGCTCTGCCCTAGTATACTCTTTTAGAAGTTTTATGGCGCAGAACTCTCCGCACATGGTGCAGACCTCTTCAATCTCCTTTGGATGCCTCAATTCTCTTATCTTTCTAACCATGTCAGGGTTGATGGCAAGCCTGATCTGCTCTTCCCAGTTGAGGTCTGCACGCGACTTAGAGATGCTGTAATCCCAGCTCAAAGAATTCCTCCTCCTTCTTGCGAGGTCTGCGGCATGAGCCGCAATCTTAGCAACTATGACTCCCTCCCTCACATCTTCCAGGTCAGGCAATGCTATATGCTCAGTCGGCGTCACATAACACAAGTAGTCAGCTCCCGCCATCGCTGCGACTGCTCCGCCTATTGCCCCCACAATATGGTCATAACCCGGAGCCACATCGGTCACCAGAGGGCCGAGAACATAGAAGGGGGCCCCTGCGCAGATGCTCTTCTCAAGCTTCACATTCGCTTCTATCTGATCCAATGGAACATGTCCTGGCCCCTCAACCATCGCCTGGACTCCAGCTTTACGGGCTCTTTCCACAAGTCCCCCTATGATGAGGAGTTCCTGTATCTGAGGAGAATCTGTAGCGTCGCTTACGCATCCTGGTCTGAGACCGTCTCCGAGGCTCAGAACCACGTCATATTCTTTAGCTAATTCGAGGAGATAGTCAAAGTTTGAGTATAAGGGGTTCTCCTTTTCGTTTTTAAGTATCCAAGCCGTAAGGAAGGTGCCTCCCCTACTCACTATGCCTAAAAGGCGTTTTTTCTCGATAACTCTCCTAACGCTTTCTTGCGTAATCCCGCAGTGCACCGTTATGAAGTCTACACCATCCTTCATATGCCTCTCGACGACGTTGAAGATGTCATCCTCAGTCATGTTTACTATGGCACCGTGCTTCTCCTGTGCTTCAATGGCAACTTGGTAGATGGGGACAGTGCCTAGAGGTATTGGAACTTCCTTCAGAATCCTTCTACGGATCGCGTCAAGGTCTCCACCTGTGCTTAGATCCATTAGAGTGTCTGCACCAGATCCCATAGCAACCTTAGCCTTCTCCAGTTCCCTCTCCGGATCACAGATATCCTTTGATGTTCCAATGTTAGCGTTTACCTTAACTCGTAAGCCTTCACCTATCCCTAAAGACTTCATCTCTCTCTGGATGAGATTCCGGGTTACCACGATCCTGCCTTCGGCTACTCCACGCATCACGAATTCTGGAAGTAGCTCCTCCCCCCTAGCAATTGACTTAACCTCTTCAGTTAAGACTCCTCTTTGGGCGAGCTCCATTTGAGTAGTCATAATTCATCCTCCAGAGAAAAGGCTTGAGATTAAACCAGTGATTCGGTTTTCAGAAACCTTAATCATAGTTTTATTACGACCTCCATTCTTCGAGCCATCTCCTCCATAAGGCTTCTTTCCCTAGCTGAGACTCCGGTTCCGAGATCCTCATTCAGCTTCTCTCCATAGTATCCGTTCGCAACGACAGTATCAGCTTTGTTTACGATGCTGAGCAGCTTCTCAAGATCGCCCCTTTGAAGATAGATGGAGACATCATTTATGAAGAGGATTCTGCTAGGCTTTTTCGCAAAGACTTCAAAAAGCTCTTCAACCTTTTTTCTATTGAGGTCAGCTAACTCGATTAGCTCATCAGGACTCTTAGCCGTAAGTCTAGGAGTATAAGTATTAGCGTTCAAAATTCTAATCCTCTCATCTGGAGTGTTCAAAAGCTTACCTCCTATAACGACACCGTTTCTCACCGTCGACTCTGGAGCCATATCGATTACTGTTATGTCAGATGAGGCTTCTCTGGTTAATGCCTCATTAAGAAGTCTCATGGTTAGAGCTGTCTTTCCGGATCCGACATCTCCCTGGATCAATACTTTCTTTCCTCGAAGCTCATCATATGAAAAATTAGGTTTATTTGGTCTCCCTTTCTGTATAGATGTCTTCTCGGAAAACGTCTTCAAAACTCCTGTCCGTCTCAATCCTTTGAGGCAGAGGAATCCTAGAATAGAGCCAGGTATCGAGCTGGCTCCAAACATCAACCAGAGAACCCATATCCCTCCTGAAACACCCCACATCGTAGGAGAGACCCCTCTAACAGGCATACCTAGAACATAAGATACTTCACCGGGCGCCAGCCCTGATACGAATAAATAGCCTACCGTTGCTCCGACGACGACGGTTCCAATACTCTCTGTTAGAGCTGATAGATCGTTTCTCCAGAGATACTTATAGACTAAGCCCACAATCAGTCCACCGAAGACCCCTCCAGGGAAAGCGAAAAAAGTCCCGGTACCTAGCAAGTTTCTAATTATGCCTACCATAGTCGCAACAATAACCGCCCAGAAAGG
>Ga0272448_1005273_pt1 | contig 14350 bp, 15 predicted proteins | sample YNPCB0191_FD_202220 | JGI IMG/M metagenome (GOLD analysis project Ga0272448, IMG submission 202220) | Hot spring sediment microbial communities from Yellowstone National Park, WY, United States - YNP-CB-019-1 | ecosystem: Environmental > Aquatic > Thermal springs > Hot (42-90C) > Sediment...
AATTAATGGTTATTAATTATGATTAAATGATTAAATAATAAATTAATGGTTATTAATTATGATTAAATGATTAAATAATAAATTAATGGTTATTAATTATGATTAAATGATGGATATCAATATTTAATGACCAATATTTAAAGGTTGATGATAAATATTAAATCATACTGATTAATATTTAATGTTTAATGATCGATATTCAAGATTTATTAATAACGATCAATATTTAAGGTTTAATGTCTGATTTGTCTAAGTTGATACTATTATATAAACATCAAATGTTACTTAATATATGATATTTATTAAACAATGAAACTAATATGCTACCAACATCTAAATTTAAGCTTGAGTGATACAAATTAATTCAGATGATAAATCGGGATTAGTAATATATTCATAATCTAAGGTGAAATAACCATGATTACCCCATGAACCACCCCAACTATTAACTAAGATAAATTTCTTGATATTATGATCATAACCAACTATAAGTACTTCATGACCACCTAATAATTTTTCAGTTGAAATGTTAGGAAGTGGAACAACACCATTGGATGCCACTTGATCAGATTCAAAACTTTCATAAACTTGAATACCTACAAGAACAGGAATTCCCGATGAAATTACATGTTCAATGGCAGTAATTTTATCATTAGTAGAGGCATCATCAGAACAAAGTTTACCAATGGAATGAATTTTATGATGTGAAGCATCAATATCACAGGAAGGTGGAGGAATATCATTAACTTTAGATTCAATATAAGGATACAATGATTCAGAACAGACTCCATATTTCTCAAGTTGATTTAACCCATCAATAGCATCAGCACCTGAATCAGAAATATTAGTATTACCATTGGCTTCAATAACTCTTTCTTTAGCATATAAATATAATCTTGAAGGATTAAAGTGGTGATATTTTTGGGTCATTCTCAAGGCTTGACAAATAGCATTAGAGGTACAGGAACCTATTGAACCTTGATCATAAATTGATATAATTTTATTCTTAAGATCAAAGTTAGGAGGTGAGGATTTAGTTGATAAAGAATTCATCAGAGGATGAATAGCCAATTGTTTACGATATTTATTATTAGCATGATATTTAGCTAGCGAAAGATAAACATGTTTAGACATTTATTAGATAAAATTAAAATCTTTTATTAAAACTGACATCTTAATTGTAAAACTAACAATTAAGAAATATTTCTTAAAAATTATTTTCTATCTTTAAATGACTGGATTATCAGATTCTGAGGGTAATAAATATGAAAGTATGTTTATCCGTAAAAAGTTTAGGAAAACACAACATTATCGTTGTTGTTTAGCACCTTCTGGCAATCCAGGAAAGTATTCAAGTAGATATTGTTGCACTTATCCTCAAGTATATAAAAGACGTGATATTACTGTGCAAAATAATAGAATCTGTCGTTATCTGGATGATGATATATATTTGATATAAAATAAATTATCCCCAAATTCTTTTACCATGGACAGCTTCTGCTTCTGCTGTGTTACTGGCACCACGAGATATTAAATAGTTCATTACATTATTGGAACATTCTCTAGCAGCACTTATCAAAGCTGTATTAAGATCATTAGCACCTATTGATAGTAAATATTCAGTTACATCAAGGTTGTTAAAATGAGCAGCGCTATCCAATGCTTTATTCAAAGCTTTAGTAGAGAAAGTACCTAAAGAGATTAGATATTTGACGAGTTTTAAATAATTTTTGCCAGCCGCCGTTTCTAAGGCTGCTTCTAAATGTAATGGTACTTTATCTATAGTAAGTAAATAGTAAAAAACATTGAATTTATCTCTTATTAATGCCTCTCTTAAAGCATAAGTATTATTAATATCGCTTCCTTTTGAAAGCAAATACAATACCATTTCTAATTTTCCACCTCTAGCAGCACTCTCCAATAATCCATCCAAAATATTTAGATGTCCACGAAAACCTTTACTTATTAATTTTTCAATTATTCCATGAGTTAATAAATAATCTACCATTTTGATATTTCCCGTTTTAACATGACGAACCAGTGTTGAATGTAATACTTGTTCGTTAGGTAGTTTTATCATTGGATATTCTTTTTGTAGTGTTGATTCATTTTCTGTTAAATAGCTTATTAAGTTAGGTCTGTTGAGAGTATTATTTAAGTTGGTAGCACCCAGTGATAGTAAATATTTAACAAATTCTACATTTTCCTGACTCACTGCTGCACTTGACATCCAATTTAAATCTTTAATGGTGGGATAATAGTAATTTAATGATAGTAAATATTTAAATAAATCGAAATGTCCACCTCTAGCCGCACCTATTATTGCTCTTTCTACTAAATTGGTTAATTTCGAGGAATCATATTCACTCTGTAGTTCAAATAAGTAATTAAATAGTTGTAGGTGATTACCATTACTAGCTTCACTTGCAAGAGAAACTAAATTAACATTAGACAGACCTATTTGTGAGATAATATAATCTATTATCTGTTTATGTCCACCTAAACCTGCCTTATTAATTACTATATTAAGCATATATGAACTCATCTTAGTTTTAGATAGTAAATATTTGAGCAATTCTAAATTACCAGTTAATGCAGCATTATTTAGACTATCAAGCGTTGGTGTTATTCCGAATTCCAATACGCGATCAATAGTTAAGAGGTCATTATGTAAAACTGCATAATTAAGGATCTGATATAAAACAGGGGCTGGCATATTTTGATTTATCAGGTCCCTAAATATTTCTAAATTACCACTTTTAGCAGCCTTTGTTATAATTCTATTTAGGTTGTTTGGACCTTTAACTAAAAAATAATCAACTAAATCCACATTTCCTTCATTATTAGCTAACAATAAACAAGTATCGATATCGACTGAATGTTCTGAACCTTTGACACATTTTTTACCATAGGAGGCTAATAATTGCAAATAACGATCCATTGGATTGATATTTATTATATAAAATTGGGTAGTACTAATACCAAAATCTTTAACTGTTTTCAGTTCCCAAAATTTAGCATTCTCACATAAAAATTTGTTATACTCAGAATTACTTACAAGTGAATCAATAGGAAGAGATAGGGCATATTCAAATGAAATATCATTAGGTAATGAGTTTATTTTAGAAAATGGTAAATTAAAAAAAAAATAAATAATCAATTTTAATAATAACTACCACTACTGATAATAATCTAAAAACCCAATTTTAATAATAACTACCATTACTAATAATAATAATAATAGATAAAGAGACGATTAAAAGTTTAATTAAAATTGAAATACTAAATTAAATTAGAATTATCTAAAATGTTAAGACAAATAATTAAAAATAACATTGATAAATCATTATTAACTTTACAACCACATCGTAGTTTCTTCAAGATTATTGATCAAAATCACGAAGGAGTACGTTTAAACTTTGGTAAATTTAAATCACGTATTAAACCTGGAATAAGACTATGTATACCTTTTTATCATGAAATTAGAATTGCTGATACTCGAACAAAAGTTAGAGATATACCTAAAATGCAAGTTATATCATCAGATAATGTGACCTTTGAAGTAGTTGCCTCGATACAGTATAAAATTACTGATACCTACAAAGCCTTGATGAATGTAGAATATGCTTGTGATACTTTAATTAAAAGGTGTAAAATGGAGTTATTAAACGCCTTAAGTGCTATGGAGATAAATAATATATTAAGAAGTAAGGCAGATATTTCTAAAAAAGTAATGGATTCACTTAGTAATCTTGAGATGGAATGGGGTCTTACAATTGATACTATTCAAATTAATGATATACAATTTGACGAATCTATGAAGAAAGCTATGGCGGTTAAAGCTGAAGCAGATCGTATGGCAGAGGCTAAAATTATTAATGCTAGAGCTGATGTTGAAACTGCCATACAATATAATGAAGCGGCTAAGATTTATGCAGAAAATCCAATTACTATGCGTTTAAGAGAATTACAGGGTTGGACTTCCATCTCCAAAAATCCTGGTACCACTTGTTTTGTAATTCCATCCAATCTTTTAGATTTTATTCCAAAAAAATAAGTTAACATTATTATCTTAATAATTAAGATAATAATGAGTAATTATGAAAATTCCACACCATTTTTGCTTAAATATTGAAGTAATGATTCCCTAATAAATCCATTAGGATAATCAATACCTTCTATTGTTTTGGTAGCAGCAAAGGAAATTAATTGATAAACTGAAAAGACAATAGGACCGGTATATCTAACTATTTTTCTCCATTCCCGTGTTAAATTAATAGCCTTTTGGATATTACCTGTTATAATGCATTCACTAGTTTTCATAGTTGGGGTACAATACTTTTGATTATGATTACTGGTATAATGAATATAAATATTATCTTCAGAATTTTTAGCTAGTTCATAGATGTTACTTAACTCATCCAACTCTTTCTTATTGTCTAAGTTTATTTTACAAATATCATCAGTATTATTATTATTAGATTTAATTAATGTACAGATCTCTGTTCCATTATTAACTGTCTCTTTGGCAGCTTCACAGACATTATTAGCATTCTCAAATTGACTCATTTTATTAATTAAATGTTTGTTTATTTAAAATCATTTAGATCTCTTTAATCATTAGATTTAATATCAGTTCTCCTTTTTCTTTTATCATATTATATTTGATTTTAATATCTAAATCTTCATTATTTAGACTACATTGTAAAGGATATACAACTATTAATTGGTCTAGTCCATTATGAAATCCTTTTTCAATTAAAGAGTTATGTCTTTTTTCTAACCATTCGATAGGTGCTTTTATTGTTATTTGTAAGGTCATATCATCATCCAGGTTTTTACTTGATCCATTTGTGAAATCATCCCACGTCTCAAATTGATTTATCCTTAAGAAATCATTAGTTATCATCACATTGATTTCTTCATTATCAACCTCATTTATTTTATTAATAAATTTTCTGACATCTGGTGTTATTTGATGAGAACAATTATTGATAATTGTCATGGTTACTATTATTAATTTCTATTTATTAATTATTCAGTTTTGGATCTTATTTTCTATCTTTTATTTACCAAATATAACTTAATTATTATTTTATTTATCTAATATATATTATTTAACTTCTGGTGGCCGGTCATATCTTAATACATAGGTTATCTATTAGTAAATAGTTATTTACATAATTCAATTAGTAGATATTTATAACTCTCACTATAATATATATTAATGATCAGTAATTATTATTTATAATTATTTTCAAGTAATAATAAAATCTAACTAATAATAAATAAATGAACACATATGATTTATGGTTTAATTATTTACTTCATTTACCCTATTTAGAGATAATTGCCAATTGTGTCATTAATAAATATACTGCTAATATCTGTCAATCTGATTATTTTTGGCAAACTAAAGCTCAATTAGATTTCAATATTGATCCTTCTATATTTAACTCAATTGTGCTAACTACACCTATCGTTTCTCATATTAAAATACCTCATATTAACATATATAGAGTAGAACCTTCTGTTAAGTTAATAGACTTATCATCTATTAACTTAACAAAAGGATTAGTAAAATATCTTTACTTGTTAACAAAAGAAAAAGGATGTGTTAAAGGATCTGAATTTATTGAAGATATCAACAAATGTTTAGAAAATTCAGCTTTCAATGGAAATATTGAATTGGTGCAGTATTTTGTCAGTAAAGGAGCTACTGATTTGAATTCAGCTTTAGTCGCCGCTTCGGCAAATGGACATGGTAATATCGTTCAATTATTATTACAAAATGGAGCTGATTCTTATCTCAATGCTCTGACAGCTGCTCTTTTTAATCAACAATTCGATATTATTAAATTAATAAATCAATATCGAAACTTATAAACTATTCATTAATCTAACACCAAGTTAAATTGAATTAAAATTGAATTATAATAGTCATTTATCTCACTATTCAAATTGATGAAAAACTCTACTACCGATTCCAATAACAATAAGATTGTTAATTTTTTTCAAACACCACAAACTATTGATATTATTAATTGTTTACCACTTAATTTTTCCTATATGGAATGGCCGTAGTTGGTTGTATTACTATATTAAAGGTAAATGTGTCTATGAATCTAATAACAATCCAACAGGTTCAATTATGTTAAAAGTATTGAAAATAGAGTTTACTGAATTATTAAATGCTAAATCATTATCTGAATATTGGGATGAAATTTTTGATGTCTTTCATGTATCATTATTATATGTTACTAAAATCATAAGAATTCCAATATTATCGGATATTATACCATCTTTCGCTAGATATGCGGCTATTAAGTGTGCTAGACGTTACTATGATACAGGATGTATACGTAATTTACCTAATTGTTTAAAACCCGACCATATCTGTCATTTTAATGTTTAGATCATAAGTTAATATTAAACTTATGACATCAAATATATCACATTATTTTAGATAATTAGTTTGAATAACTAAATAATCAAGGTGTTAAAATTATAGGAGTTACTTAAATAATAACTCCTATTAAATTAATAATAAACATAACTTTTATGATTATTGTTATTTAGTTGATAATAAACATAACTTTTATGATTATTGTTATTTAGTTGATAATAAACATAACTTTTATGATTATTGTTATTTAGTTGATAATTTACAATATGTATCATGTTAATTTTACCAAATTAAATATATTAAGATGTAGATAATACTTTAATTAATGAAATGATTAAAGTTAAACTAAAAATTTAATTATAGAATATAGTATTAATCTAATAATTGATTAATGTAATTGATATTTTATCAAACAACATACTAGATCTAATTGTTTATCAGAAGAATAATTATCTGATAGTTGATAAAAAACCATTAATCCTAAATCATTTAATAGATAGTTACTTATGATATAACATTATTAATGACATTCATTAATATCAATAATTTAATTTAAATGTTAGTTAAAAGAAGCACTAACATTTAAATTAAATGTTATCTAATTGTTTGTAAATTAATACTATCATTGGTCTATTAATTAATTTTTATGTTAAGATAGAAAAAGAGTTTAAACTACTCATGACTTCACATTAATTAATATATATCTTATCATACATTTCCTTTTAAGCTTTACCTCTTAGGGTAAAATTAATAGTCATTTCTTCTTGATAAAGTAATTAAGTATTGATCTTCTTTTATTATTATCACTAGTATCAACTAAGCTAAATTAAATAACCAGTAATATTATTTTGTCCTATAATCTCAAGATTAAAATAGCTTAATAAATCATCGATATTCCTTTGATTCTAACTATCGCTGTTAGTTTTGGATAAATATAGTAACGATAACATCGATAATATATCTTAATGAATTATTTCAGAGTAATCATTTTTTATAATGAGAGGAAACTGTGAAAAGACATAATGTTATCTGAAAGATAATATCACTTGAATAGAATAAGACATGATGTTATCTGAAAGATAATATCACTTGAATAGAATAAGACAAGGGAGATTTGTTAATAATACTTTTTTGATTATATGGAGATTAGATTAATCTATAATTCATCTCAAAAATATTAATTAATATGTCTTACTTAACTATCTCATGTAGATAAATATTATTTACTAATAAATTTAGTACACTTACTCATTCAAGTATAATAACAATATGATTAATTGATAAATTATCACTACAAAGTATGATTAATATAATTATAGTAGTTAAAAAATGAACTTAACTTAATTTAACTAATAATAGAAGTTATAATTAATAACATCTATTATATTATTGTTTAATATAATATTGTCAATTAACGAACTAATAATAAGATAATAAATTTACACTAATTAACAATAATAGGACATCTCAATTAATTATAACTGATATTACAATTAATTACACATTAGTTATAGAGGAGCTTTAATATAATATTGTCAATTAACGAACTAATAATAAGATAATAAATTTACACTAATTAACAATAATAGGACATCTCAATTAATTATAACTGATATTACAATTAATTACACATTAGTTATAGAGGAGCTTTAATTAATATTGTTAAAAATAAAAAGCACAACTGCCAATATTATACAAATAGTAATTGGATTACACATTTAATAATAAATAATTTACCATCAATAAAAGTTAATAAATTACTTGAATATAAATTCCTTTGTTTGTCGAGCTATTATGTTTAAAGTATTTTCTACAACTTTAAATAATTTATTTGACATAGTTAGTAAATGATTATGAAATGTTTAACAAAACAAGCAGATAATTACTTAAATACTTAATTTAATATAGTTAATCGATATTAGTATTAAATTAATATTATTTTACTGATTGCACAACAATGAAATAAATGAATAATTTTTATTTTAATATAAAATATGAATCAGATACCTTTTGATGTTCTAGAATATTATAATTTACCACATCTTAATCTAGCTACATTATTTAAATTATGTCAAACTAATAAACGATTGGCTAATTTTTGCACTAGAGAATCTATTTGGAAGAATAAAGTATTAACAGAATTTGGACCAGAAGTTAAACCAGAAGATGTGAGTTGGAAAGATTTTGCTTATCAATTACTCTTTAATAGTCGAATTGTAAAATTATTTCTATATATGTTTATAGAAATAGGGACGATTAGAATTTTTGGTTATGAAACCATTCCTGAAATAATAGAGAAACTAATACCAATATTTAATAAAGAGGTACGTCAATATAATATTACTGTGGTTCTTAGAATAGGAAAGGACAAGTTTAACATGCTACTAACCGATTTTCCTCAAAATAAATCCATAAATACCATAAAATTAACGGATTCTAATTTTACTATTTTTAACAAATATCCCAATGTATATCTATGGAATACTAATTTTTATTTTACTGCTTAAATAGATTATATAAAATTTGTAAAATAATTGAATGACTTATCAATGCTAAATTAGATTATATTACCTAAAGTACTAAATAATTAGTTTCTAATCAAACTAATTATTATTTTAATATAAATAATGTGTTTTCAAATGGTTAGTTAATTATGAAAATAGAATATTGGTACCATTTGGATATAATATTCACAAATTTGTATGATTACTGATATAATTATTGATCATTAATTAGAATTGATTATCAATTCAAAGCAGTTAATCATCTGCCATATCCATTCTGTTACTTTATCTTTGTCTTTGGTGCTCCAATGATCATTACAATTAGAATAAGATGATGTATAATACCGTTCATTCAATTGAGGTCTAATATCTAAATCTATAAACTCAAAAATGGATAACAAAGAAACAAAAGGGATAGATATTTTAGTTTTTTCAACAGATAGAGAATCATTGATTAAGAGAGGCATAATTAATGTTAGTAATTCAAGTTTAATATTATGATTAGCATAAAAGACTATTTTATTATTAATTTTATCATAATTAATAGATTTAAATCCATTAATAGATAAAAGTGTAGACATTAATTGACTTTTCCAGATAATATTGGTCACATCATCAGTTAACATGATTAATAACTCATTTGTATTTAATCCTTCATGATTAGTGGGATAGATAAAATCAGTTGATATTTCATTTCCCCCGACCAATGAAATAATTAATGGTTCATCCATTGGATTTTAAATTTAATTAATATTTAAAAATTCAATTTTTAAATGACCTATGTATATTATTTAATAAAGAACATGAAATTGGAAATGTTTAGCAATATTGTTACAAACTAAAACTATATCATTATCAATATTTAATAATGATATTTTGGTTTTAGAAATTGAGTCAATAGTAAAAGTCAAATCCCCCATAATTAAACAATAAAGTTTTACACGTTTCCAATATATAATAATACTACCATCTTCTTTGGGCTGTAAAGAAGGGTTATCTCTTATTGATAAATTATCTCTCAGATAGAGAATAATACGTCTAATTATTTCAATTATTTCTTGAGACGGAGCCTTACCTATTCCTTCCATCCATCCATCTTCAAGACAGACAAGATCATACAAATCCATTAATTTAATCAATATGTTAATATTTTAAGTTATTAAATATTTATTGTAAATATGTGTTTAAGAGAAAGATATTATTTGAGAAATTTGGTTATATGAGGATCATATTAATAATACATAAATATTTATTATCAGGCTAATAAATATTTTAAATTGATATATTACATCATAACTATCTCTATTTATGAAGATACCCTATAATTATAATTAATATCTATAATATCGTTGTTTATTAGGATAACTATAATATCCATCAGCATATCCAACAGAAGTTGATTGACCATGAATATTGGGAATTTGATGCAAAATATCTAGCATCGTTTTAGCCATATATTTAATGGTATTAAGAGCATCAACAGGATTTATTTGATTACTAATAGCTAATGCAGCTTCATTGGAAATTTCATGAACATATCCATCAATTTGTGTAAGAGTAGGGAGTAAATCAGATTGCATTTACTATTAAGAGACAAAAAAATTTTACATAATTTCAATCTAAATTATTTTATAATTCATTCTCAAATAATATATCTGTAGTCTCGATAAATATAATGTCTTTTTTGCTTGACAATTAATCTCATAAATAATTATCAAGTAAAAGAAGATTAATTGCTTAATTATTATTAAGCGAACGAAGATTAAAGTATATCAGCACTTTAAAGGAGATTACTCTTTAATCATGATGTTAAATAGATTATTAATTAAAAGGTAATGTCTGGTAGTTCATTTAAATTGAGTGAGTGACCACTATCTCCTTTAAGGAAAATATCATATATTATTCTTTTAACCTCTTGGTTGATGATTACTCAAATGAATATTAATTAATATTCATTTGATTAAAAGGTCAATAATTAAATATTTATAATCAATCATTTTTCAATTAATTATTCTTCTTTCAATTAAATATTTGCTCTAAAAGGTAATGCCATACCTATAAATATTTAGGCGATATACATGTATCAATTCTTAAATAATATCTTTTTCAATTAAGATTAAACTATTAATAAGTAATTCGACTTTTGAAATAACATATTAAAAGGAGATAAACTGATGACCGATTACAGCTAAATTATATTTAATATATTCATAAATAGTCTACAAACATACAGATATAAAATATACAATTTTAGATTAACAAATCATAAACAAAAAATAAATTTGATCTAATTTTATTTATCTTGAGTCAATAATAGATTAATTAGTACAATTTTTTAATAGTTCTATCTTATTAACTATTTTAAAGGATAAGGCACATATAGGTTTAATACAAAATAGACATCTAACTTACATAATAAAATATCATAGATTGATATCTGATAAATAGGATATTTTATTATAATGATAAATATTTAATAATTTTAAATCTGGATAAAAATAAACTCCAACTTAAATGAATCAAACTCGTATTCCTACAGATATTATTTATAACTTATTACTTGAGTTGCCATATAGAGACCTATTAAATTATTGTCAATCTAATAAACAAATATATAAAGTGTGTTCTACTGAATATTTTTGGGAAAATAAGTATTATCATGATTTCGATAACATCGAACCTAATGCTAATATTAATTCCTGGAGACTTAAATATCATAACACTTATAATAATGAACGGTTAGCTAGAGATTATTTAGTTAATTTTTTGAAGACTAAATATCCCCTAACTGTTACCACTCCTACTAAAAAACCTAATATTATAAAAGTAGTTAATATAGCTCACCCTGAATTATATTTAATAGGTATCTTCCTACTACCACTAAATATGGCTACATGGTATCTAAATTTTTACCCGTATCACAATGATTTAATTGATTTACCAAGCTATTTAATTCAGGTTTATGAATGGTTTAATGGTGCCAGAAATAATTTAGCTAAAGTTCCTCCAGGAACTAGTTATGGATATAGACAAGTGTTAATATTTATGGCATCAATTAATTATAAACCAGAACAAGCTCAACAAAGATTACAGGAATTATATCTAATTGATTTTTAAATCCATGTATAAAATTTTTATATTATCTAAATGAACCAAATAATAATACCATCAGATATTATCTATAATATTTTACTTAATTTATCCTATTTATCACTCTTGAAGTTTTGTCAAAGTTCCAAATTAATTAATAATATTTGTCATAATGATTATTTTTGGAAAAATCAAGAATTTGGTGTCGACAATAGTAATGATAATATCTTATGGGTAGATAAATATAAATATAAATGGTTGTCTGAAAATACAGGCTATCTCATAACATATTTAATTAATTTCTTAAAACAAAATGGTTATACTGTAGATAATGTACGTGGAATTGCATTACCTGAAATGTATTTATTAGGTATCTTTCTATTGCCAATCGAAATAGCTAAAATTTTTTTACCATTATATCCATATCAATTTGATATTGTGAAGGTTCCTATTTCATTGTATTATATGTCTAAATGGTTAAACCAAGAATTACCTAAACGTACTGGCGACGTATTAGAATCATTTAATGAATCAATTCATTATGTTCCTTCTGGTGTCGATAATGGATATCGAAAGGTAATACAATATTTGGTGGATTATGAATATACACCTATAGTAGCTGAAAGAAGACTACGAGAACTTGGTATTACTTTTAAGGAAAAATTCAGTACCTAACATCTTATCATACTGAATATAAATCGCAAAAGACCTAATGTATAATATATTACTTAATTTACCTTATCAAATTAATAAGATGTTAAATAAAATATGTCACAATAACTAATTCTGGAAGATAAAATTTATCATGATAAGTATTAGGAAATAAAATGTTTAGAAAATATAACACCAAAACGGGAAAAGAGTTTGAAGATTAAAAACAAAATAAAAATTTATCAATATCAAGAAATGAGTCAATTTGACTTACCGGGAGATGTAATTTATAATATGTTACTTGATCTACCTTATGAGGATATAATAAATTATTGTCAAAGTAATAAATATATTAATAAGCTCTGTCAAAATAACTATTTATGGAAAAATAAATTTTATCGGGATTTCAGTAATTTGGGTATTGACGAGTTTTTTCCACGCATTGAAACAGTTAACCTTGGTAATAACATAATTAAAGAATATAATAAAAGAACTGATCAAGAAATATCTTGGAGAAATGAATATCATAGGGTTTATTCTAGTAAAGAAGCAATCAAGACTATTATGATCCATTTATTAACTAAAAACGGGATTCAACTAAATAACATCAATAGGAAGTATGATGTTTACGATATAGGACGTCCTGATTTATATTTATTAGGTATATTTTTATTACCATTGAACGATGCCAAATTTTTCCTTAATCTTTACGCTCCATATAGTACATCTTATCGTTTTAATTTAATTACACAATTACCTAACTATTTAACCTTGATGTATAAATGGTTAAATGAAGAATTACCTAATCGTCTACATCCGACCCTTAGTGATATTAATGAATCAATACATAAAATTCCTACTGCTGTTGGTAGTGGATACGGATATAGAAACGTCTTAGGATTACTAGCATTGAATAATTATACACCAGAACAAGCTCACGAGAGATTAAAGGAACTTAATATAACTTACGAAAATTATAAAGTCGTAAATAAATATAATAGAAAAGTTAAATAGATATCATTATGAGTATTAAACATTATTAATTACTAAATTATAGTTATTAATGTGTTAGATAATATTTCTATTATTAGTATCAATAATAACACCACAATTATTTTATTATAATAATGTATTCCAATGTTATAATGATTATCCATATATCAATATTTATTAAAGAATTTCGTTAATCATTATAACATTAAGGAACTTATAGAAAAATATTACAGTAATATCAAGAATAATAATTATTGCGGCGATATTGATTTATTATGATATTATCCAACTGATATTAATGTGATAATCATTCTCAAGGTGATAATTATTAAGATGATTATTATCAAAGTGATATCAAGATGATAATTCTCAATATGATAATTCTCAATATGATATACCCAATATGATTATTCTTAAGACGATATCAAGATGATAATTATCCCCAAGATGACAATTATTAAGATGATATCAAGATCATTATTCAGGTTATATCAATAATTATTAAGGTACAATCAAGATGAATATGAAGATGATTATCAAGAATAATTATCAAGTGATTATTAAGATAATATCAAGATAATTATTCAGGTTATATCAATAATTATTAAGGTACAATCAAGATGAATATGAAGATGATTATCAAGAATAATTATCAAGTGATTATTAAGATAATATCAAGATAATTATTCAGGTTATATCAATAATT
>Ga0272448_1005275_pt1 | contig 14348 bp, 12 predicted proteins | sample YNPCB0191_FD_202220 | JGI IMG/M metagenome (GOLD analysis project Ga0272448, IMG submission 202220) | Hot spring sediment microbial communities from Yellowstone National Park, WY, United States - YNP-CB-019-1 | ecosystem: Environmental > Aquatic > Thermal springs > Hot (42-90C) > Sediment...
TATTATTGCCAACGCTCCCGTTTTTTGGGCTGTTCATAGTTGGCATGTCTACTGGGAGAGGATCAGGCCATACAATGTTTCCAACGGCTGTTGGAATACTGAGGCTTTGGGGGGTTAGATTGGCCTTAGGTTATTTATTGGCTTTTGTTTTTGGAATGGGTTCTTTTGGAGTTTGGCTAGCTATCGCGTTAAGCAATATTGTAGGAGGAACAATCTCCGCTTTCTGGATAAGGTATGGAAACTGGGCTGAAGCAGTAGTTAAAAAGAAGTTTCCATAAGGGGCCTTCCATAAAGCGCAAATGAAATTAGCGGATTAAACAATATGAAATTAGGCCTAAAGCATGAGAGTTATAGCTAACTACAACCTAAACTGGTGACTTCTCCCGCAAACCCCTCTTTTTTCTGTTTTGCAACGTGAAGCCCTACGCCCTTAATCTTTTATGAAGTCTTTGAAATGATGAGCGCCAGGCTTCTGAGCTTTTGAGCTGTGGTGTGGATACGCTCTTCTGATTATTTAGCCTTGAATACCAGTAGTTGGTATTTTTGAGCGGAAATACCAGCGGTTGGTATTGCTGAACTTTAACTGTTGAAGTTTTAAGGTGAAAACTTTGGTGGTTGAAGTTGGAGAAAAGAGTTGAGGTTTTTGCGCAAATTAGCCTAGCCCAAACCGTTTTAAAATGCCTACTCGTGTTCATAGCGTTTTTTTAATTTGCCATGTAAAGCTGAAAACTACAATTAAATTTTCTGTGCTCTAAACTTTTTTGGAAAAAAGGGAGCTGGTTATGTGTTGTTATTTTTTCAGTCCTGGGATGTTACTTTCTGTTATTTTTAGGTCCAGTGACATTCCGGGCATGTTCTGCGTTGCTTCGGTGGTGAAGGCCATCTTTACAGGCCAGGCTGTCTCCTTATCAACATACATAGTCATTAGGCTTCCAGGTGTTGATTCGTATTCGTAGATGGCGCGCGCATCCTATAAATGCTGAAAGCGTCATCAAATAAAATTTGTGGTTAACATGAAATGGTATTGGTGGCTGCTGGTAGCCGTGTTCGTTATTTTGGGAATATCAACGTTAGTACCCGTGCCAGCCGGCAAGCCTTGCCTATTAGGCTACTATGCCCACTGCAGCTTCACGCCAATCAGCACCTTAATCTGTTGGGCAATTGCGGCAACCTCTTACTGGCAAGGCAAAAAGAAAACATCCTAAACCCTTCTTTTTAAAATCTCCCCCCTTTTTCTGTTAGCAGCGACTAACAGACCATCGCTCGCAAATAGTAAGTTTTATAAAAATAGAATAATGACTAATAACCAAAAAAGTAGGTGAATAAGAGATGACTGATGAAGAGAAATTGTTTGCGAGAAAAGCTTCGGGATTAATTAAGGAAGCTAGCGCTACTAAAGCAGCATTTTTCAATATAGCGAACATAATGGGTAGCAAATTTGCGTGGTCTGTCGCTTATCTCGGGCTTTTTCCCGCAGGTCTTATTCTGGGCTGGCCGCCGTATTTGCTAATTTGCTTAATAATTGGGCTGTTGAGCTATATAACGGCGATATTGTACATTCAATTTACAACGCCTATGCCTAGAAGCGGTGCTGATTATGTGATACCTGCAAGGATACTTGGTCCATTCTGGGGCTTCATAAACTCTTGGATGATAGTTTGGTCATGGATCCCAGTTTGGGGATGGATGGCGTGGGTAACCGTCAGAAATTTAAAACAATTATTGGATGTCCTGTCAATTGTCAATGTTATACAAGGGCCGTTTGGTTACATTATTAATTCGCCAACGGTGTGGATCTTGGGCATTTTAACAATTGTTTTTGCAATGATTTTATGCATGCTACCTCCAAGAAGATATTATACAGTTTTATCAGCACTTGCAGTATTCAGCATTGTCGGCTTGATTTTGACAATTATTGGTGTAGTCATAGGGATGCCAACATTTGAATCAAATTTCAAAATGTATTTGGGATACTCTACAACGGAGCTTGTAAATAGAGCAATTGAAAACGGTTGGAATCCTAATGAAACTCTAACTTTTAACTCATTAATAGGCCTGCTAGGATACGTGCTTTTTGTAATAGGGGGCTACCAGTACTCCGCAACAATAAGCGGTGAGATAAAAGGAGACGTGAAAAAGGGCTTAACTATTTCGATCATCGGATCTTTGACGTTCTTTATGCTATACCAGATACCTTTCGTTTGGCTTGTACTCACAGGTTTTGGATATAGAAACGTCATAGGTTGGAGTTACTTATTCTGGAATACTGACATTGCCCCATTCGGTTTGCCACCTATTAACGCATTGATATGTACCATAGGAACACCAAATCTGTGGCCATTATGGTTTATTGCAGGGGTCGCTGGAGTTTTTGGCACTTGGCTATGTATACCTGCGAGCATGGTTTACATCAACAGGCAAATTTTTGCTTGGGGAATAGACAGAATGGTTCCCAAAACACTCGCTGATGTACATCCTCGACTTCATCAACCAATGAAAATATTCCTACTAGAAGGTCTAATGGGGATAATATTCTTCGCGACGACTATTACAGGAGTAAATCCCGTTTCATATGCATTGTGGACAACTCTTTTAATGTCAACCTCATTGATATTCCCCGGAATAATTCCTATTGTGATGAAAAAAAGACGACCAGATCTATATAGGGCAGTACCATGGAAAAAAGCCTTTGTTCCGTTGGGGATACTCCAGTTAGCATGGATCATCCCAGTATATCTAATTGCAGGCGTTTACGGATCTGCACCAATAACTCCTGAAATGTCACTTTGGTCATGGGCAATAACAACAGGATTAATCGCCACATTAGTAGTTATAATAGCCGGAGTAATCATATACTACTCAGTCCGCGCATGGAACATAAAGAAAGGCATAGAATTTGATAAAATGTTCAAATTGATTCCTCCCGAATAAGCCTTATATTTTCCCTTTTTTCAATAGGGAAAAAGGGATCATAATGATACATACGAGAATATATTATTGTTGTGACATACATGGGTCAGAAACTTGTTTTAGGAAAATTCTAAACGCGGTGAAATATAACATATACAACGCTTCAGTGGTTATTGTAAGTGGAGACTTAACTGGGAAGATGATCGTACCAATTGTAAAGAATACTAATGGTACCTTTAAAACTAAGTTCTTAGGCTCGGAGATACTCATCAAGTCTAATAATCAACTTAATGAAGTGGCAAAGCAAATTTCCGATTGCGGATATTATCCTTACATAGCCACAGTTAATGAAGTTGAGGAAATAAAAGAAAATAGAAAAAGATTTGCAGAGCTTTTTTCTAATCTGGTTGTTAAAAGAATAGAGGAATGGATTCAATTAGCTGAAGAACGTTTAAAGGGTAAACATGTAAAATTTTTCATGGTTCCAGGCAATGATGATGATCCAAGAATTGCCAAAATTTTGGAACACTCAAATGTTATAGCATACCCAGAAAATAAAGTTGTAACATTAGACGATTTTCACGAAATGATCAGCATAGGAGCAACGAACATAACTCCATGGCGAACGTATGGAGAGTTCACAGAAGAGGAATTAGCTAAAAAGATAGATGATCTGACCTCCAAAGTCAGAAATATCAGCAATTGTGTTTTCAATTTTCATTGTCCACCATTTGACTCCGGGTTAGATTTGGCTCCGAAATTAAACGAAGAGTTCCAACCAATTATAGTGGGAGGTGAAATACTTAAAGTTCCAGTTGGAAGCACCGCTGTTCGCCAAGCTATAGAGAAATACCAGCCTAAACTTGGTCTTTTCGGGCACATACACGAGTCTCCTGGCGATGTCTATATAGGACGGACTCTTTGTCTTAATCCAGGAAGTGAATATAGCGAGGGGATACTTCGAGGTTATATAATAGACGTAGATAAAGAAAAAATTCTGCGATATTATCGTGTTGAGGGATAGCTGATGGTAAAAGATGAAGATTTCCTTTCAGAACTTAACGAGATAATAGATGTAGCCCAAAAGAGTAACGCCACCTTACGACTGCTTGGTTCAATAGCTGTTAGATTGCATTCTGAAACTGCCAAAAAACAACTAATTTCCAGAGCTCTCACGGACATAGATTTTGTTGGATATTCGAAAGAGAAAGAACGAATTGAGAAAGTTTTTAGAAATCTTAAATACGAACCAGATGAAATGTTTAATATTCTTCATGGGTCTGAAAGGCTTAAGTATAATAAAGGCGAAATAAGAGTTGATATTTTTCTAGATAAGTTTTCTATGTGCCACGAATTTGATTTTAGGAATAGGTTAAAACTTGACTTTCCCACTCTTTCTGTTTCGGATCTTTTAATAACAAAACTGCAAATAGTTCAATTAAACGAAAAAGATTTAAAAGATATTATATTCCTTTTGAATGATCATGACCTCAGCAATTCTGATGAAGACCGTGAAAAAGTTAATGCTAAATATATAGCTGAACTGTGTTCCGTTGATTGGGGTGTCTATAAAACTTTTACAATGAACATTCAAAAAGTTTTACGATTTTTGGAGAAGTACTTAAATCAAAAAGATGTTGAAACTCGGAGAAAAATAAACGACAAATGCAATACTTTGATGGAAATTATTGAAAAAGAACCAAAATCGATTGCATGGAAAATGAGAGCCGTCGTCGGTGAAAGAAAACGCTGGTATCAGATTCCAGAGATTTAAGACGAACCTTTTATATATTAAAGATAATTCACGTAGCTGGATGAGGATAAAGTGAAGCCTATGGTCAAATTTGAGGATTTGGCGGATAAAATAGTTACCAGTGATGTTTTAATCATTGGAAGCGAAGGAGCGGGTGCGAGAGCTGCTATAGAAGCAGCAGAACAAGGCGCTGAGGTTACTATAGTTAGTAAAGGAAAAATAGCAAAATGTGGAACCACAATAATGGCCGGTGCAGATATAACATTAGATGGAAAAAGTTTAAACAAATTAGGGTTTGCAGGAGATCCTGAAGACAGTGAGGATAAATTCTTCAGAGACATAGTTGTTCAAGGTTTCTACATTAATAACCAAAGATTAGTTAGAGCCTACGTTTCATCTGCTCCTGCTAGGGTAAAGGAACTCCTTGATTGGGGTCTCAGGGTGTCTTCTGCTGGAAGAAGAGAAATTAATACAACAGGTGTTGAAATAATGAGAGTTTTAGCAGGTCGAGTGCGAAAATTTGGTAACATTCAAATTGTTGAGGATGTTATGGTTACAGATCTTTTGACAAAAAATGATAAAGTTCTTGGAGCTGTTGGAGTGAATATAAATACTGGAGAATTTATGGCATTTAAGTCTAAAGCGGTTGTTTTAGCGACCGGCGGCTGGCATGAAGCTTATTTATTCAATACAGGATCTGCAGGGCTCTCTGGCGATGGACAGGCTATGGCGTATAGAGCTGGAGCAGAACTCATTAATATGGAAATGGTTACGTTTTGTCCCAATGTCATTTTATGGCCACCAATTTATCGTGGAAGCATCTTTCTTTACATTCTTGGAATGTTTCATGGATCACTTCTCAATAGCAAAGGAGAAAGATTTCTGGAGAAATATCATCCTAGCATAGTCGAACTAGCGACAAAAACAGAGTGGAATAAACTTTTACTTTCTGTGTTTTCAATGCGTGAAATTCGCGAAGGAAAAGCCTCTCCACACGGGGGTGTTTATTTTTCTCTAAAAGGGTTGTCGAAGCAGGATCTAGAAAACAGTGAAGCCTTTTTGATTATGCCCAACTGGAAGTTTCAAGGAACAGACTTCACGAAACTAGTTGAAAGCATGGTTAACGGAGAACTCATGGAAGTAGGACCAGCAGCCCATTATTTTGAGGGTGGCATAAAAATAAATGAAAGATGTGGAACCTCTTTACGTGGACTTTATGCAGCTGGCGAATGCTGTGGGGGGCTCTTCGGCGCAAATAGAGTTGCTGCCGCCACAACAGAAATAATTGTGCAAGGGGCTATAGCAGGAAAATGTGCTGCTGAATATGCGAAGAAACTTTCTAATAATATTAAAGTTGATGTAGATCAGGTTAAAAAACTAAAGGATAAAGTTTTTGGCCCTCTTAAAAGGAAAGAAGGCGTCGAACCTCTTAAAATTAAAAGAAAAATTCAAGTTATAGCACAGGAGAACATAGGAGTAATTAGAGATAGAAACGGTTTGAAAAACGCAATTGAACAGCTATCCAGGATAAAAGAAAGCGAATTATCTAAAATGTGTCCATCAATAAAAGTTCCAGAATATAATATGGAATGGGTCGAGATTTTGGAGATAGAAAATATGACACAAGTGCTCGAGATATCAGCCAGATCTGCTCTTTTACGTAAAGAAAGCAGGGGTGTTCATTACCGTCTAGACTATCCTAATGTTAACAATAATTATTGGTTAGTAGAGATAGTCACTAAAAGAGCAAACAGTAATATAAAGGCGTACATGTGCCCAATTACAATAACTGATATTAAACCACCTAGAAGATTAATGAGTTTTGAAGAATCGATCTTAAAGGCTATAGAAATATGCAAATAGGTGATTAAAAGTGAACAAAAAAATGATTAAAGCCAAAATCTTAAGGTTTAATCCGGCGGTTGATGAGAAACCATATTACCAAACATATGATGTCCCAATAGAATCAGAAATGAGCGTTATGGACATCTTAGATTACATTTATTATAACATTGATAGCACTTTAGCCTACTACAGTCACACGGCCTGTCGACGTGGTGTTTGTGGGCGCTGTACTTTAATCATTAATGGTAGAGCTTCTCTTGCTTGTCAGACTACCGTGCATGAAGATATAATAATAGAACCACTCCCTAACTTCAAAGTGATCAGAGACTTAGTTTATGCAGTGTCTGAAAAGGAAAAAATGATTCCTTTAAAAGAAGCGGAAAAAGAAGTGGAGATTACGAGTAGAAGGCTAGGCCTTTTGCATCTCTCATATGCCAAAACCATAATAGAAGAATTTGGCGAAGAAAAAGGGTTAGAAATCATTGCCAAAGCAATAAAGTATTATGGAATCCTAATTGGGAAGAAAACAAAAGATGAAGTACAGGCAAAAGGATTTGATCTACCGCCAGAAAACTTTGATAGAGGAGACTCACTCAGAGTTCCAAAATTTGGGATGCATTCTAAAATTGAAACAGTCAAAGTTAATGGGGAATTAAGAACCAGAGCATATGGATGTGCGCTCGCAAAAGTATGGAAAGAATTTGGCGAAGAAAAACTAGGTCGTCTCTATTGTTATGTCGATGTTGCAAAATACATGGCATACAATCCCAACTATAAACTTGTACATATAACAACGATTCCTGACGGTAGCGATTACTGCGAATTTGCTATCAAAAAAACTACTAAAAAAGATAAAACTGATTTTTCCGCCGAAAATAAAGCTTGGTTTCACATTGATAGATGATTTCTATTAGCGATGACTAACGGAATATTATGGGAATAAGTCATCATATACCATGTAATAGTTTCAGAGATTTTCCCATAAATCTATGAATGTTGGTTCGGGCGCCTTTTTTATCGGTTCACCTGAAAGCCATTTAATAACTCCAGTAACTACTAACGAGGCGGTCAAATAATTTGCGACTCCAAGTTGTGGTCCTGCTAAACTTGTGTCGGTAAGGACTTTCTTGCCCAATTTTTTGAAAAGTTTTGAAAATGTAGGTGGAAACTTAGATACCGTCTTCTCAAATAGAGCGAGATAAAAAATGTTTCCTTTCAATTTGCCGTTGATTATTTCCTCGAGTCTTGGAGAGTCACGCGTGAAAATTAAAACGTATCCTCCCCAAGCAGGGTTCATTGGGAAGATCACGATCTTTCCTTTATTTTGCGCGTAGGAGTTAATAAAATACATTATTTCTTCTGGGTCAGCCATATTTACAACAACATCTGACTTATCAATCAGTTCTTGTGCCAATTTCTCCTCCTTCAAAAATTTTTGATATGCTTCAATTCTCGCCCTTGGATTAATCTCTTTAATTATCGAAGCTAAGGCTTCAGCTTTGTTTTGACCTATATGTTTTAGTCTAAAAGCCTGACGATTTAAATTATTAACTTCTACATTATCTCCATCGATTAAAATGAAATTTCTAAAGCCTGTTCGTACTGCTAAAAGTCCAATTTGACCGCCCAATCCACACCCAACAAGAAGGACCTTACATTCACCGATTTTTCTCTGAACCCTTTTAGGAATGAATCCTTTGTTCCTCGAGATCAGTTCTTCATACTTCATATTTAGTTGATTGGCTTCATGGATATTTAATGTTTTATTCTGATGGCTTTTTAGTCGGTTTAGCCTTGATTGGTTCATACAGTTTCATAAATGGTAATATTATGTTGCATACAACGGTAAGTGGAATCATAGCAAATAGTATTGCAATAAAAGAACCAGTGAAAGGTGTAAAAAGTGATATTAACATTAAGCCGATAGCTGCTGAGAAATTGCTTATAGAAGCAAAAATAGAAAACATTGTTGCTCCAATTTCAGGTGGGGATAACTCCATCATAAGTCGCAACTGAGCTACATTTTGAGGACCTGTTAAGATCCCAAGAATTATGGCAAAGGCGAATAACCATGTGATGCTGTGCAAGAAACCAAACGAAAATAAACATACGCCGCCCAAGGCAAGTATATTTGCGATATAATTCGCTTTTCTTGTTCCTATAATGTCCGAAAACTTACCCATTATAATACATCCCAAAAATGTGCCCAAATTCATCAGTGAAATGCACCAGCCCATCTGAACAGTATCCACATTTAAATATTCTAAAAGAAAGGGGCCAAAGATTATACTTAATGCCCCAACCGTCCAGCTAATAAATAAGTAGGTTATGCCCAACCATGTTTCTCTTTTTTTCACAACGGCTTTCAATTTAACTGAATTTGGCAGCCTTTCCTTCGTTATTTTTGGTTCCTTTATTAAAACACCGGAAAGCGACATGAGCGTTGCCATAGCACCAATAATTAAAACCGTAGTAGTCCATCCAAATAGCCCAGAAATAAAGGCAGTTGTTATACCGCCTAAGGCTGCTCCCAGAGCTCTTCCTCCCCAAGCCATTCCTTGCATTAAACCCATTTTATCTGGTGGCGTAATATCTATTGTTAATCCGTCAAGACTTCCATCCGCCATAACCCAGCAAAGCAACGATATGATAACCATTCCAATCCATAAAAGACCATATGTAGATATCAAAGAAAGAACGCCGAACGAAATGGCAAATAAAATTGCAGAAATAGCCATATATGGGCGTCTACGTCCGTAGCGACCAATAGGGAACTTATCGCTAATCCAAATGATGCCCATCTTCAAATATGTCGGTGACATCAAAAGAGCATAAACTAACGAAATATTATCAGGTGGGAGGTTAAATACATCAGTCACATAAACAGAAGTGTATACTGTTAATCCGGTCATGTAAAAGCCTTGCAAAACATAAAAAACAAATACAACAATAGGATACCAAGGTCGCCAAGCTTCTTTCCAACTCATATGTTCACAACTTGAATTCTTAATTTTAAGTGTGGTCCACGGATTGAAAATATTCCATATTATTACAATAAATAATTTTGCATTCTTGAATACGCTACTTTTTTACTTTCTGTTAAGAGACATTAAAAGAAATATTTGCTGCTGCTCTCGGCTTAATCTCCGCTTAGTTAATAAGAATCGACATGCTTGTTGTGCATTTGCATGTTTAGGAACTTTTAATAGTTGACACGTGCTCTTTTTTATACCTACGAATTCTTAACAGAAATAGTGCTGATGCTGAGGTTGCTCCAAACAGTAATGCTATAATAAAAACTGTTTCGAAATTCATCCATGGTTGTTCTGTTTGTTCAATGTTTTTGAATGATATTGGAAAATCTTCGTTTACACGAAAGGGCCATATTTCCCCAGAAGAATCTATTATGTCATATCGCAATTCAAAGATCATTTCTCCGCTTATTATCTGCCCTGGTTTTACTATTGAGGAGATTTCATCTCCTTTAAACATTATATTGTATGACCATGACCTTGTGTCGCTTTGAAGAGTTACATTAGGTGATATCGCTTTTTTAAGCTGTGTTCCCTCAAGTTCAAATGTAACCCTATTTAGGAATACGCCTACATTGTTCCCTAATCTTTCTAAGTATACGGTTAAAAAGAGGGAGCAATCCTCATTCGGATTTACTGTAACAGTGTGGTTTGCTTCAATAAACACCCAGATTTTTGTGTTTCCGTAACAGTAAACAAATGAGTAAGATGATGATTCACCTCTTATGCTTTTGGAGTAAAGTCCTATTATAATGACCAAGAACAAAAATGTTTGAAATAGAAAATGTAGATGTTTCTTCACATTGTTTTCCATCCTTAAGCCATGGATTTTAACTATTAACATCCGTCAACTATTCCTAAGAACGCTGAAGTCATTATGAGATTAGTTTATTTTTGAATTGGAGGAGGTGGAACCTGCGTTTGTTGCTTTGAAGCTATGTATGCCATGAACGCCCTGTCAACAACACATTTGATGGCGTGAACCAACACAAATACGCCGCCGAACATTATCAAAGAACCTGCAGCCCCAAAAAGACCGCCCATGTAAGCGGGTGGAGTATACCATTGAGTTGGTTTGGTTACTTCGGCCACCATCATATTGAAATAAGTAGCGCGCAAAAATGTCGAAGAAGCCAGCCAACTTATCGAAACAGGCTTTGAGTATGTTTGCGACTTCGAAGGCACCAAACTCTTCCGAAAACGTAAATAGCAAAAGTTCAACTTTCTCTCGGCAGTATTGGGGTTTGTCCTAAAAGCCGGGGGTGGGATTTGAACCCAACGTGGCGTGGAGAAATCTCCCGCAAATCCCCTCTTTTTCTGTTTCTGGGTTTTGGGTGGGGTTTATTTTTCTTTTAAGGAGATTAAATGGCTGCTAATTTGCTGAGTTTCGATTTTATTCGCGGTAGGCTTTCTGTTGAGCAGTTGGAGGATTTGGCTGTTTCTCTGGGCATATGCTTGGAATGCGGTGGCGGGCTTGTCGTGAGGGATGGGGAGGTTGTTTGCAGCCGCTGCGGCTTGGTTTGGAGCGTAGAGAACACTGCGGATTATGTGCCTTTCCCAGAGGACGGCGAAGATGATGTTGGTGCTGTTAAATGTTTTGAGGGGCATTGGCAGCCTGGCAACCGGCTTGCCTTCCTGAAGGGTTTGGGCGATCCGGCATTAGCAAACGGTAGGGGAAGGGCGCTGATGCGTGTTCTTGCGAAAAGCCCGAACGGCGCAACGGACCTGGGTTTGAGGGCTACGCAGATAAGGGCTCTGGTTGAGTGGGAGGATCCTCCGCAGCTCAGAAGGGTCCTTTCAAGAATCAGCTTCTTGTTGGCTGTTATGGGGCAGAGGGAAAACTGGCTTCTGGCTGACTATGCGGGGAAGCTGGCGCGTAAGCTCGTAGCCTTCAAAATAATAAGCAAACAGCCCATAAGCTACAAGCTCGGCGACACAGTAACAGCCTACACGCTAAAGAAGTTCAACATGAAACCAGACTTTTCAAAACTAAAAATCAGCATCGAAGACTTACACCTCATAACACAACTGGAAAAACAAATAAAAAGCATAAACCAATCACACAAACCTTCCGTTAATAGCAACTAAAGAAGGAGAAAACATGATGCGAAGCAAGGGAAGGTTATTGAAATATACGAGTTCGTCTTATCATATTCTTAAGGCACGGTGTCTAGATGAGCGAAGATGTTGTTTTCATTTTGAGAAATAGGTTAGCGAAAGTGGGCAAGCAGTTATACGACCAAGGTCTTGTGGTGGGAGTTGAAGGAAACATTAGCGCTAGGATTTCTGGCACTGATAGGATTTTGATAAAGCCTTCCGGTGTTTCAATGGAGTCTTTGAAGGAAGAGGACTTCATTGTTGTTGATATGGGAGGGAATAAGGTTGAGGGAGAACGTTCTCCCTCGATAGAAACGCCCTTACATACGGCGATTTACCGTGTTAGAGGTGACGTCCATGGAGTTGTCCACACGCACGCTCCGTTTGCAACGGCTTTCGGAATAGCTGGAATTGAAATAATTCCATTACAGGTGGAAATGTTTTTGTATATTCCGAACGGCGTTCCAATAGTGCCATTTGAGATGCCGGGTTCTATGGAGCTTGCTGATGCCGTTCAAAAGCGGATTATGGACTTTAATGCGGTTATTTTGGAGAACCATGGCATCATAACTGTCGGCTCTACAATTGAAGAGGCTTGCTTTTTAAACAGAATGGTTGAGGAATGTGCCAAGGTTCAGCTTATCACCACATTGCTCGCTGGAAAAGAAGCTGTAAGCTGGGAAGCTATAAAGAAGAAGTTGCTTGCTAAAAAAGAAAGCATAGATTTGGAGGCTATTAAGAAGAAGTTTAAAGTCTTCAGAATCTAACTTTTGGTCTTAGCCGTCTCCTTAAGCATTAAGCAGAGCATGAGGGCTATTATGTCGAATATGAATATTGATATAACTGAAAGATAGTATGGATTTGATGGGTAAAGCCCTTCTGTGGCGGATTTGACAGCATCCATGAACAGAATGAATATTACGGAGCCAGCTTGGGAGAAAAGCCAAAGAAAGCTTGAGGCGCTTCCAGCTAATGCTTGTCCGACAATCTCAGCTGACATTTCTAAGCCTATTGGTAGGGCGGACATAAGGAAAAACCCCAAAATAAAACCAACCGCAGCCAAAATTAGGAATTCGCTGCTTTCAGCCAAAAGGAATAGCATAGCTGCGGCAACGGCCAAATCCAAGACTATGAAGGGCTTTCTCCGCGCAATTTTGTCGGAAATTCCTGGAATAACCACTGACCCAGCTATCCCTCCGATGATTATTATTCCGCCAATCAGCCCGGCGTCTGTGACGGCTAATCCGCGGGCGACGAGTATGGCTTCAAGCCATGTAAGCAAGGCTGTAAAAAGCCCAACTCCGATGAGAAAAAGTGCTTCAAGTATGATGAAATTTCTCTTTCCGAAGAATTTTCCGATGTCTTTAAATGAGATGGAAGTTTTAACCTCTTCCTCCAAAGTTTCCTTCGGAGCAGATTCTGGTTTTTCTTTAGCGAAGACTGCAAAGAGGAAGGCACTCACTACGGATATGACTGCATAAATTATCAGCATGTTCGTTAGCAACGCTATTTCCGAACTTGGAACAAGAAAAGGTGTCAGCGCCAAAGCAATTATCATTCCAATGTATTGTCCCATTATTCCAATTCCTGTGGCTAGGGCGCGCTCTTCAAATGGAAACCATAATGTTACAAGCTTTGATATAGCGTTAAAAACGAAGGGTTGACCAAGTGCTGCACAGGACTGGAAAAAAAGAAGCAACGTAAAGTTTTCTCCTGAAAAGATTCGCAGAACCGCAAAAAGAGCCATTATAAATGCGCCTATGGAGACTCCAAATCTGAAACCCTTCTTGTCGATGAGTATCCCTGCCGGAATAGAAATTGGGATGAAAAGCAGCGGCCAAACCATTGATAAGAGACCAACATCGGACTCTGTCACCTTGAATATTGACGTCATTATCGGGGTTGTTATTGGAGCGAAGTTTAACCAAAGTATTTGCGAAACAACTGCTACAAGCATATATGTAAATAGAACAATCCAACGGAAAGGGTATACTTTGGGTTTTCCCATGCTTGGTCTGTTTGTAGCGTTCACATTGATATGTTTTGCTGTGTGCCTAGTTTCCACAAATGCTAAATAATCTCAGAGTGAACATTGATTCTTTTGAAAGGCTGGTGTGGATTATGAAGGTTACCGTTTTAGGTGGAGCTGGAACCATTGGAAGTATGGCCGTCCGAATTCTTGCTTCAAGCGGGATGTTTTCAGAAGTAATTGTCGGAGATGCCAACTTTGAAAAGGCGAAAAAGCTTGCTTCAAACATTGGCGTTGAAGGAGTTTCAGCAATTAAAGTTAACGTTACAGAAGCGGACAAACTGCAAAAAGTGATTGAAGGGTCTGATGTGATACTGAGCTGTGTAGGCCCATTTTACAGGTTTGCACCAATAGTTTTGAAAGCATCCATTAACGCCGGAGTAAACCATGTGGATATATGTGATGACGTTGATGCTACTGAAGCGCTTTTAAAAATGGATGCAGAAGCTAAAGAGGCTGGAGTTTCAGCTCTTATAGGCATGGGGAGCTCTCCGGGTGTTGCAAACGTTCTCGTCAGATTTTGTGCTGACATGCTTTTGGACGATGTTGAATCCATAGACATTTATCATGCCCATGGAGGAGAGGAAGCCGAGGGACCGGCTGTTGTTAAGCATCGGGTGCACTCTATGATAATCCCTGTTCCAGTTTTCCTTGATGGAAAATTTAAAATGGTTAAGGTTCT
>Ga0272448_1005276_pt1 | contig 14347 bp, 12 predicted proteins | sample YNPCB0191_FD_202220 | JGI IMG/M metagenome (GOLD analysis project Ga0272448, IMG submission 202220) | Hot spring sediment microbial communities from Yellowstone National Park, WY, United States - YNP-CB-019-1 | ecosystem: Environmental > Aquatic > Thermal springs > Hot (42-90C) > Sediment...
AGTCCTGTAGCAGGTGAACCACTGACCGGAGAGCCGGATGCGGGAGATCCGCACGTCCGGTTCGGAGGGAGGGGGAGCCGAACTCAATCGGCTCTCCCTACCCCTATCTGGCTCGGCAGACCTGCTTGCGCACGGAAATTGAGGCTTGCGCCCGGGCCCGGAAGATGTTAGTTTCGGGCTTCCTTTCCGCGCGGAGGTGCTGCGCATCCAATACGGCGGGCCGTCGTGCTTTCCGCATGATGGCGTTCGGATACTTCGTCAATCTCTGGAGGTTCATATGCCGGGTTCGCTGATGGCCAAGAAACCGATCAGCCTGATGTTGCAGGAGGCCCAGGAGACAGGCGAGCGCAGCCTCAAGCGCAGCCTGGGACCGATATCGCTGATGGCCCTGGGAGTCGGCGCCATTATCGGCGCAGGGATCTTCGTCCTCTCCGGGTTGGGGGCGCACTACGCCGGGCCGGGGCTGATGGCTTCGTTCGTGCTGTCAGGCCTCGGCTGCGCCTTCGCCGGGCTCTGCTACGCGGAATTCGCGGCCATGATCCCGCTGGCGGGCAGCGCTTACACCTACGCGTATGCCACCATAGGCGAGATCTTCGCCTGGATCATCGGCTGGGCCCTGTGCCTCGAGTACGGCATGGCGGGCGCGGCGGTTTCTTCAGGATGGTCCAACCACTTCATCGAGTTCATGCGCCTGTTCAAGATCGACGTGCCGCTGTGGCTCGCTTACGACCGCTGGACGGCCGCCCGCACGGCGCAGAACCTGATCGCGCGCGAGATGGCCAAGGCGGCGGATCCCAGCCTGGTGGAGGGAACGCAGCAATTCGTCGACAAGGTCCAGGCGATCCTGGCGGCGCAGTCCCAGGAACTGGTCCAGAGGGCGCACGACCTCGTCAACGCGCCCCAAGTTTTCGGCGTCGACTTCGGTTTCAACCTGCCTGCGTTCGTGATCGCCCTGGTGATCATGACCATTCTGGTCATCGGCATCCAGGAAAGCGCGCGCTTCAACGCCGCCATCGTGGCGGTCAAGGTTTCGGTGGTGCTCTTCATCATCGCGGTGGGCATCGGCTATATCAATACGGACAACTGGGGCCACGACTGGAAGAGCTTCGCCCCCAACGGAATCGCCGGCATCGGCGCGGGTGCGGCCTATATCTTTTTCGCCTACATCGGCTTCGATGCCGTGTCGACGACCGCGCAGGAGGCGAAAAACCCGCAACGCAACTTGCCCATCGGCATCATCGGCTCGCTCGCCATATGCACCGTCCTTTATATCCTCGTCGCCGCCGTGCTCACGGGCATGGTGCCCTGGCAGGAAGTCAACATCGAAGCGCCGCTGGCGCGCGCCTTTGCGGATCGCGGACTGGAAGCGGCGGCGCACCTGATCACGCTCGGCGCCTTGGCGGGGCTCACCAGCGTCATGCTGGTCATGATTCTGGGTCAGACCCGCATCCTGTACGCCCTGGCGAGCGACGGCCTGCTGCCGCGCGGCTTCTTCGCCGCCGTGCATCCCAAATTCCGCACGCCTTACAAGAACACCCTGCTGATCGGCTGCATCGTGGCCGTCGTCGGCGCCACCGCGCCGATCGAAAATATCAGCAAGGTGGTCAACATCGGCACGCTGTTCGCGTTCATCATGGTCTGCCTGTCGGTGATCATCCTGCGCCGCACCAATCCGGGCCAGCACCGGCCGTTCCGCACGCCCTGGGTGCCCTGGATTCCCATGCTGGGGATCCTGTTCAACGGCTACATGATGTACAACCTGGGATGGGCGAACTGGGCGGCCCTGTTCATCTGGCTGATCATCGGCCTGGTGATCTATTTCTCGTACGGGCGCAAGCACAGCCGCGTCAACAATCCCGAGCAGGCGTAGAGGCCCGTTGACCGATCGCGCCGGTCGCCGGCGCACGCTGCTAGCGCGCCCCGACGCTGCGCGCGGAGTCGGCGGCGCGCTTGCGGTTCCAGTAGAGATAGGCGGGGACGCCCAGGAGGATGATCGCCAGTCCGGCGAAGGAATTCCAGAATTCCCGGATCAGGCTGTTGACCGAGATCAGGAACGCCGACAGGATGAACACGATGGGCGTGACCGGATAGCCCCATGTGCGGTAGGGCCGGGGCAAATCCGGCCGTTTCTTCCTCAGTATGATCACCGCCGCCACCGTCAGGCCGAAGAATATCCACTGGCCGAAAATCACGTAGGTGAAGAGCTGCTCGAAGGTCCCGGAGACGCTGAGGACGATGCTCCACAGCCCGAGCGCCACGATCGACACGTGCGGCGTGAGGAAGCGGCTGTGGACGGCGGCTATCTTGCGGAAGAAGAGGCCGTCGTTGGCCATCGCGAAATAAACCCTGGGGCTGCACAGGATCGTGGGGTTGGCGGCGCCCAGGATGGAAAACAGGATGATGAAGGCGATGATCGAGGCGCCGATGGGGCCGATCGCCTTGTCCATGGCGTCCGAAGCGATCCTGTCGGACTGCGCGATGAAGCTGGCGGGGTAGGCATAGAGGTAGGCCAGGTTGGTGATGATGTAGAGCAGGATCACGACCAGGGTGCTGACGAACAGGCCGGCCGGGAGATTGCGCCCCGGGTTCTTGTACTCGCCGGCGCTGAACGTGGCCGTCTCCCATCCCTTGTAGGCCCAGAAGGTGGCGACCAGAGCCACGCCCATCTTGGCGAGCAGGTCCCAGGAGAACGAGGTCGGCGCCGGCGAAACGAAGTGCTCCGTGTTCCCGTCGGCGAACAGGAAGACCGTGCCGCACACGGCGATGATGGCGCCGAACTTGATGATGGTGAGCACGTTCTGCAGGAAGGCGCCCCAGCGCACGCCGACGTAGTTCACGCCCACCAGGAAGACGATGAAGATGACGGCGATCACCTTCGACATCAGCGGCGATATGGGGAAGAAGTAGGGGAGGTACTTGGACGAGAACGCGACCGCGAGCGTGGCCACGGCCCCCGAGTCGATCACCAGGAAGAGCGTCCAGCCGAAAAGGAAGGCGATCAGCGAGCCGTAGGCCTCGCGCAGGTAGACGTACATGCCGCCCGCCGTCGGATAGGCGGCGCCGAGCTCGGCGAACGAGAGCGCGCCGAAGAAACAGAGCACCCCGCCGATGACCCAGACCGCGAGCACGAGCAGGGGGAACTGCACCTGCCGCGCCACGTCGGCGGGCACCAGGAATATGCCCGAGCCGATGACGCCCCCGATGACGATGCCCACGATGTCCCAGAAGCCGAGAACACGGGGGAGGGAACCCGTCGCTGCCTGATGTGGAGCCTGCACTGCCGCATCTTTGTTCATCTCACGACCTCGATTCCCAGGCCGGCCGGGCATGCTGCCGCGCCTGATGACGGCCGAGTTTACCCGATCGTGCCGGCCGCACCAAGCGGATTGAAGGGCGCGGCCGTCTTTTGTGCGGCGCGCACTCTCATTGGAAGGCCCGCGGTGGGATCGCGCCGGGTGCTCGGCACGCCGGCCCGCTGAGCGGGTCGATGAGAGAATTGCGGCCTCGCTTCGGGTCGGCGGTCTGCGGGCACTTCACTTCCTTCCACCCTCCACGGATGGTGGTGCCGCCGCAGTAGGTCTTGCCGCTGCTGTTCGGATTGTTGAGATATTCGAGGACGCTCTTGCAGGTTTCCTGGTCGCCCGGCTTGACGACGCAGATCCCGTTGTAAGCCGGATTGGTGAAGCAACAGGGCGCCGGAGCCTGTGCGGCGGCGCGTATTCCGGGAACCGACAGCGACAGCAGGGCAACGGCAGGGAGGGCGGCCAGGCAGGGACGCTCCCGAGCGCTTCCACTCTTGCGAAATGTCTTCATGGGTCGACTCCTCGATGCTACCATACGCCCTCCCGCAAGGCATCGGGGCATGGCGCGCTTTCGCCCTCGAAAGCGCGGTGCCGCAGGGAGCGCGCGGGTGCCATTCTATGGCTCCCGCAGTTCGCGGGCAATGACCGGCGGCACGAAATTCCGCCTGCCGGCGCGAGACCATGGGTGCACGATTATGGCCGATCTTCTGACGCCGCTGGTTTTTTCGGGAATCAGGCTGCGCAATCGCATCGTCATGCCGCCGATGTGGTCGGGCCAGGCCACGCCGCAGGGCGAGGTCACGGACGCGATCGTCGAGTACCACCGCCGGCGCGCGGCGGCCGGCTGCGGCCTGATCATCGTCGAGCACGCCTTCGTTCATCCCGGAGGGCGGCACACGCCCACGCAGATCGGAGTTCATCGCGACGAGATGGTGAGCGGGTTGAGCCGCCTGGCGGCGGCGGTGCGCGGCGAAGGCGCGGCCGTCGCCATGCAGCTGGCGCATGCCGGCTCGCGCGCCTCTTCCAAGGTCATCGGCTGCAGTCCGGTCGCACCCTCCGCCGTGCGGCATCCCTACGAGCCCGAAGGCGACGTCCCGGAGGAGCTGACCGCGGCGCGGATGCGGGAGATCGCAGCCGCGTTCGCCGCGGCCGCCGAGCGCGCGCGCCGCGCGGGCTTCGACGCCGTGGAGATCCATGCCGCGCACGGCTTCCTGCTCTCCGAATTTCTCTCGCCGCTCACCAACCGCCGCACGGACCGGTACGGCGGCAGCGTGGAAAACCGGGTGAGGTTCCACCTGGAAGTCCTTGCCGAGGTGCGCGGCCGCGTCGGCCCTGATTTCCCCGTTTTTGTCCGGCTGGGAGCGCACGACGAGACGCCGGGCGGGCTCGAACTGGAGGATGCCTGCACGGCCGCACGGCTTCTGGCGGAAAACGGCGCCGCTTTGATCGATGTCTCCGGCGGCCTGCAGGGGTCGCGCGGCGCCGGCAAGCCGCCCGGATACTTCGTTCCCTACGCCGCAGCCATCAAGGCACGGGTCGCCGTGCCGGTCATGGTCACGGGCGGGATCCGCGAACCCGCGCTCGCGGACCGCATCGTGCGCGAGGGGTCGGCCGATCTCGTCGGCATCGGCCGGGCCATGCTGGAAGACCCCGACTGGGCGCGCAAGGCGATCGAGGCGCTCGCGCAAAGGTGATCTTCTTCGGCGGCGGCCCGCAAGGCCGTTGCGCACCGGCATGCCGGCCCGCTACTCTTTAGCGACACAGGCGGGCCGCGCGTGCCCGATGGGACGCGGCCGGCCGCCGGGGGATGCGCCCGACATGGAATGGTTGCGCGAGCACGTGCTCGAACGCGGGCAGGCGCGCCTGGTTTTCTGGGCCCTGGCCGTAGGCGTGCTCTCCGGGTGCGCCGCCGTTGCGTTCCGCGCGGCCGCTACGGACCTGCCGTTGCTTCTCTGGCCGGGCAGCCGCAATCTGGTCGAGGCCGTGGCACGGGCCCCAGGCTGGCGGCGCCTTCTGCTGCCGGCGGCCGGCGGCCTGGCGGCGGGCCTGATCTTGATGCTGGGCAAGCGCTGGTCGGGTCCCGCCAAGGGGTGGGACATCCTGGAAGCCGTGGTGCTGCGCGACGGCGTTCTCCACTTCCGCCCCACGCTGGTCCATTGCGCTTCGTCGCTGGTTACGGTCTCGTCGGCGGGTGCCGTCGGCCGGGAAGGCCCGATGGTGCTGCTCGCCGCCACGGTCGCTTCCTTCACGGGTCGCCGCTTCGCCGCGGCGACCCGGCATCTGCGCACCCTGGCCGGCTGCGGCATCGCGGCCGGCATCGCGTGCGCCTACAACGCGCCCATCGGTGCCGCCCTGTTCACCACGGAGATCATTTTCGGGAGTTTTGCGCTCGAAGTTTTCGCGCCGCTGGTCTTTTCTTCCGTAGCGGCAACTCTGATCGCACACGCGGTCTTCGGAAACACGCCGCTGTTTCCCGTGCCCGGCCTGGCCATGGCCGGGGTATGGGAGATTCCGGCGTATGCGGGCCTGGGTCTTCTGGGGGGAGCCGCGGCCGCTCTGTTCCTCTATACCCTGCGCTTTTCCGCGCAACTGTTCCGGCGCAGCTCCCTCCCCCGGCCGCTGGCGATGTCGCTGGCCGGTCTGGTGCTCGGAGTCGTGGTGTTGCAGTACCCGGAGGTTGTGGGCAACGGCCGCGAGGCCATCGAGCAGCTGTTCGCCCGGAATTGGGGATTGTCTCTCGCGCTGGCGCTTTTGCTGGCGAGGCTGACCGTCACTTCGCTGATGGTGGGTTCCGGCGCAGTCGGCGGCGTCTTCACGCCGACGCTTCTCCTCGGGGCGCTGCTGGGAAACGCTTTCGGATCCGCCCTGGAGCGGGCGCTTCCAGGTCAGGTGGCTGATCCCACGGCATATGCCCTCGTCGGCATGGGTGCCCTGCTGGCCGGAACGACCCACGCACCGCTCACGGCCGCCGTGATGTGCTTCGAGATGTCGCTCGACTACAATCTGGTCCTGCCTCTGCTGGTGGCTTCAGCCGCCGGAGCCGTCGTGGCGCGGGCCATAAGCAGGGAATCGGTTTACACGGAAGCGCTGAGCAGGAAGCGCGGCGAGCTTTCGGGAGAGGGCGCGGTCGTGTGCCGGCTGACGGTGCGCGATGTGATGCGGCACGATCAGGTGACCGTCCCCGCCGAGGTTGCCCTGCCGGAGCTTCTCGATCGGTTTCTCTCCTCGGGGCGCAGGAATCTTTACGTAGTCGGTGCGGGCGGCCGCCTGGCCGGAGTGGTCGGAATCCAGGACATGATGCGCGCCTTGAAGGAGCTGCGCGATCCCGCGGCGCTCACGGCCGCGGAACTGGCCAACGAGCATTTCCAGGTCGCCGTGCCCGACGAGAGACTCGATCGGGTGATGGAACGTTTCTGGGCCGCCGAGTCGGGGCGGCTGCCCGTAGTGGAAAGCCGGGCCTCGCGCAAGCTGATCGGAACCGTATCCCAGCGCGACATCTTGAGCCTCTGCTCGCTGGAAACCCTCCACCGCAGGTCATCGCGCGGCGCCGCGCCGTCCGACGCGGGTGAGGGCGAAGCGGAGAGCTTGGGGATTCCCGCGGACTATTCCATCGGGGAACTGCCCGCGCCGGCGGCCACAGTCGGCAGGAGCCTGGCCGAGGTGCGTTTTCGCGAGCGCTACGGCCTGACCCTGTTGCTCGTACGCAGGGGAGCAGGCACGGATGCGGCGACGAGCTTCGTTCCGGACGGCGCGACGAGGTTGGCCGAAGGGGATCGACTCGTGGTGTTCGGGCCGCGCGAGCGACTCGACGCTTTATCCGTAAGAACTTCGGAATTGGACGTCGGCGCCCGGTGATGATACAATGCATACGCGAGTCTACACAGGAAGATCCGATGGCATTGAACATACGGAACCCTGAGGCGGAGCGGCTTGCCGAGGAACTGGCCAGGTTGACGGGAAAGACGAAAACGCAGGCGGTGGTGCAGGCGTTGCGGGACCGGCTGGCTAGGCTGAGGCGCGAACGTGCCAAGCGGCCGCTCGCCGACGAACTCGAGGAAATCGCCCGGCATTGCGCGAGTCTGCCCGTCCTGGATCCGAGAAGCGCCGACGAGATTCTCGGATATGACGAGCGGGGTTTGCCGCGCTGATGATCATCGACACTTCGGCTCTGCTTGCAGTCTTCCTCGACGAAGGGGAACGGCGCGCATACAGCGAAGCCATCGCGGCGGCGGCATCGCGAGTCATGTCGGTGGCGACCTTCGTCGAGATCTCGATCGTGATCGAAGCGCGCTTCGGTGCTGAAGGTCTGCGCGACCTGGACCTGTTCATCGACCGGGCGGGAATCGAGATTGCCGACGTGGATCTCGAGCAGGGGAAGGTGGCGCGACGGGCCTTCAGCCGCTACGGTAAGGGGCGGCACCCGGCCGGTCTCAATTACGGCGACTGCTTTTCTTACGCTCTCGCGATAACGAGAGGGGAATCCCTGTTGTATAAGGGAGAGGATTTCGCCCGCACGGATGTCGTGCCGGCACTTTCCCGATGACGCGTGCCGTCAGGGCGGCGGGGCCGATCCTCCGGGGATAACCGGCACGGCCGCATGGTGCCCTCGGTCCTCCATCAGGGCCACGACGGTGAAACGCCCGCCGCCGGCGGCGCTCAGAATCAGCGAGCCCTGGAAGCGGATCAATTCCGGGTCGAACTCGTGCGGGAACCTGGCGATCTGCGTGCCCGGCCTCATGGGGTTGAGCTCGGGCGGCGCCAGGATTCGATCCAGGCTGCCGTCGGGACGCATGACGTGGAGGTTGATGCGAATGCCGGTGTCGCCCGGATTGGCGACGGCCAGACCGGCGCAGCGGGCCTCGCGGTCATCGCTGCCGGCCGCTGCGCGCGGCGGGCCCTGGTCGGCAGCCGCCCCCGGGGTATCTCACTTGACGATGCTGCGGGCCGCGGCGCTCAGCTCGTCCGCCCGGTCCGTCTTCTCCCATGTGAAGAAATCGTACTCCTTGCCGTTGCGATCGCCGCGCCGGAAAGGCGCGCGGCCGAAGTGACCGTACGCGGCCGTGGGCAGGTAGATGGGCGAGAGCAGATTCAGGTAGCGGATCATCTCGCGCGGCGTCAGCGGGAAGAACTCGCGCACGAGCGCGGCCAGCCTGTCGTCCGGCATGACGCCGGTGCCGAAGGTGTTGACCGACAGCTCGGTCGGGTCGGCGCGCCCGATCACGTACGCCAGGCGCACCTCGATTTCGCTGCACAGCCCTGCGGCGACGCAGTTCTTGGCGATGTAGCGTGCCATGTAGGTTGCCGAGCGATCGACCTTGGTCGGATCCTTGCCCGAAAAGGCGCCGCCGCCGTGGCGCGCCCGCCCCCCGTAAGTATCCACGATGATCTTGCGTCCCGTCATGCCCGTATCGGACTGGGGGCCGCCGGTGACGAACTTGCCGGTTTCGTTGACGTAGAACTTGGTGTTGCCGTCGAGGTACCGGGCCGGCACGACCGGACGCACCACGGCTTCGATGATTTCCTGCCTGGCCTTCTCCGTCATCCGCAGCCCCGTTGCGTCGAGTACCGTGGCATCGTGCTGCGCCGCGACCACGACGCTGTCGACGCGCACCGGCGAGCCGTTTTCGTACTGCACGGTCACCTGGGTCTTGCCGTCCGGGCGCAGATACTTCAGGATGCCCTTCTTGCGAACTTCGGCCAGGCGCTGGGCCAGCCGGTGGGCGACGATGATGGGCATGGGCATCAGTTCCTCGGTCTCGCGGCTGGCATAGCCGAACATGACTCCCTGGTCGCCCGCGCCGCCGGCATCCACCCCCTGGGCAATATCCGGCGCCTGGTGCCCGATGGCGTTCAGGACGGCGCAACTCGGCGCGCTCAGGCCGCACTCGTCGGACAGGTAGCCGATCTGCGTCAGAAGATCGCGCACCAATTTGTTCAGATCGACCCAGGCCATCGTGGTTATCTCGCCCCCCACGAGGACCAGGCCCACGGTGACAAAAGTCTCGCAAGCCACGCGTCCGGCGGGATCCTGGCGCAGCACATCGTCCAGGACGGCGTCGGAGATCTGGTCGCACACTTTGTCGGGATGTCCCTCGGTCACCGATTCCGAAGTAAAGCTGACTCGCATCGTACGGTTTCTCCTCTCGACTAGACAGTTGAATCCGATACAGCGGCTCGAGCGCGCGGTGCGTATTCAGGGCTACGGCATGCCGCGTCGTGCAGAGGCAGCTGCTGCAACGCTTCCCGCCCGGTACTCCGGCAATCCGGAGCGGGCCATGTACAAACGCGGCATAGTTTACCCCCGGAAGCGGGCGGCGCCAAGCGATCTGTGAGGGGCGGCCGCCGGCAGCGCGCGGCGGGAGCGCCAAAGTGCTTGATTTGTGCGCGCTTTTGTACGACCTTCACGGCATTGCCGATACTGGAGAGAATCATGAACGACATCGCAAAACCCGGCGATTGGGCGAGGATCCATATCGTGATTCTGGAAGCGCGGGAGCGGGCACCCGGGATTCCACCCGACACCGCCTGCCATCCCTACGAGGGCTGGATCAACGGCTGGGCGGTCGAAGAAGCACGCGTGGGCGAGCCGGTGACGGTACGAACCATGGCAGGCCGCCATGTTCGGGGGCGGCTGTGCGAGGTGCACCCGGGATACCGCCACGGTTTCGGCAGGCCGCATCCGGCCCTGCTGGCCGTGGGTCCCGCGCTCCGGCGCCTGCTGGACGAGGGGAGGGAGTAGCATGGGATATGCCGAGACAATGGCCAGGAAGGCCGAAATCATGCTGCGCGCCACCGGCCTCGATTACGGGAAGTTCAGCCGCGGCGCGCCGGCGTTCGACTACGAGGCCATGATGGCGGAAGTCGGCTATGCGGAAGACGAGGTGCGCAGGATCCAGTCTGCGGCGGGCGTGGGCAACACGCCGCTGCTGGAGCTGCGCCGGGTGACCGAAGCCGTGCGCCGGGTCAGCCCCCCGGGAAAGGGAGCGCGCATCTTCGTCAAGGACGAAGCCGCCAATCCCTCGGGCAGCTTCAAGGACCGGCGCGCCTCGATCTCCGTGTACCATGCACGCCGGGCCGGATACCGGGGCGTGATCGTCGCCACGAGCGGCAATTACGGCGCAGCGGTGGCGTCCCAGGCGGCCGTTTACGGTCTGCGCTGCATCGTCGTGCAGGAAGTCTTCGACAGTCTGGGTCGCGGCCAGCCGGAGATCCTGGAGAAGGGACGCAAATGCGAAGCCTTCGGCGCGGAGGTCATTCAGACGACCGTCGGCCCCGAGCTTTTCTACCTCCTGCTGTCGCTCCTGGAAGAGACCGGGTATTTCAACGCCTCCCTGTACACGCCCTTTGCCGTCGCGGGCATCGAGACTCTGGGGATGGAGATCGCCGAGCAAACACGCCGCCTGTGCGGCCGTGACCCCGACGTCGTCGCCGTGACCCATGCCGGCGGCGGCAACGTCACCGGCACGGCAAGGGGATTGCGGCGGGCGGGCTGCGCGGCCGAGGTCATAGCGGTGAGCGTGGACCTCTCGGGACTCCACATGGCATCCGACCGCGATTTCAACCGCAAGTCCTTCACCACCGGGCACACCGGATTCTCGATGCCCTTTACCTCGTGGCCGGACAGGGTGGACGTGCCGCGCAACGCCGCCCGGCCCCTGCGCTACATGGACCGCTTCGTCACGGTGACCCAAGGTGAAGTTTTCTTTGCCACGGAGGCCCTGGCGCAGCTCGAGGGGCTGGAGCGCGGCCCGGCCGGAAACACTTCGCTCGCGGCGGCGATGGCGCTGGCGCGCGCGATGGATCGCGATCGGATCCTGGTGGTCTCGGAGACCGAATATACGGGCGCGGGGAAGCATCCCACGGCGCAGCTCGCCTTTGCCGAGCAGATGGGCGTAACGGTCGAGTCGGGCGACCCGCGTGCCGAGGTGCCCGGCCGGCGTATCGTCATTCCCGCCGAGATATCCCAGGTGAACGTGCGCGAAGTCGATCTCGACCGCCTGCGCGCATCCTATGCGCGCCGAGCGGCCGAGGAGGCCGGGGTGCCGCTCGGCGGGTCCCAGATCGAGTTCCTGGCGGAAGAGACGCGCGCGACGCCCGCACGCGTGCGCGCCTGGCTCGAAGGGAAACCGGCATCATGAGCACGACCGACGACATCATCCGGCGCGACGAAGCGTACATTTCTCCTTCCATCCGCATCCCCTTCTTTCCCATGGCGGTGCGCACGGGCGCGGGAGCGGAGATCGAGGACTGGGAGGGGAGGCGCTTCATCGATTTTCTGAGCGCGGCCGCGATCGCCAACGTCGGCCACCAACACCCGCGCGTGGTCGAAGCGATCCGCGCCCAGGCCGCCGAACTGGTTCACTACAACGCCGCCTATGCCTACCACAAGCCGCTCGCCGACGTGCTGGAGGCGATCGCCCGAATCGCCCCGGTTCCCGGGAACAAGAGGGTGGCCCTGGGGCTGAGCGGTGCCGATGCCAATGACGGCGCGATCAAGCTGGCGCGCGCCGCCACCGGGCGGCAGAAGATCATCGCATTCCATCGCTCCTATCACGGCAACACCTACGGCGCGCTCAGCCTCTCGGCGATCAGCCCGAACATGCGGCGCGGCTTCGGGCCCTTCCTGCCCGAGATCTACCACGCCCCCTATCCCGATCCGTACCGCAGCCCGCACGGCGCGCAGGCGGGCCGGGCGTGCCTGGAAGATCTGCGCCGGATGCTCGCGGAGAACGTGCCGGGAGAGGAGGTCGCCGCGATCGTGTGGGAACCGATCCAGGGCGACGCAGGTGTCATCGTTCCGCCCGAGGATTTCGTGCAAGGGCTGGCGCACATCTGCCGGGAGTACGGCATTCTGCTGGTCGCCGAGGAGGTGCAGACGGGGATGGGCCGGACCGGGCGCTGGTTCGCCTGCGAGCACTTCGGTGTGGCGCCGGACATGGCGGTGATCGGCAAGGCGCTGGGCTCGGGCATGCCCATCTCGGCGCTGGTGGCCGGGGAGGAGCGGATGGCGCACTGGCGCTCGCCGGGCCACGTTTTCTGCACCGGCCAGAACCCCGTCTGCTGCGCAGCAGCGCTCGCGACGATCCGGGTGATCGAAGAGGAAAACCTTCTCGCGCGCGCCGCCGAGCTCGGCGAGTACATCATGGCGCAACTACGCCGCCTGGCGGAGCGCTACGAGCCGATCGGCGACGTGCGCGGCATGGGGCTGCTCATCGGCGTCGATCTGGTGCTCGACCGCAAGACCAGGGAGCGCGCCCGCGCCTTGACGGCCAAGGTGTGCTGGCGCTGCTGGGAGCGAGGGCTTTTCCTCACCTTTTTCAGCGGGTCGGTGCTGCGCATATGCCCGCCGCTCGTCATCACGCGCGCGCAGGCGGACAGGGCGCTGAGCATCCTCGACGACTCGCTCGCGGACGCAATGGCCGGCCGAGTGCCCGACAGCGTCCTGGCGCGCATCCAGGGCTGGTAGACGGGGCCCCGTCAATCGATCGCGGCCGCGGTGCGCGCGAGGATAACGGCCGAGATGCGCGCCATCGGCTGATACATCGACACGAAGCGCGCCGTTTCCGGGGCTTCCTGCCGGCGCAGGTTGAGCGCCCAGCGATAGGCGATCGGCTGGTACCAGAGTTCCGCCTCGACGCGGAAGGGTCCCGTTGCCCGGCCCAGGGCCGCCGAGTAGCGGATGCGATCGCCGCCGGCGCCGAAGCTGCGATCCTCGCGCGCAGCGCCGTGAACGGCAATATTCTCATCGGCGGTCGTCTTGTCGAAGCCCTGCGGCAGCAGCCGGTTGTCCTTCACGTAGCGGATGCCCGTGAGCAGACCCGTGGTCACGCGGCCGGCGGGATCGACCATGATGGCCTCGTATACCTGCACCTTGTCGGGCGAGTCGATCTCGTCGTAGTGCGGCTCGTAGCGGTCGGCGTCGGCATCGTTGTCGTTGCCCGCGATCGAGCCGTCCGGTGCGAAAGCCCCGGATTCGAAGAGGGTCCTGCCCTGACCGTCGCGCACCGCGAATCGGATCCACACCCTGCGCGAGGGATAGGCGCTCGGCAGCTTGTGCCCGGCGAGATTCTCGACGACGACCTCGGCCGCGAGGCGCCCGTCCGCGACGTGCAGGTTCTCGACGGCGATGCGCGCGGCTTCCCGTTCCAGGTGCTCTTGCGTCTGCACGGCGGCGGCTTCGAACTCGTGCGCCGCGGCGGCGACGCCCAGCTCGTCGCGATGGCGCATGAAGACGCGCGGCATGAAGAAATTGCCCCCCTGGAACACGTGCTTCACGAAACCGCTGCGCGGCTCGCCGAGAACCGACGAAATCGGCGTCGGCTCTTCGATGCGCGGCATATGGCAGGACTGGCAGCTGCGGCTGCGGGCGTAGGCGCTGTGGCGCCACTCCAGGTAGGGAACCTGCTCCGGCAGCTCGCCGATCGCCTCGCCCTGGGGGCCGAGCGTGTGGGTGATCAGCGTGTGGCAGGTCGCGCACACCTCCGAGGATGCGAGGTGATCGGCTTTCACGGGCTGGAATCCGGAGGCCGAGCGCATGATCGTGCGGTGGCCCCGGTCGACATCGAAGGGGCCGAAGATCTCGCGCAGATCGAGCGGCGCGCGCGCGTCGATGACGAATCCCGCGGTGAAGCTCGACCGTTCGCCGAGACCGTCGGGCCGGATCTGATGGCAAAGCGTGCAGGAAACGCCGTCGGCTGCGAGGAGATGCGCGCGCTCCCGCCCGGCGCCGATGGGGAGATGGGCGAACACTTCTCCCCGGCGCCCCGCGCTCTTGGCCTCGAAGCGCGGCATCGGCATGTGGCAGGCGGCGCACTCGTGCTCGATCTCGGCGCGCGCCGTGGGGTGATCGAGAACTTCGCGCCGCACGGCCGCCTGCCAGTACGGGTCGCGTGCGGAGTTGGCCATCATGGTCGTGCGCCATGCCACGCCTATGGAGACGCCTTCGCCCGCAGCGGTGACCAGCCCGTTGTGGCAGGCCATGCACTGGTCCGAGGTCGCGAAGAGTTGCGGCGCGGGCGCTCGGGCCGCCTGTGCGGGATCGCCGG
>Ga0272448_1005277_pt1:0-7500 | contig 14347 bp, 9 predicted proteins | sample YNPCB0191_FD_202220 | JGI IMG/M metagenome (GOLD analysis project Ga0272448, IMG submission 202220) | Hot spring sediment microbial communities from Yellowstone National Park, WY, United States - YNP-CB-019-1 | ecosystem: Environmental > Aquatic > Thermal springs > Hot (42-90C) > Sediment...
GATTGGTGAGTTGGTAAATGAGTAGATTGGTTTTTGGATCTACCTGCTTCCCCCTCTACCAATCTACCCCCTTCCCAATCTACCAATCTACCAACGACCGGAAAATAACGCTGATGTTTCTTCATCACCGTGATGAGCACCTCTTTGGGCAGGTGCAGGTATTCCTCGGCGAAGCGGCCGCGCAGGGCGGTGGGCTGCTCCACCAGATCGGTCACCTCGTCGAGGAGCCCGGGATCATCGGGGACGACGCCGCCCACTTCGGCCGCCAGCGCGGCCACCTGGTCGGCGATGGCCGCGCGGCGGGCCGCGCGATCCACCATCACCTGGTGCTCTGCCATCAGCGGCAGATAGGCGTCGGCGTGGGCCACCTCCAGCTCGGGCGAGCCCGCGGCGCGCGGGCCGCGGGTGGTGCGGCCGGCCACGAGCCCGGCATACCGGAACGGAACCACCGCATCGCCGTAGAGGGAAACCAGCCAGCGGATCGGCCGGGGAAAAGCGACGATGGCCGTGTCTCCCGCGGCGCGAGACGCCGTCGGCCAGCGCATCGTCTTGCCGAACTTGAGGCCGGCGATCAGGCCGGGCAACGCCTCGGGCAACACCTCGGCCGTCGGCCGGCCGGGCTTCCGCACTACCGCGTACACATATTTCGGCTGGGACCGCTCTCCCGACCGCGCCCCCTCTTCGCGCACCTCGAGCGCTTCCACGGGCACGCCGTACTTGCGCGCAAAGCCGATCGCGGCCTGGGTCGGCGAGCCGTCGGCGTTGAAGGCGCGCTCGGCCGGCGGCCCCTTGACCAGCGTCTCCTCATCCGCCTGCTGCGGGGCCAGGCCGTGCACCATCACCACCAGCCGCCGCGGGGTGCCGGTGACGTAGACCGCCTCGTGCGCCAGGCGCAGGTCGGCCAACAGCTTCGGCGCCGCGGCCTTCAGTTGCTCGATGGCCGTCTGAACGTCGGCCGCCGGCAGCTCTTCCGTGCCGATCTCGAGCAGATAGGTGGCGGGGTGAGCGGCCGACACGGCGCCGTGTCGGCCGGCCGACGCGGTGGCCGCTTCGGCGAGAGGCGCCCTCTCGGCCGCCAGCCACGGATAGCCGGCGCGTTCCCGCTGCTCCACATAGGCCACCGACACCTGCCGCGCCAGGTCGCGCATGCGGGCGAAGAACGCAGCGCGCTCGGTCACGCCGATCGCGCCGCGCGCGTCCAGCAGGTTGAAGGTATGCGAGCAGCGCAACACGTAATCGTGGGCCGGGATCACCAGCTTGTGCGCCAGACAGCTCTTCGCCTCGGCCTCGAACAGATCGTACATCTGCTTGAGCCGGGCCACATCCGCCACCTCGAAATCGTATTTGCAATGCTCGATCTCGGCGCTCTTCAGGATATCACCGTAGGTCCGGCTGCCGTCCCAGTTGATCTGCCAGACCTCTTGCACGCCCTGCAAATACATCACGATGCGTTCCAGGCCGTAGGTGTACTCGATGGGCACCGGCTCCAGGGGGAAGCCGCCGGCCTGCTGGAAATAGGTGTACTGGGTGATCTCCAGCCCGTCAAGCCACACCTCCCAGCCCAGGCCCCAGGCGCCGAGCGCGGGCGACTCCCAGTTGTCCTCGACGAAGCGGATGTCGTGCTGCTTCCGGTCGATGCCGATGGCCTCCAGGCTGCGCAGGTAGAGCTCCTGGGCATCGGGGGGGGCCGGCTTCAGGATGACCTGAAACTGCGTATGCATCTGCATCCGGTTGGGATTCTCGGCATAGCGGCCATCGTCGGGCCGATAGCTCGGCTCCACATAGGCCACGTTCCACGGCTCGGGGCCCAACACGCGCAACACGGTGGCCGGGTTGCCCGTCCCCGCGCCGACCTTCTCGCTGTACGGCTGCCAGATCAGGCAGCCGTGTTCGGCCCAGTACGCCTGGAGCCGCATAATCACATCTTGAAAAGATAAGGATCGAGAAGCCATGAGCACAATTATCCCTCGTTTGTCATCTGTACCAATATCTCGGCCTGTCGCTCGTGATAGCGCGCCAGCTCGGCGTTGGCCTTCGCCAGGTCGGCGTGCCGGCCATCCGCCTTGGCCTGTCCGCGCGCCAGCGCGGCCTCCACGTCAATGCCGGTCTGATAGGCCAGCTTGAAGAGGAAGACGAACACATCGGAGAGCTCTTCCTCCAGGTCGGCGCGCAACTGCGCGGAGCTGGCCGCCTCCTTGTATCCTTCCCATTGTAACACAAGGCGGGCCACCTCGCCCAGTTCTTCCAGCGCATGGATCAGCGTATGCGCCACGGCCACGCGGTCCCATCCGCGCGCCCGATCCCAGGCTTCCAGCCATTGTTGATATTCGCGAATTTGCATGGTCGGTAGATCGGTAGATTGGTAGATTGGCGAGCTTTTCGCCGATTGGCTCGATTCATGCGCCGGTCGGCGCACAACGCGTGATGAAAATGATGGCACGTGACGGCCATTTTCAGCTTAGCGCGCGGCGCAGGCGCTCCAGAAACGCCGCGGAGCGCAGCGTGCGCTCCAGGTGATAGACGATATAGCGCGCCAGCACTGCTTCGAGCTGGCCGCTGATCTGTGGGCTGAGCCGGAGCTGGGCCACCTGCGCCCAGTCGCGCGTCTGCAGATAGCGCAAGACCTTGAGGAGATTGACCGACAGGACGATGGTGTCGGCCAGATGCGCGCCGTGCCTGGGGCAAAGCGCGCCGCCGCGCTCGATGCTGAGGAAATTCACCTCGGGCCGGAGCAACGCGTTGCACTCCACGCACCGGAACAGTTGCGGCTGATAGCCGACCAGGCCCAAGAGATGCAACTCGAAATAGCGCACGCAGAGGGCCGGGTCCTCCGCGCGATCGAGGCGCGCCAGCGTCTCGGCCACGAGATCGAAGAGCAGCTCGTGCGGATCCTCCTCCTGGGTGAATGCATCCGTCAGCTCGGCCACGTAGTACGCCCAGGCGCTGCGCCAGAGGTCCTCGCGCAGCGGCCGATGCGCCTCCACCGTTTCGGCCTGCGTCACCAGATGCCAGGTGCGGCCCTTCGCCACCAACAGATCCACCAGCGTGAACGGCTCGATGTGGCCGGCCTTGCGGCTGGCCGGCCGGCGCACCCCCTTCGCCAACAAGGTCAGCTTGCCCCGATCGCGCGTCAACACCGTCAACAGGCGATCCGCCTCGCCCTGATCGCGGCGCTTCAGCACAATCGCCGAAACGCGATAGAGCCGTTGACGGCGCTCCGCTTCCGAATCCATCGCCATCGCCCTATCCCGGCAACTGGTCCGCCGCGAACGCGGCCGGCAAAAGCTCGGCCAGGGAGTACGTGCGCTGATGGCCGGCCTCGTCCACCAGGACGACCGTCATCTGCGGATTGAATTCGGCGAGCACCTGTCGGCAGGCGCCGCACGGCGTCACGCCGTTTTCCGTTGCCACCAGGATGGCCACGAAATCGCGCGCGCCGCTTGCCACGGCGTGCGCCACCGCATTGCGCTCCGCGCACACCGTCAGGCCATAGGACGCGTTCTCCACATTGCAACCGGCATAGATCGTTCCATCGCCGGCCAGGAGCGCCGCGCCCACGCGAAAGCGCGAATAGGGCGCATAGGCATGTTGCCGGGCGGCCGTGGCCGCGGCCATCAGCGCGGCCAGCTCAGGCGCGCGCAAGGCCCGGCTGTCCCTCTGATCGGCCGGCGGCTTCGCCGGGCCGCCCCTCCGGCCGTTCGCTGTGTTGCTCATCCGTCGCTTCACCTTCGCTTGCGAAGGCCGGCTCGGCCGGCCGCCGCGTCGCCCGTACCTGCTTGATGCGCCGGCCGGCCACCGACAGCACCTCGAAGACCACATCGCCGAACTCCACGCGATCGCCCACGGCCGGCACCCGACCCAACTGGCTGTAAATGAAGCCGCCGAGGGTATCGCCCCCTTCCTCCGGCAGCTCGATGCTCAAGTACTCATACACTTCATCCAGCGGCGCCCGCGCATCGAACAGATACTCGCCCTCGCGCACCGCCTCGACGGTCGGCTGCTCGGCATCGTATTCGTCCTGGATCTCGCCGACGATCTCCTCGAGCAAGTCCTCGATCGTCACAATGCCGGCCGTGCCGCCGTATTCATCCACCACCACCGCCATGTGCACATGGCGCTGTTGCAACTCCTGCAACAGCTCGTCCACCTTCTTCGATTCCGGGATGAAGTAGGCATTGCGCAAGATGCGGTCGAGCGGCACGTCGGTGCGGCCATCGCGCAGATAACGCAACAGGTCCTTGGCGTACAGAATGCCGATGATATTGTCAATCGAACCTTTATAGACGGGGATGCGGGAATGGCCGTTCTTGAGGATCACATCCAGGGCCTCTAACATCGGCGCATCCACCGGCACGGCCGCCACGTCAATGCGCGGCACCATCACCTCGCGCACCAGCTTGTCGCTGAAGGCGAAGATCGAAGCGATCAGCTCCTTCTCGTCTTCTTCGATCGCAGTTCCCTGTTCAGAGGCGTGGATCAGGAAGCGCAAGCCTTCTTCGGTGAGGAAGAGGCTCTCGGCCGTGGCGCTCGGCGGGGTCACGGCCCGGCCGATGCTCTCCAGCACGGCCGTGATGGGCCGCAAGGCAAGCATCAGCAGGCGCACAAGGGGGGCCAGTCGCAAGAGCGCGCCGGGCGGTCGGCCGAGCGCCCAGGCGCGCGCCAGGATCTGCACCAGCAATAAGATCGCCGCCGCGCCGGCCGCGGCCCAGGCCGCGCCGCGCGCCGGATCGTAGCGCAATGCCAGCAAGATCGCGTCTGCAAACACCATCGCCGAAGCGAGCATGCGGGCCACCAGAAACGTGGCCAACAGGCGTTCCGGCGTGGCCCGCAGCGCCTCGGCAACGGCCGCGTTTCCGCTGCCCGCTTCGGGCCGCTCGCGCGCCAGGCCCCGCTGCGCCGTCGCCAGGCCGACCTCGGCCGCGGCAACCAGGCCCGCAATGCCCATGCCAAGCGCCAGCAACCCGGCCCATGCCCAACTATAGGGATCCATCCTTCCTTATTCCTCGCTTCCAGACGGCCGGCGGCCGCGGCTCCCGCTCAGATGCTCGAACGGCCCCACCTGCGCGGCATCGGACACCTCGGCCCCTTCGATCACCGCCATCGTCACGCGGCAGTTGTCGCCGATCCGGCTGTCGGCGATCACCGCATGCGGGCCGATCCGGCAGCCGGCGCCGATGCGGGTGTGGCCCTGGAGGCAAACGCCGGGCAACAGCACCGTATCGCGGCCGATCTCGACGGTCGGCTCGATGTAGGTCGCGGTGGGATCGAGCATGGTCACGCCGGCCTCCATCCAGCGGCGGTTGATGCGCTCGCGCAACACCTGTTCGGCCTCCGCCAGGTGCACGCGGTTGTTGATGCCGATCAGCTCGCGCTCGTCGGTCGTCTGAACCGCTACAACTTTCCGGCCCTGGCGCACCGCCAGCGCGACCGTATCGGTCAGGTAGTATTCTCCTTTGGAGCTGAGCGGGATCCTGGGCAGGTTCTCCCAGAGCCACGCGGCATCGAAGCAATACACGCCGGCATTCAGCTCGCGGATCTGGAGCTGTTCGGGGGTGCAACTGGCCTCTTCGACGACCCCCACGGGTTGGCCGGCCGCGTCGCGCACCACACGGCCGAACCCGCGCGGATCGCGGGCGATCACCGTCAGGAAGCTCATGATGGCCCCGCTTTCGGCGTAGCCGGCGACGATGCGGCGCAAGGTGGCCTCGGTCAAGAGGGGCATGTCCGCGTAGGAGACCAACACGGCGTCGGCCTGGCCCAGCAGCAGATCGCGGGCCTGCAACACCGCGTGGGCCGTGCCGAGCTGTTGCGCCTGGAGCACGTAGCGCGCTCGATCGCCCAGGGTCTGGCGCACCAGCTCGCTGCCGTGGCCCACCACGAGCACCGGAGGCGAGCCGGTCACGGCGGTGGCCGTCTCGACGGCATACTCCACCAGGGGCCGGCCGGCCAACGGGTGGAGGACTTTCGGCAACGCGGATTTCATGCGGGTACCCTGGCCGGCGGCCAGGATCACGGCTGTCAAACGCATAAGGACCTCATGGCCATAAGATGAATGCGGCCCGCTGGCCGCCTTCGTCCCTTTCACTATAGCACGATTGGAGCTTAAAAGCCAAAGCCGCGATGTCTACCTGCAGGCATCGCGGCTGAAAAAGGCCAACAAAAAAAGCTCCGTTGGCAATGACCTACTCTCGCAGAGGCTTGCGCCCCAACTACCATCGGCGCTGGCGGGCTTAACTTCCGGGTTCGGGATGGGACCGGGTGTACCCCCGCCGCTAACGTCACCAACAGAGCTTTTTTCACAAAGTCAAATCACCAGAGCTTGGGTGACACCCTGACAACTGAGCGGAATAGACTGGAAGCTTGTTCCTGGAAGCTGGTCTCACTGGAAGGCCGGACATTCGTCCGGCAGCTTCGAGCTTCCAGTTTCGAGCTTCCAGCATCAAGTATTACAATCTCGCGTGAATTAAGCCCTCGTGCATTAGTACGGCTCGGCTGAACACATTGCTGTGCGTACACCTGCCGCCTATCAAGCTGGTAGTCTTCCAGCGCACTTACCTGGTTAATCCAGTGGGGGATCTCATCTTGGGGCGAGTTTCCCACTTAGATGCTTTCAGCGGTTATCTCTGCCCAACTTAGCTACCCAGCGATGCCCCTGGCGGGACAACTGGCACACCAGCGGTTGGTCCACTCCGGTCCTCTCGTACTAGGAGCAGCTCCCCTCAAATCCCCTACGCCCACAGCGGATAGAGACCGACCTGTCTCACGACGGTCTGAACCCAGCTCGCGTACCGCTTTAATGGGCGAACAGCCCAACCCTTGGGAGGTACTTCCCCCCCAGGATGCGACGAGCCGACATCGAGGTGCCGAGCGGCGCCGTCGATGTGAACTCTTGGGCGCCACCAGCCTGTTATCCCCGGGGTAGCTTTTGTCCGTTAAGCCACGGCCCTTCCACTCGGAGCCGTAGGATCACTAAGCCCGACTTTCGTCTCTGCGCGACTTGTAGGTCTTGCAGTCAAGCTCCCTTATGCCTTTGCACTCTACGGATGGTTTCCATTCATCCTGAGGGAACCTTTGGGCGCCTCCGTTACCTTTTAGGAGGCGACCGCCCCAGTCAAACTGCCCACCTGGTACTGTCCCCACGCCGGATTACGGTCGCAGGTTAGGGTCAAAGCTAAATCAGGCTGGTATTCCAACGGCGACTCCACCGAGGCTAGCGCCCCAGCTTCCCAGTCTCCCAGCTATCCTACACAGACTCAGCCCTAACACAATGCCAGGCTGCAGTAAAGCTCCACGGGGTCTTTTTGTCCTGCTGCGGGTAAGACGCATCTTCACGCCTATTTCAATTTCACCGGGTCCTTCGTCGAGACAGCGCCCCACTCGTTACGCCATTCGTGCGGGTCGGAACTTACCCGACAAGGAATTTCGCTCGGTAGTTCTCGCTCTGTTTCCAGAGGAGCCGGACTTTATCTTTCTCGTCCTGTATTCATCTGAGAGGCAATG
>Ga0272448_1005277_pt1:12500-14347 | contig 14347 bp, 9 predicted proteins | sample YNPCB0191_FD_202220 | JGI IMG/M metagenome (GOLD analysis project Ga0272448, IMG submission 202220) | Hot spring sediment microbial communities from Yellowstone National Park, WY, United States - YNP-CB-019-1 | ecosystem: Environmental > Aquatic > Thermal springs > Hot (42-90C) >...
CCGAATATACCACCGGTCGCTCGATCTGTCAAATTCGGGCCTGTCGCTTTTTTGGCGACCCCACCCGCAGCGCCCGCCCGACGGATCACTCATCCATTCGCGGCGCAACGAGAGGCAAATTTACCACAACCCTTTAGAACTGTCAAATTCCACCCCTCACGCTCTTCGAGGTCGCTCCGGCGAAGTGCATCTGTTCAGGTGCCTGCGCCGCACACCCGCTCGAAGAGCGGCCGGCTGTCCGTGGCGCAACGAGGGTGGAATTTACCACAGCCGGCTCGCCCTGTCAAATTTGAGCCCCGCGCTTTTCACGGGGCTCACATCGCCCGCCGGCCTTCCAAAGCTCGCGCCAGCGTCACCTCGTCCGTGTACTCCAGATCGCCCCCTACCGGCAGGCCGCGCGCCAGTCGGGTCACCGTCACCTCGCTCAGGGCGAGCTGCTGGTGGATGTAGGCCGCCGTGTTCTCGCCCTCCAGCGTCGGATTGGTCGCCAGGATCACCTCGCGCGGCCGCACGGTGCGTACCCGTTCGAGCAGCTCCGCGATGCGCAGCTTCTCGGGATAGACCCCGTCAATGGGCGAGAGCGCGCCGTGCAAGACATGGTACACTCCCCGATACGCACCCGTGCGTTCGATGGCCAGCACGTCCAGCGGCTCTTCCACCACGCAGATCGTCCGCTGATCGCGGCCGGGATCGGCGCAGATGGGGCACGGGCTGGTCTCCGCGATGTTGAAGCAGCGCTCGCACTCTACCGTGCCCTGGTGCAACGCGCGCAGCGCATCCGCCAGCGCCAGCGCCAGCCCTTCCCGCTCGCGCAGCAGGTAGAACGTCAGCCGCGAGGCGGTCTTCGGCCCGATGCCGGGCAACCGCGAAAAGGCCGCGATCAGATCGGCGACCGGCTTGGCCAGGTTCTGCATGGCTTCCCGCTGCCTTTCACGTCAGGCCGGGCAGGTTCAAGCCGCCGGTCAACGCGCCCATGCGTGCGGCGGCCAGGGCCTGCGAGCGTTCGAGGGCTTCGTTGACGGCCGCCACGATCATGTCTTGCAACATCTCCACGTCGTCGGGGTCCACCGCCTCGGGCGCAATGGTGATCGAAACCAGCTTCTGCTGGCCCGTCATGACGGCCTTGACCATGCCGCCCCCGGCCGATACCTCGACCGTCTCGTTGGCCAATTGCTCCTGCGCCCGGGCCATCTCTTCCTGCAGCCGTTGCAATTGGGCCATCATGTTGCCGCCCCCGCCACCGCCGGCCGGCCGCGGGGTGCCGTACATCGGTCGGGGTTTGATCTTTGCCATGCCACACTCCTTGTCTGAGAATTCAATCGAGTTTTTTGACGACCGCGCCCAGATCGCGCGCGCCCGCCAGAAATGCTTCATCGTCGTCGGCCCGGGCATGCGTCGGCGCCGGCGCCGCTGCCGCCTGCACCGGCTCGCCGACGAGTGCGCACCGCACCGCCACGCGCGTCTTCAGCAGCTCTTCCCATAACGCCTCGACCGCGGAGCGATGCTCGTTCTGGTTCACCAGGTCGCGGGAAAACGCATGGGCGAAGCGCAGGATGAGCGCCGAGTTCACCACGTCTATCTCTTTGACCGAGCGCAAGGCCGCCTGCACCTTCATGCCGCACTGCTTCCCGGCGGCCGCCAGGAAGCGATCCCATTGCGCGCGGATCGCCTGGCGCAATTCCGCATCGGAACGAGCCGGGGCCGCCGACGAAGCCGCTTCGGCCGGCCGCTCGTCGGGCAAGGCCGGCCCGGCCAGAGCCATCGCGGCCGCGGGCGAAGGAGCTTTCGCGGCCGGCGCCGATGGCGCCGAAGGCCGGCCGGCCGGCGCGGCAGATGGCGCGGCCGCG
>Ga0272448_1005278_pt1 | contig 14346 bp, 14 predicted proteins | sample YNPCB0191_FD_202220 | JGI IMG/M metagenome (GOLD analysis project Ga0272448, IMG submission 202220) | Hot spring sediment microbial communities from Yellowstone National Park, WY, United States - YNP-CB-019-1 | ecosystem: Environmental > Aquatic > Thermal springs > Hot (42-90C) > Sediment...
AATCTAAAATCCAATATCTATTGTGACTATGCAGATATTACAATTCTTTATTCTATAAGTCAAGAGCTTTGGAAAAGTTTGTCTTGCTTTTTTCACCTTTTTATGTCAAAATGGCATAGATTGACAAGTGTTATCTGTATATATGTCATATTGGCATTGTCAATGCTGATCGCAATAAATCTTTGGAGACAGAAAATCTTTATATTTCAAGCTATCAAAGCATCTTTTATCGTTAATATTATATTGGCATAGCTTTTGCAAAAGATAATGATCAACCATATTATTTTATGGAAATTACCAGAGATTTTAATTTGCTAAAAAAGCAATTAAATACAGATAATCAATTTCGGGCAGTAAATATGGAATGAGGTGTCTGAAATGATCCAAAGGGCATACAAAATATTATTAATTGATGACGATCCAAATTGCTTGGATGCCATAGATCAAATACTCAGACGAGATGGCTATGAAACTATCAAAGCAGATGAAGGGAGACCTGCATTGCAATTGTTGCCCAATCATGCTATTGACCTTGCGATAGTTGACTTTAATCTGCCCGATATGAATGGATTGCATGTCCTTCGTGAAATTAAAAGAATAAACAAAAATATTCCGATAATAATAATGACATCTGAGCAATCAATGGATGTTAGAACGTCATCGTTAGAAGCTGGAGCATATAGTTTTATAACAAAACCTATTAATATACCAGTTTTCAGGAATATAGTCGCAAAGGCACTTCAATCCACAAATTTAAAAACTATGGAGATAAGAAGAGAATTTATAATTATTAAATGGTTTAAAGGCTTCATTCATAAATAGTTTTTATTTATAGTTACTAAATACATATCTTAAAATAAAAAGGAGAGATTAAATATGTCTAAAGTAATCGGAATAGACCTTGGAACAACAAACTCCTGCGTAGCAATTCTTGAAGGTGGAGACCCACAAGTCATCGCTAATGCAGAAGGAATGAGAACAACACCATCAGTGGTCGCCTTCACAAAGGATAATGAAATCCTTGTTGGGCAAGTAGCTAAAAGACAGGCTATTACTAACCCTGAAAATACGATATTTTCAATAAAACGTTTCATGGGAAGAAAATATAGCGAAGTAACAGAGGAAAAGAAGAGAGTTCCGTATAAGGTAATTCAAGGAAGTAACGGAGATGCAGTGGTAGAAATTCAGGGCAAAGAGTATATGCCACAGCAAATATCAGCGATGATATTGAAAAAGATGAAAGAAACTGCTGAAGCATATCTCGGCGAAAAAGTCACACAAGCGGTCATAACCGTTCCCGCATACTTCAATGATAGCCAAAGACAAGCGACAAAAGACGCTGGCAAAATAGCTGGTCTTGAAGTTTTGAGGATAATAAATGAGCCAACCGCTGCATCGCTTGCCTATGGTTTAGGAAAAGGCAAAAAAGATGAAAAGATCGCTGTCTATGACTTAGGCGGTGGAACATTTGATATATCTATACTTGAACTTGGCGAAGGCGTCTTTGAAGTCAAATCAACAAACGGCGATACACACTTAGGCGGAGACGACTTTGACCAAAGAATAATTGATTATCTTGCAGACGAATTCAAGAAGGAATACGGAATAGACCTCAGACAGGACAGAATGGCACTTCAAAGACTAAAAGAAGCAGCAGAAAAAGCGAAATGCGAGCTTTCAACCACATTACAAACAGAGATCAATCTTCCATTTATCACAGCGGATGCAAGCGGTCCTAAGCACATGAATATCAAGCTAACAAGGGCAAAGTTAGAGCAGTTGGTAGATGACCTAATTCAACGGACAGTAGGACCATGTAAGCAGGCATTAGCAGATGCAGGGCTAACTGCAAGCGATATTGACGAGGTTATTTTAGTCGGTGGGCAGACGAGGATGCCGAAGGTCCAAGAGGTAGTAAAACAGTTATTCGGCAAAGAACCTCACAAAGGCGTCAATCCTGATGAAGTTGTGGCGATCGGTGCTGCTATACAAGGCGGTATTCTTTCAGGTGACGAAGGCGTTAAAGATGTTCTGTTGCTTGACGTTACGCCGTTATCGCTTGGCATAGAAACCCTTGGTGGAGTATTTACAAAGCTAATTGATCGGAATACAACGATTCCAACAAAAAAGAGCCAAATATTCACCACTGCGTCAGATAATCAACCATCGGTAGAAATTCATGTCCTTCAAGGTGAACGCGAAATGGCAATATATAACAAGACTATCGGTAGATTTAGCTTGGACGGCATTCCTCCTGCACCAAGAGGCGTTCCTCAGATAGAAGTTTCATTTGATATAGATGCAAACGGCATTCTTAATGTCTCTGCAAAAGACCTTGGAACAGGAAAAGAGCAGAGCATACGCATTGAAGCCTCGGGCAAATTAAGCGATGCTGAGATTAATCAGATGATCAAAGATGCTGAGGCACATGCAGCAGAAGATAGAAGAAAACGCGAAGAAATAGATGCAAGGAACGCTGGCGATGCACTGATCTATGAAACCGAGAAGAATATGAAGGAGTTTGGTGATAAATTAGATGCTAACTCAAAGAGCCAACTTGATCTTGCTATTGGCAGACTCAGAGAGGCACTTAAAGGTTCAGATACCAATGAGATCAGATCAGCTACTGATGCACTAAGGCAGGTATGGCATCAAATATCAGCGAAAATGTATCAGCAAGCAGGCGGACCTGGTGGTCAGCAAGCAGGTTATCAACAGTCACAGACTGATCAAGCCCCACCTCGCCAAGGTGCAGATAACGTCGTTGATGCTGATTATGAAGTCGTTGACGATAAAAAATAATTAAACATAAATCTGGTGATTGGCTTTTTTGGTCAATCACTCAGATAATGCTTTTACTATCTCTTGGCAAAATGATGGCAAATCAGAGGTAGAACGAGATGTTATTATGTTCCCATCACGAACGACATCGGTATCTGTCCAATTTGCCCCTCCGATTTTGATATTTTCTCTTATACTAATTGCAGAGGTTACATTTTTGTCTTTCAGTATCCCAGCAGATGATAAAACCCATACTCCTTGTGATATAGATGCGATAATTTTGTTTAACTCATAAGCTCTCTTTATGAAATCTAATGTTACAGAACACCAACTGAGGCGATCCGATGACCATCCGCCCGGAATTATGATTGCATCATATTGAGACGGGTCTAATACATCTGTCCTAAATTGCACATCTGCCATATAACCTCGTCTGCCTTTAAGCTTATCAGCACTCAATACGTTTCCGATGACATGGACTTCCGCCTCCGCCTCTTTCATACGATAATAAGGATACCACATCTCTAAATCTTCATAGTCATCGGCAATTAAGATCGCGACCTTTTTTCCTGCAATTCCCATATAAATATCCTCCCTTATTTTAAGGCACTGTAAAAAGTGCTACGTTACAAGCAACAGGGACGAATCTTGTATATTTTTTGTCATCCGCCACACAGTTTTAAAAAGTGTGATTTTTACCTATAAAATATATAGCAGAAGCGATATTGTGCGAATTTTTATAATTCAATAAAATATAATCAAGATAAACAAAAGGAAACGTCAGCCATCCAATAAACAATGATATGATCTTATAAAGCCAAATATTGCCAAATGAAAACAATATCCCTACATATTCTCTGAAGATCCAATGCAATGCGCTTGTTGGTCCTACACACGAGCCACATTCAACCATTTCAAAATCCGAAAGCAATTCATTTAACCCATCAATTGTATATCTCTGATAATCTGTTGGGGAAGCATGATAACCTTGCATAAAAGGAATTGCGACGCATATATAACCAGAAGGGCGAAGAATACGTTTAACTTCTGATATAATTCTTTTTGGATCTTTAACATGTTCAAGCACTGCTTCAATTATAACTGCATCAAATACCGCATCTTTGAAAGGCAAATTATGACCATCTGCAACTATATCAACGTTTGGCAACACATCTATTTCAAGGTTTATTATATGTTTTGCCCGACGACGAATTCCAGAGCCAAGATCAAGGACATTAGCTTCGGATCCAAGATTTTTTATAATTTCAGCAACCCTTTTATCCCAGATCGGCGACCTGTATGGACAACTGCTTATCTTGCTTAAAAACCTGTTTTGGCTTACATATCTCTTAAATTTTATAAATTTGTCAGAATGAGACATCGCCTATCTTATTTATGTGCCATTTTTAATGAAACAAGGTTAAGTAATCCGATCATTAAGCCAAGCACAATAAACGCCCCCGGAGGTAAGATCATTATGAGAAGATTCTGATAGCCAAAACGTTGCAATACATCTATCCCAAACACCGTTCCATTGCCAAAAAACTCGCGTATACTTCCCATCACAATAAGTGCACACATATAACCTATTCCCATTCCCAAAGCGTCAAAAATGGAGTATAAGACATTATTTTTTGAGGCAAAAGCCTCTGCCCGAGCTAAAATAATGCAATTGACAACAATGAGGGGGATAAATATGCCAAGCACCTTATGTAGTTCATAAAAGAATCCCGCCATAAAAAGATCAACAGCAGTAACAAACGAAGCGATAACTACAATGAAAACAGGTATTCGGACTTTGTCTGGCACAGCTTTTCTGATAAGTGATACAACTATATTTGATCCAAGCAGGACAAAAGTAACTGCTACCCCCATTGCAAGACCGTTTATTGCGCTCGTTGTAACTGCAAGTGTAGGGCATGTTCCCAAAACAAGTCTGAGAATAGGGTTTTGATTGATTATGCCTTTATAAAATTCTTTCCACAATCTCATTGTGTTTTGTCCGCTTGCAATTCACAGACTATTTAAGCTAAAAGTTTAGCAGGCTTTTTATATATTCCATATTGACTTTTGCGGTTTCCGCTGGTGAATGATGCGTAGCCTGATCCTGTTCAACAGAAACCCAACCATCATAGCCAATATCCTCTAATCCTTTCAATATAGCTTTAACGTCCAATCCCATATTTCCTTTGCCAAGTTCTTCAAATCTGCCTTCTTCTCCCCATTTGCTTTTGCGGTGATTCCATGTTTTCGGATCGTTAGCGACAAAATCTTTTAGATGGACGTGGGCTATTTTATCTCCGAGTTTATCAAAAACTTCAAGAGCGTTTGAACCAGCAGCGGTCAAATGACCAGTATCAAAAAGCAGATAAAGACCCGGTGCATATTTAAGCATTTTTTCAGCGTCTTCTACTGTCTCAATCATAGTCCAAAGATGTGCATGATGAAATGGCTTTATATTATGTTCTTTGGCATAAGCTATGTAGTCTTTAAGTGATTCGCCTGCCCTGCGAAAATCATCGTCAGATGGATCAGGACCGCCAAAATTGCTTCTGCTACATGCTGGCACTTCGGAAGCCTTATTGCCTAATGTGATGTTATAGTTTATGCTTGTTTCTGCTGATCCTCCGCCAGCGTTTACGATGTGAAGATTATATTTTGAGGCAAGCACAGCCATTTCAACGAGATGCTCTGCTGATTTTATTGGCAAACCTTCAACGCCTTCATATCCAGCAGATGCGACTTCACTAAGGACTTTCTCCGGGTCTTGTCTCGGTTCATTGCCCCATGTTATCAGATGACATGCAAAACGGTATTTGATAGCCATATACAGTCTCCTTTTTATTTAGCTTTAATATCATAAGCCATTAAGACGTCGCCATGACGCATATAAAGCACTCCGTCGCTAATTACAGGATGTGCCCAATGTGGACCACTGCCTTGCGTGATCTTAAATGAACTGACAACATTAAAGCCTTCTGGTGATGCCTTTACTAATCCCAATCTACCACCTTCTTCATAACAGTATAACATACCATCAGCAGAAATGATAGACCCTTTATTATGCCATTTTGTTTCATACATGGTTTTTCCGCTGTTCCAATCAAGACAGACCCAATTTCCTTGATCGTTATTTATCCAATTAGCCCCATATATATATCCATCAACAAGGACAACTCCTCCGTGATGGACATCAAGATCAGGATTGACCCATGCAACAGTCGCCTGCATTCCATCATCAGATATTTTTATCAACGCCCCTGCATCATTATATCCGCTTGTGACAAAGACGCTCCCATTATGAAAGATTGGCGAAACACAATTAATATCTGTCGGTGAAGAAATATCTTTATTTGAGACTTTCCAATCTATGTGACCGTTTTCTGCATCAACACCGATCACATAACTTCCAGTGACAGTTATAATCTGCTTTTTCTTCCCTATATTTGCAAGGATAGGTCCAACGTAACCGCTTTGGTCGTTAAGGCTTTCAGTCATCCATACGGTTTCACCAGTTTTTTTGTTTAATGCTACCATTGTAGTTTTCCGACCACAAGGAGTGTAAATGACCTTGTCATCCACAACTAATGGAGACTCTGCAGTTCCCCAACCGCCATATTTGCCTTCAAATTTTTTGAGTGCATCAACAGACCATCTTATCTTGCCCGATAGATCAAAACATACAACTTCGCCTCTTCCACTGATAACGTAGATAGCGTCACTATCAACTGTCGGCGTAGAACGAGCATCTGGATATGAATCAGTAAAAGCATTGCCGTATTCTGTCGTCCATTTGATATTGCCTTTTAGATCAAGTGCGGAAAGAAATTCTTTATTATCTTTTCTTCCTGTGACGTAAATAACACCTTTGGATATAGATGGTGATGAAAAACCAGCCCCAATGCCTGTTGCAGACCATAAAAGAGTTGGTCCGCCTTCTTGCCACGACTTTAACAATCCCTTTTCTTCGGATATACCGTTGCGATTTATGCCTCGCCATTGTGGGTAATCTGCGGATATGACATTAAAAGCCATTATAGCCATAAAAAAAGCAGACAGCATAAGCATCTTTAAGTTTCTTTGAAATAACATCTAATTCCTCCACTATACAGGTTTACAAGACTAATATTTACAAAGCTAATATCAGAAAGATTCTACATTCTTAACATTAGTTTTGATTATTATATTTCATTAGCTATTCATTTTTGAATGCTCTATCAATAATTTCCTGTATCGGAGGTTTCGTAAATAGACTAACTATCGGGATAACAAAAAACGGCACAATCATTGCCAAACATGCGATAATAGGGGCATTTTTATCATAACCGTTAAGACCAAGTATAGCGAAAGATATTATGACAACTGACAACCCACTTAATATGCCGAACCAAGCAGAAATTCGGGTTGCCCTTTTCCAATAAAGCCCATATAGATATACCGCCATAAAAGAACCAGCAATTGCTCCCCATGAAAGAGACATAAGCGTAACTATTATAGCGATCTTGTATTTTGCGATAAAATAAGAGATTATGACAAAAATTCCGCTTAAAATTCTCATAACTCTTAAAGAATTTTTCGGTGACACATCTGGATTTATATGCCCTTTATACATATCTATTGCTATTGATGACGCAGAAACGAGGACTAATGAGGAAAGCGTGGACATAGACGCAGACAAAACCAATAAGAGTATAAGAGCCATAAGTATTGAAGGAAGTTGTGTTGTCAAAAGTTCAGGGATAAACTTATCAAAATCTGGTGATCCTGACTCATTAAGTATAGGTTTTTCAAAGAAAATATGCGTCATAGAGCCTGTAAAATAGGCAGAAAAAGTTATGATAATCGCAAATATTGTCGTAACAATAGCCGCTTTTTTGATAACATTTACATCTTTTATGGCATAAAACTTTTGAACCATCTGTGGCATTCCCCACGTCCCAAATGATGTCATAATAACAAGTGATATTAACATTAACACGCTTGGTTGTTTTTCAGGGGGGATATGTTGATGATAGTTGGTCAGGATCGCAGAAATCGCTGTTGATAGTCCTCCAGCTTTATCTACTAAAATTGATACCATCGTTATAGCACCAAGGATCATTATTAAACCTTGTATAAAATCGGATAATGTAATCGCGAAGTATCCGCCAAGTATAAGATAAATGCCCGTTATCAAGATCATAATCAGAAGTGCATAGTCATAGGGTATGTTGAAATTAACCTCAAACAGATGTCCTAATCCCTTAAACACGGATGCGGAATATGGGAGGAGAAATATAAAGATTATAATAGTTGTGAGCAGTTTCAGATATTTTGCACCGAATCTTTCCTGAATAAATTCGGGCATGGTCATAACATTGAGGTTTTGAGTCATACCGCGGGTTCTTTTTCCTAAGACTAACCAAGCTAATAGCGATCCGAAAAGTGCATTGCCAAAGGCTATCCATAGGGCATTAAGTCCAAAACCCCAGCCTAATTTCCCAGCAAATCCGATAAAAAGGACTGCGGAAAAATACGTAGTGCCATAAGCTAACGCTGAGATCCAAGGACCTATGGTTCTTCCACCGAGGAAAAAATCATTGATATTAGATGTTTTTCGCATCCCCCATATACCTATTATCACCATGCCTAAAAGGAAAATACATAACAGTGCAATTGAAAATGCCATTATAACCTCCCAATAGTATTTAAGCAGTTATAAACTAATAAAAACTTAGCAAATGTCTTTATTTATATCATTTTCCTTACCTCATCTACAAGCACGTTGACCAATTGTTCTTCGGGGATAGTGCGAACCTTTTTGCCCTTTTTGAACAATAAGCCTAACCCCTTTCCCCCTGCTATGCCAATATCCGCATCCATTGCCTCTCCTGGACCGTTTACTACACAGCCCATAACAGCTACTTTTATCGGCTTTTCTATATCTGAAAGCCTTGCTTCTACTTCCCTCGCGATCTTTATAATATCTATCTGCGTTCTCCCGCATGTAGGACAAGAAACGATTGTTACGCCGTGTTCTCTCAATCCAAGCGATTTCAATATCTCATATCCAGCGCGCACTTCTTGAACAGGATCGTCTGTGAGCGATACTCTAATCGTATCACCTATGCCCTCTGAAAGCAGGACGCCGATCCCAACAGCAGACCTTATAGAGCCAGCGAAAACAGTCCCTGCCTCCGTTACGCCTAAATGCAAAGGATAATCAACCCGATCAGATATGAGCCTATAAGTCTCAATTGTCCGCAACGGATCAGATGCCTTTAACGATATAACTATATCGTAGAATCCAAATTCTTCTAATATTTTAACATGCCTCATCGCACTCTCAACCATCGCTTCTGGTGTAGCATGTCCGTATTTCTCTAATAAATCCTTCTCCAAAGACCCTGAATTGACTCCGATCCTTATTGGAACGCCATTTTTCATCGCTGATTCAACTACCATCTTGATCTTTTCTTTATCACCTATATTGCCGGGATTGATCCTGAGCTTATCTATACCTTGTTCTATGGCTTTCAAAGCTAATCTATAATCAAAATGAATATCAGCGACAAGAGGGATTGATATATTCGCCTTTATCTCTCCGATGACAGATGCGGACTTTATATTAGGGACAGCAACTCTTACTAATTCACATCCAGCGGATTGAAGCCTTTTTATTTGTGATATAGTTGCTGATACATCGCAAGTGTCTGTATTGGTCATGGATTGGACTGATATTGGGGCACCTCCACCTATCAACAGAGAACCCACTTTTATTTGGCGAGAATTTCGTCTTTTCATTTTGTTAAAATGTTTTAGTTATTATTCGGATAATATCATTATAAGTGACAAGAAGGAAAAGAATAATGAAGAAACCAATGCCGATCTGCTGAATTAAAATCTGTCTTTTTATGCTAAGGGCTTTTCCTCTGATCTTCTCAATCAAAAGCATCAATAACACCCAACCATCGGTAATGAACAAAGGCAAAAGGTTTATAATGCCGAGGTTGATGCTTAAAAATCCAGTAAACCAAAGAATTCCCGCAATTCCGCTTTTTACTGCTGTCATAGTTACCTGTATAATTCCCACAGGACCTGCGACATACTTTGCGGATACATCACGAAAAATAAGTCTTTTTAAAAATTGGAATATCTTTCCGCCGGTTTGTATTGTCTCTGGGATAGCAGCGCCAAATGCAGAAATAGGATTCATCTTTGTTATTTTTCCAAAGGCTAAACCTTCTAATGTCTTCACCTGTCCAGATTCGTCAAAATCAAGGTTTAATCTCATATTAACTGCTTTTCCCTCACGCATTATGGTCAGATCAATAGGCATTTTAGATGTTTTTGCATTATCAATTTCGTTGACGATCTCTATTACATGTGTTATAGGTCTGCCATTTACCGATGTTATGACGTCATTTTCCCTAAATCCTGCTAAATCTGCCTCGCTATTAGGCTTAACTTGTGCGACAATTGGAGGCATTGGCGGAGAAATCCCTATTTTCCCAAAATCCGTCCCTTCTACTCGCTGAGGTATTAGACTGACTGTGACGGTTTCCGCCTCTTTTCGTAATAATTTAACCTCTATTTTCTTATCGGGATTGATGGCGATAGATTCTCGGACATCGTCCCAATTCTTTGTTTTATAGCCATCTATGGACAATATTTTATCGCCGGGAATTATACCTGCTTTTTCTGCTGGCGAATTCGGCTCAACGTATCCAATCTCAGTTCCCGGACGAGGCGATAATCCGACCATGTAAGCGAAGGCTATCACAAAGATAGCAAGTATAATATTCATCATAGGTCCTGAAAAAGCAACTGCTGCACGGCTTGATACTGGGGCTAAGTTATAGAGTCCCTCTTTATCCTCTGGTGGCTCTTCAGATGGATTTTCTCCTGCCATTTTAACATATCCACCAAAAGGCAGTAAAAGTATGCAATACTCAGTATCACCTCTTTTAAAGCCGAAAAGCTTTGGACCAAAACCTATTGCAAAGCGAAGAACTTTGATCCCTGACTTTTTCGCTGCGATAAAGTGACCGAATTCATGGACAAATATTAAAACATCTATGATAAGAAGCGTCTTTATAATATCTAATATAGTATTTGGTATATTCATTTTCCCACCCTTAATGATTGTGTTCGTCAATTATCTTATTTGCATAATCCCTTGCCCATCTGTCAACAGATATTATGTCTTCTAACGATGGCTCTGAATCCGAAAAATTGCTATCTTTATAAACATTCATGGTCTTTTTGATAATTCCTGATATGTCTAAAAACCCTATTTTCCCATTTAAAAATGCATCAACTGCAACTTCATCTGCCCCACTTAATACGGTTGGCATTGTTCCCCCTAATTTAATTGCCTCATAGGCATATTTGAGACATGGGAATTTGTCCATATCAACTTCCTGAAATGTCAACTGCCCAACTTTGACGAGATCAAGTCTTGGCAACATAGACTGCGTTCTTTTCGGATACGTCAAGGCGAATTGGATCGGCAGACGCATATCTGTAACTGCAAGTTGAGCCAAAATAGACCCATCTGTGAACTCCACTAATGAATGAACGATGCTTTGTGGGTGTATGATGACATCAATTTTTGATACATCTATATCAAATAACCATCTTGCCTCTATAACTTCTAACCCTTTATTCATCAGCGTTGCAGAATCTATTGTTATTTTCTTGCCCATTTTCCACGTTGGGTGATTTAGGGCATTTTCAAGCGATACTTTGCTTAATTCCTCAATAGTTTTATCTCGGAATGGACCGCCTGATGCGGTTAAGATAAGGCGATGAATGCTATTACGATCTTTACATCCGTCAAGACATTGGAATATAGCGCAATGTTCGCCATCAACAGGCAGTATTTTAACCCCTGTTTGTTTAGCAGTCTTCATCACAAGAGAGCCAGAAGTGACCAAAACTTCTTTATTCGCAAGAGCTATATCTTTTCCAGCTTTGATCGCCTCTAATGTAGGGGCAAGCCCAGCGATCCCGACCGTAGCCGATAGAACAATATCTGCTTTAGGAATAGTGGCAACCTTTATTATGCCTTCCTTTCCAGATAGAATTTCAACGGAAGCATCTTTTATCTTTTTCTTTAAGACATCTGCACTGTATTTATCCTCTAAAGCCACTATCTCTGGCTTGAATTGATAAATCTGTTTTTCTATAAGGTCAACATTGCTTTTAGCCGAAAGCCCTACTACCTTAAAATCTGAATTTAGATCATCTATGACTTGTAAAGCCTGAACGCCAATTGAACCTGTTGACCCTAATATGCTTATATATTTCATAATTACAAACCTATTTTCAATACATATAACAGATAATAATACAATGCAGGAGTCATAAAGATTACGCTATCGCAACGGTCAAGGATACCACCATGACCGGGCATTATTTTGCCAGAATCTTTAACGTTTGCACTTCTTTTTAGGACTGACTCTGCAAGGTCGCCTATCTGTCCGATTATAGTCATTAACAAGCCAATAATAATTGCGTGGACTAAATTTATGCTTGGCAATAACCAATAGCAAATTCCAATGGAAGCCCCAATCCCGAATAGTAAGCCTGCTATATATCCTTCAACGCTTTTCTTTGGACTTATAGCGACAATAACCTTATGTTTTCCTAATTTACGTCCAATAAGATATGCACCTATGTCACTGCTCCAAGCTATGCTTACAAGCAGATAGATAATCTCTTTTCCATCAGCCATCTGCCTTAGCAAGACCAAATGATAACCAAATATCCATCCAACATAAAGGACACATAGAACAGATGAAGATACATTTGGCAAGGCTAAATTTGGTCTTCTTATTATAATCTCGTATATAAATGGCAATATGACAGATAAACAGAGGATCAGATTAGCATTTATCCAGTCGGGTTTTAATGGAGAGAAACAAAGCAATAAATTGATAGGTATGTTGATAATCAAAAGCAAGCGGTTTTTTTTTGGAATGGCAAGTTCAGAAAATTCTATAGTGCTGATGACAATGATAACGCTAACAATAGATAAAAATCCCCATAGACCACCTTTTTGTATTACGAGGATCACCAAAACTGCAAAAACTATGGCACTTATAACTCTTTTCCAGAACATATCTGTATAGATACAAGATACATATAATACAAAATCATATTTTGTGTCTTGTATCCTATATCAATTCCTTTCAAATACCACCAAATCTTCTTTTTCTGTTTTGATAAGATATAAGGGCTAGTAAAAAGTCTTTTTTACGAAAATCGGGCCAAAGGACTTCAGTAATATATATTTCAGAATAGGCACACTGCCATAATAAAAAGTTGCTGATCCTAAGCTCACCGCTTGTGCGAATGATAATATCGGGGTCTGGAAGATCAGAAGTATAAAGATATTTCGCAAAAACTTTTTCGTCTATATCATCAGGGTTTAAAATGCCTTTTTTAACGTCATCTGCTATTGCCCTTGTCGCTTTAATGATCTCTTGACGCCCTCCATAGCTTAAAGCTAAGTTAAGTATAAGTCCAGTATTTTCTTTTGTTACATCAACAGAATTCCTAATTTCGTTAATGACCCTTTTCGGCAGACGGCTTATATCACCGATAACATTGATCTTGACATTTTTTGAATTTAGGTCTGGCGTTTGTTCGCTAAGCTGATCGATCAAAAGCCTCATTAAAGCATTAACTTCAAATGGAGGGCGTTTCCAATTTTCAGTAGAGAAAGCATAGAGAGTTAGAACTTGGATTTTTAATTCACCGCACAATTCTACAACTTCCCGAACAGATTCAACACCTGCTTTATGTCCCTCAATTCTAGGCAGATTTCGGCGATCTGCCCAACGCCCATTTCCATCCATAATTATTGCTACGTGTTTGGGCAGTTTTCTCATATTAAGGGAATTTTTTAATTCTTCTTCGCTTAAATCATCAATTTGCATATTATTATGTTTGCATTTTATATTTGCATTATCTCTTTTTCTTTTGCTTTTAACATCTCGTCTATCTTTTTTATGTTTTCATCTGTTATTTTTTGTGTTTCCTCTTGTTCTCTTTTGCTATCATCTTCTGAAATTTTTCCTGCCTTTTCTAATTTTTTGATTGCATCGTTTGCGTCTCGGCGGGCATTGCGAAGGGCTACTCTGCCTTCTTCTGCAAGTTTCTTTACATGTTTGGCAAGGTCTTTTCTACGCTCTTCAGTCAGTTCTGGCACTATAATTCTTATTACATTTCCGTCACTGCTTACGTTTAACCCAAGGTCAGCTTTCAAGATAGCCTTTTCTATCTGACCTATCTTTGATTTATCCCATGGCTGAATAACCATAAGCCTTGCTTCGGGAATAGAAATGCTTGCGACTTGATTTATAGGTGATTTTGCACCATAATTATCAACGGTTATACCATCTAATAATGAAATTGTCGCTCTTCCTGTCCTGATGTTTGAAAACTCTTTTGCTGTTGATTCAAGAATCTTTTCCATCTGTTTACGCATCTGTTGAATAATCTCTTTTGGCATATTCAATCCCTCTACTTTCTTGCATAAAAATCTAAATACTAATTATAATGGTTAGATTATTGATT
>Ga0272448_1005279_pt1 | contig 14345 bp, 13 predicted proteins | sample YNPCB0191_FD_202220 | JGI IMG/M metagenome (GOLD analysis project Ga0272448, IMG submission 202220) | Hot spring sediment microbial communities from Yellowstone National Park, WY, United States - YNP-CB-019-1 | ecosystem: Environmental > Aquatic > Thermal springs > Hot (42-90C) > Sediment...
ATTATCGGTTTACCCAATAGTACCAAGACGACCGTCTTCAATGCCTTGACCCGGGGCAGGCAGGAGACAACGGCCTATAGTTCCGGCAAGTTTGACGTCCATACCGGAACGGTGTCTGTCCCTGATCAACGCGTCGACCGCCTGGCGGCCATGTTCAGGCCGCGCAAGGTCACCTATGCTCAGGTGACCTACGCCGACATTTCCGGCCTGGACAAGGGCGTCGGCAGAGGAGGATTGGCAGGGCCTCTGCTCAATGCATTGAGCGAGAGCGACGCCCTGCTGCACGTTGTGCGCGCCTTTGAGGATCCCGGTGTGCCTCATAGTGAAGGCAACGTGAATCCACGCCGCGATCTGGAGATTGTTGATTTGGAACTTCTGTTGTCAGACCTGGCGATTGTGGAGAGACGGATCGAAAGGCTGCAGGCCGAGCTGGGGCGCGGCGGCACCAGGCAAAATCGGGCCGCCAATGAAGCGGAGCTGGCCTTGCTGCAACGCCTGCAAGCCTACCTGAGCAACGAGCAACCGCTGCGCGATATGGACTTGACGCCGGGTGAGCTGAAGATGCTGCGCAATTTCGGCTTGCTGACGCTCAAGCCTGTTGTCGTTGTACTCAATATTGGTGACCACGCTCCAGCCGACGCGCTGGCCCGGTTCAGCTTCTACCAGCACAAGAAGACCGCCATCCTCACGCTGCGCGGCCGCCTGGAGATGGAATTGGCGCAGATGTCGCCCGAAGAAGCCGCCGAGTTCCTGCCGGAATATGGCATCGAGGAGCCGGGATTGAACCGGCTGATCCGGGTCAGCTATGAGCTTTTGGGGTTGCAGAGCTTCTTCACCGTGGGCGAGGATGAGGTGCGCGCCTGGACAATTCCTGTGGGCGCGACGGCCGTTGAGGCGGCGAGCGTCATCCACAGCGACCTGGCCAAAGGCTTCATTCGCGCCGAGGTTGTCGCCTATGATGACCTGATGGCGGCGGGCAGCCTGGTTGTTGCCAGCCAGCGCGGTCGTGTGCGCCTGGAGGGCCGCGACTACGTGGTGCAGGATGGTGATATTCTGAACATCCGGTTCAATGTATAGCGGGATGGAACGGGGGAACGGTAGAAACAGCGCGGATCGGCGCCAATGGCGCCCGCTACTGCCGAAAGTCACGGGATCAAAAATGGGGTATCGGAGATGACCGATGACAAGTCTTGATGGAGAGGCGCTACGCGATTTTGTCAACGAGGAGATTGTCAAGTTTCACCAGGCAAGACTAGAACGCCTGCAACGGTTGAAATTGCAGGAAGTTCTGCGGAAGAAGAACCCCTATCTGTTTAAGGCCAAGAACATTAACGTGGCGTCTGATCTGGTTGCTGCTGTTATGAATGCCTTTTTGTCCTCCTCTGAGGAGGAGATGTTTGGTGCTTTCTTGGAGGAGCTGGCCATCTTCGTGTCCGAGAAGACCTGCAATGGCCGGAAGTCTACTGCACCTGGGCTTGATCTTGAGTTCGATCGAGATGGCACGCGTTATCTTGTGGCCATCAAGTCGGGAACGAATTGGGGAAACAGCTCACAGTGGGATCGTTTGGAAGAGAACTTCAGGCGCGCGGTTCAAGTGCAACGGCAGTCGCATCGAATTGCTCACATTCAGCCCGTGGTGGGCATGTGCTACGGAAAATCGCCAGGCTATGCAGATACAGGGACGTATCTGAAGATAAGCGGGCAACGATTCTGGCATTTTCTTTCCGGTGATGAGGATCTATATGTAAACATCATCGAGCCGATCGGATACGAGGCCAAGAAGCACAACGATGACTTTGAAGTGAGTAGGGCGGCTATCCAGAATCGTCTGACCGCCGAGTTCATTCGGCAGTTTTGTAACGAGGACTTCACGATCAACTGGCAGAAACTGGTTTCATTTAACAGCGGTAACATGGAGACACAGTAGGACATGATTATGTCCTTCATAGAGAAAACGCTACCTGTCGAATACCTGAATCCTATCGCTCTATCTGAGGGCAACTCCAAGAGTCCACTCTACCAGATGCACAAGTGGTGGGCGCGACGCCTTGGCAGTGTTTTCCGCGCCATAACGGTGGCCATTTTCAGCCATGAGGATGAGTCGGAGGCTTCTGTCTGGCGGAAGTTCTGCGACGGAGCCGATCTGGCTGGAAAGATTGTGCTCGATCCCTTTATGGGTGGAGGCACGACCATAGCTGAAGCTCTCCGCCTGGGGTGTAGGACTATTGGTGTAGACATCAATCCTGTCGCCTGGTTTGTCACCAAGAAGGAAGTCGAACCGGTTGATCTCGATGAGCTAGATGCTGCTTTTCGTCAAATCGAGGCCACAGCCGGTCAGCGAATCCGAGCACTGTACACAACCCACTGTCCCAGCGGCCATCAAGCCGACGTGATGTACTTCTTCTGGGTCAAGGTAGCCGAGTGTCGGGCATGTGGCACGCGGGTCAAATTGTTTCCCAATTACGAGCTCTCACGCCGCGATCATATCAACGTTTGCTTTTGTCCACGCTGCCTGCACGTCATCGAGACGGCCGGCTATCATCCACAGACAACGTGTCCAGAGTGTGGCTACGTATTTGATCCACGCTGTGGCGTTTCGGGGCGCGGCATGTTCCGTTGCGCGAACTGTGGCGAGGAACAGGAGCTTCTGGATGCTGTTAAGCGCAAGGGAACTGCTCTAGACTTGGAAATGCATGCGCTAGAGGGCTACTGCGCAAGTTGTGGCCGGTTCTTTAAGCGTGTTGATGAGAACGATCTGGCGGAGTGGCAGAAGGCGAAAGTTGAGTTTGAGAGATGCCGGGATACACTCCTTTTCCCACGCCAGGCTATTCCCACAGAAGGGCGCAGCGATCCGCGCCCGATAAACCATGGCTATACTCATTTCTGGCAGATGTTCAACGAGCGTCAGCTCCTGTCCTTATCTATATTACTGGAAGCCATTATGCACCTGCCCGACCAGAACATTCGCGAATTGATGCTGACGGCTTTCTCCGACTGTCTGGATTCCAACAACATGTTCTGCAAGTACGAGATTGAATGGCACAAGATCTCTGTGTTCTTCGGACTTCACGCCTACCATCCGATCGAACGTCCAGCAGAGAACAACGTGTGGGGCACTGAGTTTGGCCGAGGCACGTTCGTCAAGTGTTTCGAGAAAGTTCGTCGGGCAAAAGCCTATGCCCAGAACCCTCATGTGCGACTCACCAATCTGCGTGGAGATCGCTTCAACAAGCGGACAGGCGAAGAGAAGATCGAGGGCAATCTCGTCGAGACCTTTGAGGCACTGGTAAGCACAGACCACGCTGCGTTGCTCCTCTGTCAGAGCTCGGAAGAGCTAGTGGCGATTCCGGACAGGTCGGTTGATGCAGTCATCACCGATCCGCCGTACTTCGATAATGTCCAATACTCAGAGTTGGCTGACTTCTTCTATGTCTGGCTGCGCTTGGGATTGAAAGACACCTATCCCTGGTTTGAGCCGGAGCTATCGGGGCGGCCGCGTGAGATCGTGAAAAATGAGAAACTGGACAAGACCACTGATTTCTTCAATCAAGGCCTGCGGCGCGTCTTCACCGAATGCCACCGTGTTCTCAAAGATGATGGGTTGCTTGTGTTCACTTTCCATCACAACAAGACATGGGCTTGGGAAGGGATCGGGGAGCTCCTTTTGGACGCCGGCTTTTATGTCTCGGCCAGTCCCGTGGTTCGTTCCGAGGGTAAGAGTGGCTTCCACAGTAGCGAGGGCAATATCAAGTACGACTGTGTCCTCGTCTGCCGTAAGCGGCAACGCCATGCTCTGAGGCCAGCCGTCGTTTCAGAAGAAGCTATTCTCAAGGATGCAGTTACCTGGACACAGCGCACGATGGCCTCAGGAATGGCTGTGAACGAGGTGGATGTATTCGCAATTGTCATGGGGCAAACGCTCAAGCACTACACAGCCAGCTACTCAAATGGAGCATCTGAAGAGGCGCAGGCCTCTTTGCTGAGCTTGTTGACCAAAATGGAGGCTCTCGTACCGAGTATGGGGGATGTCCAGCATGTGGTTCAGCATCCACCAGATAGCCCCTATGGTTCACAGGTACGGCAGTTGGCTTTGTTGATCATGGAATCCAGAGCCCCATACAAAGATGTGGCTTCGGCATAAGGGTACAGCGGCTGTTTTTGACCCTTGGGAGTAGACACATTCAACACTCTCGCCGCGATAGTCGGTGATTGGACATATCTTTGCGGGCGGTTGCCTATCCTGTGCCGGACAGGCGCAGGGAAACCGCACCCTGTCGGCATGCCAGTCCGCATACCCTCCCGCAGGTTGCCCAACCCTGCGGGCGGGTCAATCGTAGGTGCAACTTTAGTCGCTACGCAAATGTGTCTTGCGACGGCAACCCAGGTACTGTATACTGTCGCTGTGGGCAGAATCTAGAAAACACGAGGAGGCAACAAAGCCTTGTTTACAGGAGTATTCCCCGCACTACTGACACCCTTCACGGCGGATGATCACGTTGATACAAAGGCCCTGGAAAAGCTCATCGAGTATGTACTCGAGGGCGGCGTTCATGGCCTGTACATCACCGGCAGCACCGGTGAAGGCGTTTCCATGACCGAAGAGGAGCGCAAACTGGTGGCCGAGGTCACGGTCAAGACGGTGGCCGGGCGCGTGCCGGTCATCGTGCATGTCGGCGCCACGGCGACGGCTGCCTGCCAGCGCCTGGCGGCGCACGCCGAAAAGATCGGCGCCGATGCCGTCTCGTCGGTGCCGCCTTTCTACTATCAGGTTGGCCCCCAGGCCGTCGAGGAGCATTACCGGCTGATTGCCTCGGCCACGAAGCTCCCGCTCTACATCTACAACATCCCCCAGTTGACCGGCGTCAATGTTGGCGCTGCCATGATCCAACGGCTTTTCAACGATGGCGTGATCAAGGGCCTGAAGTTTACCTCCACCGACATGCTGGCGTTCCGTGAGATTATCGAGGTCACCGGGGGCAAGCTGAACATCTTCTCCGGCCCCGACGAGCTGATTCTGCCCTTCCTGGTCATGGGCAGCCACGGCGGCATCGGCTCGACCTACAATCCCATGCCCCGTGTCTATGCTCGGCTCTACGCGGCCTGGAAGGCAGGCGATCTCAAGAAGGCACAGGAACTACAGTACTTTATCGACCGCTATGTGCTCGTCTTGTTCAAGTATGGCGTCATGGCCGCGGTCAAGGCGACCATGGGCTTCCTCGGTGTTCCTGTCGGAGAGCCGCGCCGCCCCTTTGTGCCGCTGACCGCCGAGCAGAAGAACAGCTTGCGCAGAGACCTCGAGGCGATGAATTTCTTCGAGCTGATCGAGGCGTGAGCCATGCAAACACCGCCTCTGAAACAGCAAGCCTGGGCAGCGATTCACGAACATGAGGGTGAGCTGCGCAGTCTGGCGCTGCGCATCAAAGAACACCCCGAAACCGGCTACCAGGAAGAGCAGGCCAGCACCTGGCAGGCCGACTACCTGGCCCAACACGGTTTTCAGGTGACCAAACCATTCGGCGGTCTGCCCACCGCCTATAGTGCTTGCCAGACTGCCGGGGCTGGGCCGACAATTGCTTTCCTCGCCGAATACGATGCTCTGCCCGGCATCGGCCACGGCTGCGGCCATAACCTGATTGCCGGATCATGCGTGGGGGCAGGCATCGGCGTGGCCGCCGTGCTCGCCCAGACCGGCGGGCGCGTCTGTGTCATGGGTACGCCGGCCGAGGAGTTCGACAACCAGAAAGAAGGCAAGGTCAGGCTGCTGGAGGCCGGGGCATTCGAGGGTGTTGACGTCTGCCTCTCGATGCATCCGCACACCGACAATCAGGTCATCGCCAGCGACGTCGGCTTCATCGGCTTCGACCTTGTCTTCCACGGGCGCACAGCCCACGCCGCCGCCGATCCCTGGAACGGCGCCAATGCACTCGATGGTCTCATCCTCACCTACAACAACATCAACGCTTTGCGCCAGCACGTCAAGCCCGATGTGCGCATCCACGGCGTCGTCACCGACGGCGGCCGCGTGCCCAATATCATTCCCGAGCGCGCTGCCGGGCGCTTCATGGTGCGCTCACGTGATCCAAAGGTACTGGAAGACGTCTACGCCCGCGTGCAGGACTGTGCGCGGGCGGCGGCGCTGGCAACCGCTACGCAGGTGGAGATCAACCATATCACCACCGTCTACAACACGCGCATCAACCCGACGCTCAATCGCCTGATTTGCGAGAACTTTGCCCAACTGGGCGAGCCGCTGAACGAGAAGCCGCTGGATATGGGTGGCTCAACTGACTTTGGCAACGTCAGTCAGGTCATCCCCTCGGCCTTCTTTGTCAGTAAGACCCATCCCGCCGGCATCGCCTGGCATTCGGTTGAGGTGGCGCAGGGCGCCGGCGAGGAGATGGCCTTGCGCAGCATGATCGCCAGCGCCTGTGTGCTGGCCGGCGTCGCCATTGATCTGCTGAGCGACCCTGAACTGTTGGCGCAGGTACGGGAGGATTTTGCAAAAGCGAACGGATGATGCGAGCTGCTTACCAGGAACCTGCCCCAGGAATGGGGCAGGGCAAGGAGCAGTACCCTCCGATCGGTGCATTGTACGCCGGACTCGTCTACTTCCAGCGCGTCAGGATCGTCTCACGCTTGAAGAGCCGAACTGCTATCCACAGCACAACCACGTCCAGCGCCAGCACGGCGGCCAGCCCGGCGACAAACATCGGCCAGCTCACCAGAATCTTGGCCGCGGTCAAAGGCAGACCGACCAACACGACCGGAAGGACCAGGAGACCACTGATCTGCTCGGCCAGGCGTACATCATTGACGCGTGATGACACAATCACACCAACATTGATGGCCAGAATACCGAGTAGAGGGCCAAGCAGAACGATTGCCAGAACCCAGATCGGGCTGACGATATACTTCCAGACCGTGAAGCTGGTCAGGAAGCGGGCGATCACCGCATACACCAGGTAAGCCAGCCAGGTCACGCCAATGGCCGGGATGAAGGCCGAGAGAGCCTTGCCCAATAGCAGATCGGTGACTGTAATGGGTGTTGCCAGAAGCGGCTCCAGCGTGTGTTGCTGCTTCTCACCGATGATGCTGTAGGAGGCAACATAGACGGGAATGATAAGCGGCATCATCAAGAAATAAAACATGAACTGCTGGATGAGGAGTATCTGCGCTGCGGCGCGCGGGTCCATGCCGGCGAAGGCCGGGGCGTTGGCGATGTCCTCAAGTCCGCTCATCTTGGCATCGGGCCGTCCGGTAATGAACAGGAAACCCAGCGGCAGAACAACAAAGAGCAGCGGTAGCAGTGTGGTCATCAGCATGACGTATTTGTTCTTGAACATCTCCAGCCATTCTTTACGCAAGATCACACTAACTTTGAATAGATTGACCTGTGTCCAGCGTTCCATGCTCTTATCCTCCTGCTTCACCCTGCCCAATCAGGCTGAAGTAGATATCCTCGAGAGAGTGCTTCATCTCGCTTAGAAATTGGATCTCACCGCCAGCCTGCAGCACCGTGCGCACCAGTATCGGGTTTTGTTCTTCCGGTTTGTCCAGGGCAATCGTCAGGGCGCCGTCAGACCGATCCACCGCTTTCACGAAAGGCAAGGCTTTGATGGCGGCGATAATCTCGGGAGTAATGGACGTCACCTGCAGCACGACTTTGCGCCCGTAAAGTGAACGACGCAGATTGGCCTGCGAATCCACCGTAATCAACTTCTGCTTCATCACACCGATGCGGTCGCACAGACGGTCGGCCTCGTCCAGATTATGCGTGCACAGGAAGATGGTATGGCCTTCCGAGCGCAAGCCCTGGATGAACTCGTGCACAACCCGCGATGCCTCAGGGTCGAGCGAGGCGGTCGGCTCATCCAAGAAAAGCACCTTTGGATTATGGATGAGGGCGCGGGCAATGGCCATCTTCTGCTTCATGCCCTTGGAAAAGCCGGCGACCATCTCGTTGCGCCTGTCCCACAGCCCCATCATCTCCAAGTAACGGCGCACCTGCTTGTCGCGCACATCGGGGGGCACCTCATAGAGGTCGGCGAAAATAATCAGGTTCTTCTCCGCGCTCAGCCGATCGTAGAGACCGGGTGTTTCTGTTAGAATACCCACACTGCGCCGGATATCCATGTCCTGCTTGCCGACCTCGAAGCCATTGACCCAGGCCCGACCAGACGTCGGCCCGATTAGGCAGGAAAGCAGACGCACGGTCGTTGTCTTGCCGGCGCCGTTCGGGCCGAGAAAGCCAAAGACCTCTCCTTCCTTTACATCCAGATTGATGGCATCCACAGCAATCCTGCCATCGAAGGTCTTGGTCAATCCTTCGGTATGAATCATGGTGTTCCTACCTTTGTCAAGACCATGGCCTGAGGCCCCTCAGGCCGTTCGTACTTGACCATGTGATACGGGCGATTCACGTCATACCAGGCAGAGTGCTTGCTTTGCCCAAAGTCGAACTCAACCTTGTATGCCGTGTATGTACCGGCCGGCACGGTCACCTCTTCCTTGCCGACCACCTTGATCGTTGTCTTGATAGGCGCCGTGGTGCCGGCAAAGATGGTGACGGATACGCTATACCCTTCTGCCAATGGCAGGGAGCGCACAGACATGAGCAGTTGATCATTATCCCAGGTATCGGCCGGATAGCTGATCGTAACCGCCTTATCTCCATCTGCCGTCCTGGCCTGGAAGCTCAGCTTACCCCTGTCATAGACTTTCATCAGTGTGTAGTCGGCTTTGCCCGCGCCGGTCAGTTGAGATGTATCGCCGATGGGCTGTAGCGTCTTGTCTACCCGGGTCTGCGTCATCGTCTTCACGCTGCCCATCGTCGCCTCTGTGCCGATGAGAAAACCATCTTCCTTCGGCATCACGGTGAAGATAATGCTACCCTGCGCCTGACCGGCAACCAGGATCGTATACTCGGCGCGTTCGGCGGCTACCCAGGGTGGCGACACCTGCACCATCGGCGACGGTGTCGCCGACGTCGCGCAACCGGCCAGCAAGACGGCAGCCAGCAAAAGCCTAATCATCTTTTGCACAGTCCACTCCTGCACATCAAAGTGTGGCTCATCGTGCATTTGTCAGCGCGTGGTGGTGCATGAAACTACGCGCACGCATCTTGTGGGTCACTTGACGACCGACGCCCCACGACTGATCTCTGACTCCTATACGCCAGCCACAGCAGCACAAGGCCGGCGACGACCTCCAACAGCACAAACAACGCGCCCAGTCCGACAATAATCTGCGCCACCCCCGGCACGAAGCCGGCGGCGATGATCAGCCCGTCCACGAAATGATGATACAGCATGGCCAGCACGAAAAAGCCCACCGGCCGCATCCGGCTGCCCAGAGCAAAGAAGCCGTAGAGCCCCAGGCCGATCAACCCACCCATGATGCCATGGGCATGCATGGCAAAAAGGCGCTCCTGGACATACGGCCAACCCACCATGTAGGGCGTGAATGTATTGATGCCAAAGAAAGGCGCCCACGCCGGCACGGCAAACAAGATGGCGAGAATCAGTGCTTCGCCGAAGCCATACGATAGACCCGTCCAGTAGCCAATGGCCACGGCTGCCTTCTTGTTCGTGAACAGCACGCGCAATGGTTCGCCCACGAGCCAGAGGACAATGGCCATGGCGAGCAGTTTGCCCACCTGCTCCCACAGTTCGTTATCAACCTGGGCCAGGTTGTAAACCCAAAAGCCGCGCGGCAAGCGTGTGAGCAGAGCCGACTCGATGTGCTTGCGCGGCAAGACGATGATGCACATCAGTGCGCCCAACCCATAGAGCGCCAGCCAGACGCGCCCCACCACTGCCGACAGTCCGGCCCAGCGGCACAGCACGAGCCAGACGATGGCGGGCGTTACCAGCCCACAAAGAACAATCGTGCCGATGAAGGCATCTACACGCATCGGTGACTTCTCATCAAGGATACGCCGGCAAACGGTGTAGATTCCCGACGTCTCCTAGACGTCGGAAACTGGCTATTGTGCTGCCTTCTCCACGACAACGGCGGTGCCGTAGCAGAGGACTTCGGTGACGCCATCCATAACATCGTTAGCATCGTAGCGAACACCAAGCACGGCGTTGGCCCCAAGCTGTTCGGCATGCTTGACCATAAGGTCGAATGCTTCCTGGCGCGCCGTCTCACACAGCTCGGTGAAGATGGAGATATTGCCGCCAAAGATGGTCTGTACGCTGGCGCCGATCGTACCGACGACGCTGCGTGAGCGCACGGTAACGCCACGCACGACACCCAGATGCCTGACAACCCGATACCCCTCGAGCGTGAATGTTGTTGTAACCAGTGATGTATCCATGCTTTCCTCCTGTAGAGTGTGATCCTGACGCCAAAGGTCTCGGCGAGCTTCAGGAGCCTGGCTTAAGGCCTGTTGTCGTGGCGTTGGCCATTGCTGTCAGGCCGGTGATTGCCCCCTAGGTTCATCGTGTCCACGGCGCTCGATGGCACAATGACCAGCGCACCTCGCTCTTTCAGACCTCATGGTGATGTACGCTCATCTATCATACGTTGCAGCTCGGCATCAAGTTTCTCGCGCCCAGACAAGATATCGGAGAGATAGGTTTTGCCGATTGTATCACGCAGGGCAGTCTGCGCTGCCCAGGCAATGGCTTCTGTGTAGTTTTGCACTGCATTGCCCACGCGCTGTGTTGCTGCTGTTGGCGAGGTCATTTTCGATTTCAGCGCGTCACGCAGAAAAGAAGATATGGGTTTCCCTCCTTTTATGATGCAGGCGGCCGATCTTGCCAGCGCTGGCCTTCTTGTTCGATCATGGTCATGACATCACTGAGCGAGTAGCCCTGGCTGAGCACTTCTAGCAAGAAGTGATTGACCATAGCCCGCAGACGTTCTTCGCGATGCTGGGTCAGCGCCACGCCATCTGGACGCATGGTGACATAGGTACCCCTGCCCTGCTGTGATGAGATGATGCCCTTGCGATCAAGCTCCAGGTAGGCGCGAGCAACGGTATTGGGATTGATACGCAGATCAACGGCAAGCTGTCGCACCGTGGGCAATTGGTCTCCTGGGCGCAGTTGGCCGGTGGCGATCAACCTCTGGACCGCCTCAACGATCTGGAGATAGATTGGAACGTTGCTTGTCGGGTCAACGTCAATCATCATAGTATGTGCGCCCCAGGTTGTACCAATTAAACTAGTACAATGGTAACACATGGGAAGCGAATTGTCAGTAACTGTTCACGTTTACCCTGGAAGCAGGTGCATCGACACGCCTATACCCTCCCGCAGGTTACCCAAACCTGCGGAAGGGTCAAATTGCCCCGCCCACGGGGATGGGGCAGGGTGGGAGCATTTCAGCAAAAGTCGTGTTACCCTAACCGTGAACAGTTACAATTGTCAAGCGTGTTGACAGAATCTACCACATCATGATATACTATCAGCGACAACGTTGTCCTCGCTTTGCCTCCCTACACACAATGATCGTGTCAGGCAGGAACACTCAGCGACGCTGCACGCAAACTAACCCAGGATCCTCAATGCTGAGAAAGGAGAGTCCTCGCTAGCCCTGCTACGCGGGCAGGCATCTCCGAAACAAACGTACAAGGCTTTTCTTCATGGGGATAGTCGCGCATGCTTAGATTCATCCTACGCCGCTTGCTCATTGCTATTCCTGTTCTCTTTGGGGTGACCATCGTCGCCTATTTTATCATGACCCTGGCACCGGGTGATGCTGTGGATATGCTCGTTGATCCCGGCCTCAACCCTGAGAATGTCCTCCTGCAAAAGAAGGCGTTGGGTCTCGACCAGCCCGTCTATATTCAGTACATCAAGTGGCTCAATGGTGTCCTCCACGGCAGCCTCGGCTACTCCTTTGGCGACCGTCGGCCGGTCATCAACCGCATTGGCGAGCGCTTTGTGCCCACCCTCAGCCTGGCCGTCTTTGCCTTGGGTATTGCCTTCTTCATCGGTATTCCCGTAGGTGTCATTGCCGCAGTGCGGCAATATTCGTTCTTCGACTACTTTGCCACGTTTTTCTCTTATCTTGGTGTCTCTCTGCCTTCGTTCTTTCTGGGCTTGCTCTTGATCTACTTCTTCTCGTTGAAGTTTGATCTGCTGCCTACCGGCGGCCTGATGACGATTGGTGGTAAGAACGATTTCTTCGACCGTCTCTCTCATCTCATTCTGCCGGGGACGGTGTTAGGCATGTACAATGCCGCCGTCGTCATGCGCTACACGCGATCGAGCATGCTGGAGGCCATCCACCAGGACTATGTGCGCACGGCGCGGGGCAAGGGACTGCACGAACGGGCTGTCATCTTCACCCACGCTCTGCGCAATGCCCTGATGCCGGTGATCACCCTGGCCGGTCTGCAGTTCCCACTGCTCCTCGGCGGTGCCATCATTACCGAGCAGATCTTCAGTTGGCCCGGCATGGGCAAGCTTGCCGTCGAAGCCATCTTCAATCGTGATTACCCGGTGATCATGGGGCTAAACCTGATGACGGCTGTCATGGTCATGACCGGCAATCTGTTGGCCGACGTCGGCTATGCGTTGGCGGATCCGCGCATTCGCCATTCAGGGGGTTAGGCATGGCCACAGCCGAGCTGACAGCAGTTCCCGAAACCACATTCCGCATCGAGCACACGTCGCTGACCCGTCTGATCATCCGTCGTTTCTTGCGCCACCGCTTGGCCGTCATCAGCACCGTGGTCTTTATGGTCATCGTGTTCAGCGCCATCTTTGCCGAACAGGTGGCGCCACACGATCCCAATAAAATCAACCCGGGAGCCTTCGATAAAGCCCCATCTCTGCAGTATCTGCTGGGTACCGATCAGGTCGGTCGCGATAACTTGAGTCGGGTGATCTATGGCGGGCGCGTGTCGCTATCGGTCGGTGTTGTGGCTGTGGGTATCTATATGATCATCGGCATCACGTTGGGATCGCTGGCCGGCTACTATGGCGGTGCTGTAGACATGCTCATATCCCGCCTGATAGATGTCGTGCTGTCCTTCCCCAACCTGCTGCTCATCCTGGTGCTGGTCAGTGTCTTGGGACCTGGTCTGCGCAACATCATGTTGGTGTTAGGATTGCTGGGCTGGCCGCAGATCGCCCGTATCGTGCGTGCCGAGTTCATGCACCTGCGTGTGCAGGAGTTCATCGTCGCGGCGCGCGTCATCGGCGTGCCGACGCCGCGCATCATCATTCGGCATATCATCCCCAACGCCATGGGGCCGATTCTGGTCGGCGCCACGTTTGGCGTTGCCTCAGCCATCTTGAGCGAATCCGGTTTGAGCTTCCTGGGGCTTGGCGTGCAGCCCCCCACCTCCAGTTGGGGGCAGATGCTGAACGCTGCCCAGTCACTATCCATCCTGGAGTCGAAACCCTGGCTGTGGATGCCCCCGGGCTTCATGATCTTGCTTTCGGTTCTCTGCATCAATTTTATCGGCGACGGCCTGCGCGATGCACTTGACCCGCGGCTGCGACGCTAACAGTTTGTTGGAGTGACGGCGTGGGCCACTGCGGCAAAACGAGAGAAACTCTTGTTCTTCTGCATACCCCCGCGCCGAGGCTTACACCTCGCCAACAAACTGCCACAGGCATTGGTCAGCGGGGCGAATCCTGTTTATCGTGCGATGCACCATTGCGGATGTCGAGAGGAAGAGACGAGGCAAGAAGCGAGAAGAATCTCTTTGCACTCCCCAAAAACCTATAGGAGGATTAGGTATGCTGAAGTCAAAGAAGTTGAGCAGACGGCAATTTCTGGCTTCTGTAGCTGTTGTTACCGGATCTGTTGCTTTGTCGGCCTGTGGAGCCACTCCCACAGCGACACCGGTTCCACCAACGCCGACTAAGCCGCCGGCGCCGACCAACACCCCTGTTCCCGCCGCGCCGACGGCCACCAAAGCGCCTGCTGTCGCGACGGCGGCACCAACGCCGGTTCCACCAACCGCAACAGCAGCACCGGCAGTTTCACCAACGCCGGCCAAGGTTGTGGGTGGCCATGTCACCATCGCTCAGTGGAACCCGCCCGACAACCTGCAGGCGCTCAACGCCAAGAGCAGCTATGCTTTGTTCCCCATCGGCGTCATCTTTGGCACGCTGCTGCGGGTGAACGAGAAGCTGCAGTTCCAGCCGGCCCTGGCCTCCAAGTGGGAGATCAGCGCCGACAAGTCAGTCTACACCTTCACCATTGATCCCAAGGCCAAGTGGCACGACGGCACTCCTCTCACCGCCGATGACTTCGAGTTCACGATTTGGGCCATCACCCATCCGCAAATCGAGACCAATCGTGGCTCATTCGTCGCGGCCCTTAAGGGATTGGAAAACGCCAAACGGCCAGCCGGGGTGGACACGGTGGCCGGCGTC
>Ga0272448_1005281_pt1 | contig 14344 bp, 6 predicted proteins | sample YNPCB0191_FD_202220 | JGI IMG/M metagenome (GOLD analysis project Ga0272448, IMG submission 202220) | Hot spring sediment microbial communities from Yellowstone National Park, WY, United States - YNP-CB-019-1 | ecosystem: Environmental > Aquatic > Thermal springs > Hot (42-90C) > Sediment...
GACGCCTGCAACGCTCCAGATCGAGCCGCCGCAGGCGCCTAACGGGCCACATTCGTACTCATCTTACCACAAAGGCGCACGGCGAGCAATCGGGCTTGGCAAGCCGGCACTGGTGCGAGTAGGGTGCCTGCTCCACCGATTGCGACCTTGCGCCGGCCCATCGCCGTCGGCCTCTGAGCATCCGACGAGCCAAGCTGGCTGGCTTGCCCACGACGCAAGCTTGGGGAGAGGGGGCCTCCCGCGTCCCTAGGGCTTACACGATACGACCACACCTCATACGCTCCTCCCACCACCCCTCTCCCCGCAAGTGGGAGATGGGTGGCGGAGCCGGGGTGAGGGCAAGCGCCTCGACATGCTCCGCCCACGCCCCCGCGTGCGCCCAGGTTCCTGACGCCAACCACCAGGAGCGGCCTACAGCGGCGACAAACCTAGAAGCGGCTGGTCGAACCGTTGCGATGGGAGACGGAGACGACTTAACCACCTGGCTGGGGCGCCCGTGCTGTTCGTTTGGCTCCACAGCAGATGGGGAACCCAACCAGCGCTTGCTCACAAAAGGAGAAGTGCAGAATGAGCAACTCAGGCTATCGCCGCGGCCCAGTTTGGTTGATGGCTGCGGCAGCGCTGCTTGTCGTGACGGCATCCGCAGCCCTGGCGGTGGGCACTGTGTCTGGCACGGTCACTGCCACGGGTGGGCCGGCAACCGGCCTAAGCGTACAGCTTATCGGATCGGACGGCAAGATGGCCAGCAACGCCATCGTTGCTGCAGACGGCACGTACAGCATCACGGCGTCCGCGGGCACCTACACCGCGCAAGTGGTTGGCACCCTTTTGGACAGCCCAGACGCGGACGCGTCCAAGAGTGTTACCCTTCAGGACGGCCAAACCGCAACCCTGAGCTTCGCCGTCAAAGTGCTTCCCACTCTGAGCCTCAATACCGCCGACCTTCCAGCTGGTGCACCCAAATGGAAGCTCGGCACCGAGCTGGACCCAGCCGACACATCCGCGGCAAGCCCCACCTTCGACGACTCCGCGTGGATTGACGTGGACGTCCCTGGCAACATCCAGGGCCAGATGCCGCAGTACAGCTACTACGCCTACCGCATCAAGTTCGATGTGCCGGACGACTGGGTCGGCAAAAGCCTCATCATGGATAGGCTGGACGTGGACGACGGCGACACCGGCGTGTACCTGAATGGCACTAACGTGGGCCCCGCCGTTGAGCCGATCGGTGGCAACCCAACCCCGTGGAGCCAGCCCCACACCTACCTGTTGCCGGGCTCCATTGTGAAGAAGACCAACATGCTCGTCATCTTCGCCTACCAGGGGTACGGCGGCGCTGGCATGACCGCCAACGGTCCCAGGCTGTATCCCGCTTGGGCCACCAAGGGCATCATCACCGGCAAGGTGACGGACCTAGCCGGCAATCCAGCCTATGCCAACCTCATCATCCTAGACTCAAGCGGCGCTCAGCTGGGTGCCACCATCTCCTCAGGTCCCTCCGCCGGTAAGTACATCTTTGCCGGCTACAAGCCAGGCACCTATACCGTGAAGGTGGTGGGCAACCTGGTGGATAGCCCTGAAGCCGACACCACCAAGCCCGTCACCGTTACCGCGGGCGCCGTCACAACCCAAGACTTCGCGGTTACCGTGCTCCCCACCATGAGCCTGGCCAGCGCGAGCCTTCCATCGGGAGCGCCCGGATGGAAGCTTGGCACGGACCTGACCCCCGGCGACTTCAGCGCGGCCTCGCCCACGTTCGACGATTCCGCCTTTCTTGATGTCACCGTGCCCGGCAACGCGGACGACGTCGCCCAGAACAGCGACTTCGTGTATCGCCTCAAGTTCGATGTGCCGGACGCCTGGGTGGGCAAGAACCTCATCCTGGACAACTTCAGCATCGATGACGGCGACACCGGCGTCTTCTTCAACGGCACCCCGCTTGGCGCCTACGCCGAGCCAACCGGCGGCCCAGCCTCCCCGTGGGGCATCATCCGCACGTATGCCATTCCCGGGTCCGCCGTCAAGAAGACCAACGTCCTCGCCATCTTCGCTCACCAGGGAGGCGGCGGCGTGGGCATGACCGGCAACGCGCCAAGGCTGTACCCAATGTGGACCACCAAGGGGACCGTGGTGGGCACGATCGTTGGTGCAGACGGAAAGCCCATCTTCGGCAGCGTCTCGTTGCTGGATTCCACCGGCAAACTGGCCGCGTCTGCCACGTCGTCCGGCCCGATGTACGGCCAGTACATCATGGCTGGCCTCACCCCCGGCGCCTACAAGTTCGATCAGTGGGCGCTCACGTACGCGGGTGCGCCAAGCGTGGTGAACGTGGAAGCCGGCAAGATCCTAACCCTCTCCCCAGTTACCCCAACCGTGCCGCCTTTCTTCGAGGATAGCGTGAAGCGCCCCATGGACGACGACTTCAGCGGCACAACCCTCGATCCCAAGTGGCAGGTGGCCGATGTGGGCGATGCTACCGGTGGCGATCAGTACCTCGCCGATGGCTTGCTCAACGTCACCGCCGGCGGCCACGATATCTGGGATCAGAACGACGGCTTCCATTACATCTACCAGACCATCAGCGGAGACTTCACCGCCACGCTGCAGGTGGTGGCCATCCCGGATAACCGCGACTGGGAGCTCGGCGGCCTTATGATCCGCAAGGACCTGGATCAGCAGAGCCCACACGCCTTCATCCAGGTCTCCCCAAGGCACGATATCCAGGACAAGCTGCGCCCAACCCGCGGCTCCTTCAGCAACGACAACCCAGAGCCCATCGCGAGTACCGGCAACAGCATCCTTCCCAACGCTTGGCTTAAGCTGAAGCGACAGGGCACCCGAGTGGCCTATTACTGGACCACCGATCCAACCGGCTCCGACGTCCACTTCGGCTCCGTGCGTGACGTGCCCGGTCTCGCAGGCGACCCGGTGCTGGTGGGCATTGCCGCCACCTCGCACAGCGCCACCGACATAGACGATGGCTTCAAGTTCGACAACTTCCGGGTCATTCCAGCAGCGCCTCCGGTTACCGTGGTGAAGGGCGACCTGAACGGCAACGGCAAGGTGGACATCGCCGATGCCACCCTAGCTCTGCAGATTGCCGTTGGCCTGCGCCAGCCCTCCGCCGACCAGCTGAAGGCTGGAGACCTGAACGGCGATGGCAGGGTGGCCATCAACGAGGTCACGCTTATCCTCAAGGCTGCCGTGGGGCTAGGCTCGCTGTAGCCCCCAGCCCATCCAACGCGTAGATCAGCAAGCGGGAGCCCTCGCTAGGCCAACCAGCGGAGGCTCCCGCCATCTGCTTCATGCATCCCAAGCCGCACCCTTTGGGGCGGCAGCGCACGGAATCACGCTGACACAAGCTGGTACTCTCCGTTGCCAAACACGGTGCCCTTCCCAACCCCCACGTACGTGCCGGCCACCAGCAGCGGCATCAACGGCGCTAGGTTCCCTTGGTACGTAACTTCGCCCACAAACCCATCCATCGGTATCTCGCGGCCCTGCCTCGCCGACCGGCGACTGCGCTGCTCCCACCATATGTTGCATTCCTCTTGCTGCACGCCCCGCGCCGCGTCTATCAGCCGCTGGCACGAAGCTGGGTCCGGAGACGCGCCGCAGTGGCACAGAACCATCGGGAAGAGCCGATGGATGAACACTGCCACAAGCCCGTGAAACTCGAGCGCCGGCGCCAAGCGTCCCCCGAGCTTCACCCGCATGGGCGACGTGAAGCGGACCCTAACAGCCTCCCATTGCATCCCGGCCGCCTCCGGCGCCATCTCCTCACCTGTGAGGATGGGCGGTGCGCTTTCGATTACACACTGTCCATCGCCGTAGATCGGCATTGGCTCGCCCTCATGGTTGATGGCCCACACGCTTCCCAGCCTGAACTCCCCCTGCTGGGGCCAAGGCCCATGTGGCCCAGCCGCTCTATGGCAACCAGAAAGTGCGGCAGAAAAGCAACGCCAGCACCGAATATGGAGAGCCCCAACCGGATGACGTTGCCGGGCCGAACCTGATACCCGCCTTTTGGAGGGGCCAACACGAAAGGCCTGGGGGCTTCGCGGTACCGCTCGGGGGCGCCCTCTGGGGCAAGCGGCTCAAACACCTGGCTGTACAGGCAGCCCTGCCTCATCGCGCAGGGAGGGCAGTCTGGTTTGCCGTGCTGGCAGACCACGCTGACAAAGGCCGACCCAAACCCTCCGCGGAAGGTGTTCCCGGCAAACCCGGAGGAGATACGAAGGGTCCAGCACCTCCAGCCCCAGCTGCAGGCGCACGGTGCTGAGAGGGCGCACCAACGACAATGCATCTTCCAACAGCTCGGTGTTTTGACCACTCACGGGGCTATCCACACAGCGGCCGGCTACAGAGGCGCTGCGGTCTGGGACCCGGCCAACGGCAGCTCGAAGAGGGCGGAGGCGCGGGGAGAGACCGAACTGCCATCCAGCGGATACAGGCTCCACACCACGCCTGCTGCCTCATCCCGGAGGTGACGACCGCCGCCCGCTTGCTCGTCAGCAACCTCGTACAGGTTGGCCACCCCAACCCCCTGTGCGGTTTGGAAGCCCGGACCGGCCCAGATGGCGGCGCGCGTCCCAATGGCCGCAAGCAGAGCCGCCGCCAACCAACTCTTCTCCTCCACGGTGGCGGTCCCGTCGTGGAGGCACTCCATCGGGTACCGAACGTGGCCATCCGCGCCAGGCTTTTCTGGTAGGCTGGCGGCCAGGGCGACAATGCGCGCCACCCGAATGCTGGGCTCCCTGTCTCCTGAACCCGCCGCCTGGTTCGCCACATCCATCACCACCTGTTGCCGAGCAGCCAGTGCGAGCTGTGCCGCCGCGGATTGCAGGTCGGTTGGCCGGGGTTTGGCGCGCTCTTGGATGTACTCGATCCGATCCATCTGCACATTCACGGTTTGGGGCCCGTCTGGCGGAAGGAGCGAGCTTGGGGGTGGAGGCGGCGTGAACGTGAGCTTGCGGTACGCGATGCGGGGCGCACCGTCCAGTACAACCGTCTCCAACACCCTGGCCTTCACGGCATCCACGTCCACCGAGCCCGGCTCCATAGGGTTGAGGGGCCGCGCCTCCGCCTGGATGGGCAGAGCGGCAGATTCCGCTGGCGGTGGGGCGGCGGGCCCCACGGCTTCGTCTGCTGGCTGCTGGTCGTCCGGCTCGGCGCTCACGCACCCGCCCTTGCGCCCCCCGATCGGCATCTCCCCGGCGTCAGAAGGCCGAAGTCCCCCTGTTCCCTCTGTCTTTCGGCCAATCCCCTGCCCAACGATGGGCGCCACCACGAGCGTCCCAACGATGGCCGTAACGGCCACCAACGGACCGTGGATCGGCCGCTCGTTGGCGAGGCACCAGACCATCAAAGCGGCACACAGCGCAACAAGCGCCCCGTCAACGAGCAGCAAGCTGGCCTTGCGCCCGAACCCGCTGAACAACCCCTCCCAGGCTGGGTCGTCCTTCTTCATAACCCATTCCGTCAGCGCGGCCAGGCACAGAAAGGCGGTCCACGCCACCAGCATCTCCAGGTAGTAGGCGCCGTTACAGTAGACGCCGCCGTTCCGCCAAATCACAAGGTGGCTCAAAGGATCCGGCTGGCGGTGACGCCACGCATGCTCGTACAGCGGCAGGCCGCCAACCGGCACGATGAAGAAGGTCAGCAGAAACAGCGCAAGCGCAATGCCGCTCACCTTCGCGCCCCCCTTCGCCGCGGCTTTGCGGCTCCGTCGCCGCTGTGCGAAACCGGAGTTGCCGGCTCGTCGATGGAGGGGCTCTCGGGGCCCCGGCCAACCGCGCAAAGCGCCTCTTGTGCAGATAGACCGCTAGTTAGGACCAGCGCCGCGGCGACGTCGCCCTCCATTGAGACCACATGCATCGAGGCGACGTCCGCGCCAAACCAATTGCCGTGGTCTGCCGCCGCGGAGCCCTCCGGCGGGGAGTCGCTGCTGCGCCCAAGCGAGTCGGCTTGGCCGCCCGCTTGGATTGCGGCCCGCTGAGCCTCGTGCCACCTGAGGCTATCGGGCACGACGAAAAGCATGGACGTGCGCCCCGCCCAGCCGGCATCTCCGCCAGCGGCCGCGTCTTGCTGGCGATTGTCACGCTCCAGATGTGCCGGCGGCAGTATCGCTAGCGGCACGGACCTGGTGGCAAGGCGATCCATGCGGTCGCGCACCCAGGCGAAGAAGGCGCGATCGGCATCCTCGTCGGTGGGGTGCTCGTTCTGCAGCAGGTCGCGTTTGAGCTGGCCCAGCGTCTTTGCCTCCCACGCGTGGAGCAGCTTGCGGCGCACCGTTTGCGCCACGCGCGCCAGTATGCGGTCGAAAGCGGGATACCGCCAGGAGGCGAAGAGGCCGGGGGTCTCGCTCACCATCAGCTCCGTGGCGATCTCGGCAAGCCTGTCGTCGTCTGGCAGTTGGATGTCCCGAAGGGTGGCTGCGTCTTCGGCGGTGGCCATCAGGGCCTCGGCGGCCTCTTGGGCGGGGAACTCCGGGTTGCGTCGCGCCGACGTCACGGCTAGGCCAAGTCGGTCGCGAAACGCCTCCGCAATCGGTATCTCTTGGGAAGCAAGCACCTCGGCTATGGCCTGGTAGAGGCCTTCGTGCTCCGGAGTGCCCGCGGCGCGCTTAGCGAACTCCAGCAGGCGACGGCCGTACTTGGCCTCCACCATCTGGCCGAGGTGAGAGCGCAGCTCCTGCAGATGTCCGACGGCGGCGGCGTACAGGTACCAAGCTATACCGAAGGCAGCTCCCGATGCGACCAGGCCGATGTAAGCCGGTTGCGGATACCCGCCGGCCGTAGCTGCCACCGTTGCCAGCGCGCCGAAAGAGAGGGCGCGAGCAAGCACTGCCGGCCACCCCGGAAGGCGCTCGCACCTCACTTTGAATATGGACCATGCCTCCGAGAGGGATGCCCCAGGAGGTAGCCCAAGGCGCGGGTGAGCGGGCGGATCGACCGCTTCGATCTCTTTCACGGCCTTCGGGCCGCTCCGCGCCAGCTCCAGAGCGTGCTGCATCAGCCGCAGCGCCGCGTGCACCCCGCCCAGGCGACATCGGATGCACAGGTCGGCGCACCTAGCAATAGTTAACGCGATCTCCTCGGCCACAACCTGGTGGCACCGGGCGGCCGTCATTGCCCTGAGCATCTCATCCAGCTGCGCCGCACCCGCCTTGTCCTGCTCCAATACCAGATTCGGCCACTTTCGCACGTCCGGCTCCCGCCCTGGGGCATGTGGAATGGCCATGCGGACGACCAGCGGCGGTGCTACGGGTTTCGTCTCCTCCTCTTCACCCCAGATCGTCTCCACCAATATGCGGTAGAGCGACTTGCGCGGTTGCGGAGGGGCGTAGTCGGCAACGATGACGCTGCCAGCATTGGCGACGGACTCCTGCAGCACCCGTTTGACAAGGCCACGGGGGTCCAGCAGCTGCTTTCTGGACTCAAGCCATGCGTTCCAGCGCTCGCCGAGGGCTGCCGCCAGGCTGGATTGGTCTGGATCGTCCTCCGGCTGCCTGGATGCGCGGTCCAGCACATCGGCGGCTAGGAGCGTGGCGGCGCGTTGAAAGAGCAGCTCTCGGGGCAGGGCGTCGCCGGCCCAACCGAACACGGCGAACGGCGGGCGATGGAGGTCCTCGTAGCCCGGCGAGAAGCGGTCATGCATGGCCCCGGAGCGAACGTGGCACGCCAGGGCGGACGCAAGCACGGCCTCGAACTCGTCGGGCGGGCGGCCGTTGGCCAAGGTTGGCGTTGAGGGATCGGCATGCGCGAGGTTGGGATGCAGCAGAAACGATCCGTCGGCGCGGTGCGGGTGCGCAACGAGGAACCCCAGCCGGGGAGGCGTTCCCCAGGAACCGTCGTGCTCTTGTTGGCGCCTCCACTCCTCCTCGAGGGCGGAGAGGAGCTCGGGCGCGGAGTCGGCAACCTTGTTGGGGCTTTCTGGGTGAGTTACGTCCAGCAGCACCAGAAGCCCCATGCCAACCGCGGGATGGCCTATACTGAGGGCCGCGCGCAGATACCGCCGCAGCTCCTCCGGCTGGGCCTCCGAGGCGGCAGCTACCACCGCAACCACCAGGCGGATGTACCGGTGTGCGGGCTGGCGAACCTCGTACTGCGCATCGATGCTGTCAACCACGGGCTGCTGCTGCACCCGCACGAGGGCCGCCTCCACCTGCTCCTCTATCTTGTCCTGCGCCGCCGGGAAGAGCAGCACCTCCAGCGCGCCCATCTGGTACAGCGGCTCCTGCGCCAGCATGCCGCGGGCCGTCTGGATGACGCGGCAACCGGTGCGCCCAACGCCCACCAAAAGCGTCGGCGCCGCGCGCTCCTTATCGGCGCTGAAGCCTGCCTGGTTGCTGCCGTCTGTTGGCATCGCTCCTCCACGTCAGCGGGGTTGACCCTGCCCGCTATTTCAGGCTAAGGGTCCCGTCTTCGCCGATCTCGTCTATCACCTCAGAGATCAGTCGCGCCTCCGTCCTCAACTGCTGCTTCAGGTCGCGGGATGACGGGTGGGCGTCCTCCAGCTGCTGGCGGTACCAAGCAAGCTCTTGTAGTGTGTTGGCCTTGCCGTTCTGTTCAATGTAAGACTCAATCACCGTAGCTATGGCGTCTGCCACATCCTCGTAATCCTCAGCCTCGTCGCTGCAGAAGGCCTGCATGGCGTTGCTGCGGCCCGTGGCGATCTTGTTCCGCTCGTCGATATTCCTTCTGCTTCCGAGGTGTTTGCCCAGCTTCTGCACGGGAATGGTTGGGGCATCACTTGGCATGTCGGTGAGGGCCCGGAACCAGTCCGCTGACGATTCGGCCTTCACGATGGCATCCTCCACCGCCTTCAGGTCCACCTCGTAACCATCTGCGGCATTGGTGGCGGCGGGGCTGGACTTGCACATCGACTTGGCGAAGTTAACGTAGTAGGTGTTCCCGCGCTGTGCGATGAGGCCGTAGGCAACTCCCAGGGCGAACAGCCTCTCCCTCAGCTGAGCGGGGTTCTTCTCGCCGGGGCCGGGCAACTTGCGCCAGCGCTTATCCACGTCCAGGTACTTGTTGTGTTTGCGCTCGGCATGGTACGAACTGCGCCACCCAGGCAGGGCGCTGAAACACTGGTCGTTCAGGGCGATGCCGTGCTTCATATACGTAAGCGTCACCCTGTTTTTGGGCCCGGGGGTTGCCACTGCCTGCACGCCTGCCCCTGGCAGCAGAGCACGAATGGCGGCTAGGGCGCCGCTTTCGAAGTCCTCCTGCAACTTGCCATCGGGGTGCACCGGATACATAACCACGCAGTAGTCGTAGGTGCTGGCCGAGCCCTGTCTGGAGGTTGCTGGAGCGAAGACGCCGAGCCGGTTGGCCGCTTGGGTCATGTACTTGTTGAACTCATCGATGCGCTGTTGACCTGCCGCGGCTTGGCCAGCCATGGCGTCCAGAATGTGCTGCTGCTGGAGTTCAGGGAACAGGGCGCGCGCCTCCGCGTCTATGTGGCCAAGCAGGTCATTGCTCGAGGTCTGCGCCATCTGGCGCACGAGCTTGCTCTGCGTCAGCCTGGCGATGAGCTCATCGGTGCGGGGCGGCTGTCTCTCATACATGTCAGAGTACCAGCCGAACGACACGATGTCGTATATAAGGCAGGAGCGGTTCGGAGCGGCGCCACTGGCATCGGCGGCGCGGTTGGAATCGATGGCCCTCACGCGCCCCGCCAGTTCGTCTCGCACGTGGGAAAGCACCTCTTCCGCCAGCTTGCACTCCCTGACGAGGTTTTCGGCGGTGGCGACCAAGCCGTTGGCGTCGTCCGTGTAGGCGCGAATGGCAAGCTCGGTCACCTTTGCCGAAAGCGCGGCCTGGATGGCGGCGTTTCGGGCGGATACGGCAAGCACCTTCCGCTGTGTCGCGGTGCGGCGTTTGAGGGTTTGCTCCAGCCAGCTCAGGTTGCGGAGGCTGCTGAGCGCGCTGCCGAATGCCTGCTTGGCTTCTCGCGCACCGATGGCTCTCGCCTCCTTCGCGCTTTTCAGGTTCTGGTTTTCCCGCTCCAGCTCTGTTAGCAGAGCCTCCGCCACCTGCTTAGCGGCCGTCAAGCCGCGTCCTTTGGCCACGGTGTCCACCCGCTGGATCAGCTTGTAGCGCCACATGCAGAGCTCCGGCGGCTTTTCCGTGCCGGGTTCGGGCTCGCGGGTGTCGGGGTCGCCCGGCTTCATCGTGAGATTCAGGTTGAGGTTGTTCTGCAGCCTGGCGAGGATCCCCCCTCCGTCCAACTCCGTCTCGAACTCGGCGAACCCCTCCTCCAGGTCCCTAGCCAAGCTATCGGGCGGCTCGGCCGCTCGCTCTTCGGCGTCTGACACGATGTACGTGTCGGCCACACGGCCCTTGATGACGGCTTCGAGGTTGGTGGCGGCGTTGGCAGCGGTGGAGGAGAGGCCGGCGTCGGCCATGAACGAGGTGGCTTCACTTTGGGCCTCCTCGTTGGACATGGGATCGCCCAAGAGCTTACGGATGGCATCGACGCCGAGCCGGGCGGCGTAGTACGAAGCGAGCGTGTCCGGCGAGAAGTCCACGCCCGCTACGCCGAAGGCGCTGTAGTTACAGAGCCCGCCTTGATCGTCCCTTCGCCCCACCATGGGCGAGTTGCTGAGCACCGCATCGGATGTGGCGCCAAAAGGCGTGCCGATGGCGGCGTGGAGGTGGGTCGCCACCAGGTCGTAAACGTCCTCATCGCTTCGCAGGGCGCCAGACGTGGCGTACCGATCTACCAAGTAGCACGTGTCAAGGAGCTTCTTAGTTAGGGGAACGGGAGCCGAATCTCCGTAATAATAGAAGCTAAGGAGCTCGGGGTCGTCTCTAGAGAGCAGGTTCTCCAGGTCCTTGAGGCACGCGTAGGCGGTGGCTTTGTGGGTTGTCTCCTGCGGACCGATGGCCTGGTAATCGAACACGGACGGGAGGAGGAACACGCCATGGTAGCGGCATTCCAGATCTGAGCCGGCCTGGTCAGTCAAGCGGCGGAGGCACGCTATGGCATCCACGAAGGTGCCGGAGCCGGTGCCGCCCGCAAACGAAGCGATGACGTATACCGCCAGGCCGCGTCGGTACTTATACTGAACGTTGCCACGCTGGAAGAAGGGGTTCCGCTCCAGGCTGATTATGGCATCCACTGCTTGTCTTAGGACCTGCCGGTAGTCGGGGGCGAAGTAGGCATAAGCAAACCTGCCCACAAGCCTTTGGCCCTGAGCGCCGCTTCCCGACGAAAGCTGCGCTCCGCCAACAAGCAGGTGGCCGGACTCGTCGGTGGGAAGCCAATACAGTATGGGCGCGTTGCTGCTATCTTTCGGGTCGAAGTGGACTGCCCGGCCGCCGAGCGGGATGAAGTAGTCCAGCGGGACCTCGCTCGGATCCAGGGCGTACCGCTGCCGCACTTCCGTGTCGAAGCCGATGAACCGGACGGTCAGGTCCGCATCGCCGTCCATCCTGATCGTCTTCTTTAGGCGCTTGGCTATCCTGCAGCCGGAGCCGCCCAGCCCAACCACAAGGGTTGGGAACACCTCAACTTCTATCTGATTCCTCTGGTCGGATTGGGCAGCGCTCATATCTGCCATACGCCGATCTCTCCTTTCGTTTCCCGTACGCCATGTGACGGCGCCCTTAGTCCGTGTTCGTACGACGGTTCTTGTGAGTGCACACTCTCACCCTGACGCTCTCAGGGCCCACGCAGAAGGATACCCCGCCCTCGGTAACGCGCTGCGGCTTCGATATGATGCGGTTGCTGAGGGCGTCCGTGAACACTGTGTCACCGATGGGCGTAACCACGGCCTTGGGCCTTCCGGCCCAGTAGGCCTCAACGCGCATCCGCGGCTTAGAGAAGACCGGGGTCTGCTGACCTGGGAGGGCTATCACCACGTCGGACCCAGGCCCCCCGAACGTGATGGAGACTTTGGCTGAAGAACCGCGACCCTCCGGCAGCGGCTTGCACATGAACTGCTTCTCGGTGCCCGGAACGTAAACCGCAACGCCGTTAAGCAGCCGCACAACCGACCGGTGGATGGTCATGAGTATCCAGAGCACCAACAGCACCGCGGCAACAACCATGACCAGAAGAACCGCGGCGAAGAGGATAGCGGTGAGGTGCTGCTCAAACCAGGTGCGAACGTGTATCGTCAGCACGGCGCGTTGGGCGTATAGCTCCGTGGAGCCCTCCGGCGTGGGCCAAACCGATACGGCGTAGTCGCCGGGGCGGGCGTTGCCAACCTGCAGAACCACCTGCGTGGCCCGCTCCGGCTGGTACGGCCTCAGAGTTACGCGCTCAGGCGCCACCGTAATGCCCGGCAGCCCAGAGGCGGATAGCTTCAGCACCTGCGGGCTAGGGCATGAGGAGGAACACAGAGCTGTGATTCCGCAGCGCCCGCCCGGGTCCGTACTCCGGCGCGTGAGGTTGGACCAACGCACCTGCACGGCGGGCTTGGGCATCAGCAGCAGCGGCACCGCGACGCTTTGCGACACCACGGGCATGCCCTTGTACGTGCCGGACAGGGCAACCGTGAGCGTGGCGCGTTTGCCCTCGCCTACGCCGCGGGGGATGGAGATTGCGCCCACCGCCCGGCCCCCTGTCGATGGCGAGAGGAGCGCATGGGTTGGCAGCATGGCAACACCGCCCAGGGTGGCTTCCACCCGCAGGCCGCTCCACTCGCCGGCAAATGGGCGGCCGCCGAGCGCCAGCTGGGCCGTCACTGGCACCGGGTTGGAATATGCGAACCTGGCATTTGGCTGCGGAAACGCCACCCGCAGGGCTGGCACCGCGCCCACCTGAAGCACGGCGTACGCAGGACCGCCCTCCTCCTCGCCGGTATCGCCGCGGCGGAAGCAGCGGACCGTGAAGTTGTGGGGGCCAGGGTCTCCGGGATCGTCTAGGGTACCGACGAACTCTCCCGAACCGGGGCGCACCTGCCTAAGGGGCACCACCTGCGGGCGCCCGCGCGGCTCCCGTTGGTACTCCACGGTTACGCGCCCGTTCCGCATGGGCATGGGGGCGGTTCGGCCCTTTGGGGACACCCGCACTCGGAAGGTGACCGGCGTTGCCTCAGGCCAGGGGCTGTTGTGCGGAGGGCTTATCAGTCTCGCCTCGAAGCCGGGCTCATATGCTACCTCCAGGGCGCCGTGGCGGCCGCACACCCTCCAACGGCCGGAGGTGGGCATCGGTATGGCGCAAGTGGCGATGCTAGCCTCTTGGGCCTCATCAAGGGCGGGCGGAACCTGGCGGGGAACGTACTGCGTGCCATCCGGCGAAACCAGGCCTATGGGAGTTTCGGCTCCGCGGTTCACTGCGATGAGCCTCAGGTCCGTGGTGCCGGGAGGGAGAAGCACGTCTGTGTCTGCGCCGGGAGGGATCAGTTTGGAGATGGCGTGGCCAACCAGCTGGGCGAATATGGCGCCGAAGACCATCGGCAGATCGTCCGCATGAGGAGCCGGATGATAGGCACCGCCGCCCACCCGAGCCATCTCTTCCAGCAGCCTGCGCGCGGCGGTTGCATCGCTTGGGCTGGTGGATAGCTGGCCCAAGCCGATGGTGTGGACCACCACGCCCGCGTCCCCCAGCTGGCGCGCGTACTGCGTGAGGGCGGCGTAGGTGTTGTTGCCCGTTTGCGGGTTTGGCGTTCCATCCGTAAGGAGGATGATGAACCGCTTGCGCCTCTCCCCGCCCGCGTGCTGGATTATGGCTGCGGCCCTGCGGAGGCCAAGGTCCATCCGGGTGGCGCCCTCCCGGGAGGATGATGCCATCACCTTCAGGCCGTCGTACAGGATGCGCCGGGTTTCAGGGCTGCCAGCGTCGCGCAGTTGGCCGGCCCCCGGCGGCACCAGGGGTTCCGTGGCGAACAGCACCAGGGCCAGCCTGTCGCCGGGGGACATCCGCTCCAAGAGGTACTGCACGGCGGTGGCGCGCACGTAATGCGGGTCGTTGCCGGGAAGCTGACGACCCGGGTACATGCTGCCGGAGTTATCAACCAGGAGCACAACGTCCATGCGCTCTCTGGCGGCGTAGCAGGGCCTGACGACGAAAAGAAGTGTGAAAGCGAGCCAAGCGAGCCGCTTCACATATGCCCGTTCCATCCATACGGCCATCAGTGGAGGCTCCTGCAAACGGGGGATGCTGGCGGAGGCACCCCGCATTCGACGGCGACGCGATGCACAAAGGCCCCCACAAACCTGTTCGCGGTGCGGCGTCAGGCTCCTGCAAGCGGGGCATGAACGGGTAGGTATCAAGTGTGTGGGAGGGGATAGGTAGCGAGGTCTGTGCAGTACTGGGCTCTTAGCAGCAGCATGTGCTCTGCCCCTTGCATGCTCCAGTTCATGCCTGAGCGCTTCATCCTCGCTGC
>Ga0272448_1005282_pt1 | contig 14342 bp, 18 predicted proteins | sample YNPCB0191_FD_202220 | JGI IMG/M metagenome (GOLD analysis project Ga0272448, IMG submission 202220) | Hot spring sediment microbial communities from Yellowstone National Park, WY, United States - YNP-CB-019-1 | ecosystem: Environmental > Aquatic > Thermal springs > Hot (42-90C) > Sediment...
CGTTCGAAATGCTCCTTGGCCCTGGTGAATGTGGCCTCGGGGCCGGCTGCCGGCAGTTTCTCCGCGGCCGTCAGCCCGCGGCCGGCCTCCTCCTTCAGAGCCAGAGCCTGATCGCGGTAGGTCGTCTCTGGAAAGGAACGCAACAGCAGATCCACCGCGGCTACCGTCCGAGCGGCATTGAGCGCCGATTTCTGTTGGGCATAGCACCAGGCTATTTGAAATTGGGCCGGTTCTGTCTGGGAAGAGAAGGGATAGGCCTGCTGCAGCCGGCGGTAGGCGGCGATGGCCTGGCTGTATTTCCCGGCCAGACGGTAGCATTCGGCCTCATAGTACATGGCCTCGACGCCGATGGCGGTGCCCTGATATCTCTTAGCCATAGAGCGATAGAAATCGGCGGCATCCAGGTAATGCTTCCTGGCCAAATATTGCTGCCCCTTGGCCAGGGGATGTCCCGGATCTAATTGGGGCAGGCTGTCGGGCTGGACGGCATTAAGCCCGGTAGTGGCAAACAGGATCAGGCTGAAGATGGCAATAATACGCATTTCTCAACTCTCCTAATTGCTTGACATGGTTGAACAAGATTGGCCATTTATATCCGACCTCCAACCGAAAAGGATCGGTTCGAGCATCGGTTGATCTATATCGCCAGACTATCAATGGATCAAGGCTAAGGCTTCGCTGTCTCCGGCCCCGACGGTTTGGTTTCCCACCTCAATGAGTCGGTTCCTCAGGCGCCCCAGACGTTTCTATCCAAACTTCGATATTGTATGGCCTCGGCGATGTGCCCGGTCGCTATCTCCTTCGATGCCTCTAAGTCGGCAATGGTCCTGGCCACCTTGAGTATCCGGTCGTGGGCCCGGGCCGAAAGCCCCATCCTGTCCATGGCCTGCTTCAGCAGCGATTCCGCCTCAGGACCGATGGCGCAGTAGGTTCGGATCTCCCTGGATTGCATGGCAGCATTGCAATAGATTTTACTTCCCTGAAACCTCTGCCGCTGTATCTCCCGAGCCCGATCCACCCGGCTGCGGATGGCCGCTGAATTCTCTCCCGGTTGTTGCCTGGCGATCTCGTCGTAACGTAGGGCCGGCACCTCGATATGGATGTCTATCCGATCTAAGAGCGGTCCGGAGACCCGGCCCAAATAACGATGGATGGCGGCCGGACTGCAGGTACATTCATGGGCGGGATCGGTATAGTAACCGCAGGGACAGGGATTCATGGCCGCCGCCAACATGAAAGAGGCGGGAAAGGTCAGGGACATGGCGGCCCGGGAAATGGTCACCCGGCCATCCTCCATGGGCTGGCGCAAAACCTCCAGGACGCTTTTGTTGAATTCGGGCAGCTCGTCCAAGAAAAGAACTCCATGATGGGCCAGGGAGACCTCGCCCGGCCGGGGATGGGTGCCGCCGCCTATCAGCCCGGCATCGCTGATGGTATGGTGGGGAGAACGAAAGGGCCGGATGGCCACCAAGGCGGTGCCCGGCTCCAGAAGTCCGGCCACGCTGTAGATGCGGGTGGTCTCCAAGGCCTCTTCCATGGAGAGTTTTGGCAGGATGGTGGGCAGCCTGCGGGCCAACATGGTCTTGCCCGAGCCCGGCGGGCCGATCATCAGGATATTGTGGCCTCCGGCCGCCGCCACCTCCAAAGCCCTCTTGGCGTGCTGCTGTCCCCTGACATCGGAGAAGTCCACGCTCTCGGCGGCGCAGAGTTGGAATAATTTATCGAAATCCTCTACATGGGGAGCGATCTCGGTCTGCCCGTTTAAAAAGGCTACGGCCTGGCTTAGGGTGCTCACCGGATAGATGTCCAGGCCCTTGACTAAGGCCGCCTCCCTGGCATTGCCCTCGGGGACCACCAGCCCCTGAAAGCCCTCATTCCTGGCCCGGATGGCTATGGAGAGGCATCCCCGCACCGGCCGCACCTGGCCGTCCAGGGAAAGCTCTCCCAAGATAAGGAGCTTCTGACTCCGCCGGATGACCAGTTGACCATGGGCCGAGAGGATTCCTAAGGCGATGGGCAGATCGAAGGCCGAGCCCTCCTTGCGCACATCGGCCGGCGCCATATTGATGGTGATCCGTTTCAGGGGATAGGTGAAGCCGCTGTTCTTGATAGCGCTCTCCACCCGCTCCCTGGACTCCTTGACGGCGCTGTCCGGCAGCCCCACTATGGCGAAATAGGGAACATTGGCGCCCAGATCGGTCTCTACCTCCACCAAGAAGGCGTCTATGCCCAACACCGCAGCCGAGATGAATTTGGAGAGCATCTCCGGTCTTCTATAACTGCTTTCACTTAAAGATCATCAGGCGGAAAGGATCCGAGGAGAGTCTGGATATGATTTCGAGACCAAGCCAACAAGCGATATTAGACCACCAGCATGGAATCACAGTCTGAAAGCATCTTCTATATGTTCCAGCCTGGCTGAGCCGGCTGTCGTCTCGATGCCAATGACATCGAAGCGGCAGTCGGCCTTCCCGTAAAGTCCGCGGCTGTAGAGGTACTCCGTCGCCAGCCGGGCCAGCTGCTTTCGTTTGGCGCCGGTGATCGCCTGGAACGGCCTGGAAAGGGAACCGCAGCCCCTGACCTTAACCTCCACAAAGACCAGGACCTCTCTATCGTAGGCGATGATGTCTATCTCCCCCCGCCGCCCCGCATGCCAATTGCGCTCCACCAAACGGAAACCTTTCCGGGCCAAGTAGGCCGCGGCCAGTTCCTCCCCCTGGGCCCCCGGCTTCATCTTTTATCCCCCGAAGCCATACGGCTCACCGGCCAGAAGCTGCGGCGATGGATCCGGCAGGGGCCGAGCCTGGCCAGGCTCTCCAGATGATCCTTAGTGCCGTACCCCTTATGTCGGGCGAAACCATAACCCGGATACTGTCGTTCGTATTCACTCATGATGGCGTCCCGTACACACTTGGCCACGATGGAGGCAGCTCCGATGGAATAGCTCTGGCTGTCGCCCCTGGCTATCATTCTGAACTCCATGTTCCCCAGCCCGGAGGGCGGAGCCGCCGGCGGCTGGAGGCCGTCTACCAGGGCCAGGTTCGGACGGGGCCAGAGGCCGCAGAGGGCATAGCCCATGGCCAGCCGGGTGGCCTCCAAAATATTGATCCTATCTATGGCCTCGGCGTCCACTATCCCCAAGCCCACCGCCTGAGCCTGTGCCAAGATCAAAGGCAACAGCGCCTGTCTTCTGGCCGGGCTCAATCTCTTGGAATCCTCGATGCCGGCGATGCCTCTGTCCAGAGGCAAAATGACCGCCGCGGCCACCACCGGCCCGGCCAGGGGTCCCCGGCCGGCCTCATCCACTCCGGCCAGCCGGTGGCTCCCCTGCGCCAGATCGAAATCGATCTTTTCCCTTATATCGGCCGACGCCGCCATGGCTAAGATAAGGAGATCAGGCCTCGGAATCCTTGATCGACTTTTCTATCTTCTCCTCAACCTTGGCTGCCTTGCCGGTGAGTTTTCTCAAATAGAACAGCTTGGCCCGGCGCACCGCTCCTTTCCTCACCACCGTGATCTTGGAGATATTGGGCGAATGCAAGGGAAAGATCCTCTCCACCCCAACTCCGCCGGAGACCTTGCGCACCGTGAAGGTGGCGGAAAGCCCCTGGCCCCGCTTCTGGAGGACCACCCCCTGAAAGGCCTGGAGCCGTTCCTTGTCGCCCTCTATCACCCGGACCTGAACCTTAACCGTGTCCCCGGGCTTGAAATCCGGAATATCCTGGCGCAGATATTCGGCTTCCACGCTTCTGATGGCTGCCTGCTTATTCATCTCTGACTCCTTTATTTTGATTTTTCAAATTACTTCTTCCTTACACGACCATGGCAAAGATTTCGGAAGACTTTTATAAACAAAAATCTTTTTCGCTCCTTGAACCGCCCGGAACTGTCCCCTGTGGTTAGGACCCGGATCCCAAGCCTTGTATCATTTATTATCTTCTTCGTTTTTCTCCGATGCGGATAGTTCGGCCAGGATCTTCCTATCCTCCTGGCTCAGCGGAGCCTTTTCCAAAAGATCGGGGCGGTGTCTCAGAGTGAGCGCCAATGCCTGGGCCCGACGCCATTTAGCGATCTGGGCGTGGTTGCCGGAGCGAAGCACTTCGGGCACCTTCATCCCCCGGAACTCCTCGGGCCGGGTATAATGCGGATGATCCAGGATCCCGTTCTCGAACGAATCCAATTCGGCCGACCGGGGATCGGAGATGGCTCCGGGCAGCAGCCTGACTATGGAATCTATCAAGACCAGGGCCGCCGGCTCCCCTCCGGAGAGGACGAAGTCGCCCACCGAGATGTCTTCATCCACAAAAGCCCTCACCCGCTCGTCCACATCCTTGTAATGCCCGCAGAGCAGAGCTAAGTGGTTAAGCCGGGACAGCTCCCTGGCCCGAACCTGATTATAGCTCCGCCCCCTGGGGGAGAGCATGATCACCCTGAGGCCGGGATCGTTTGCTTTTAAGGATTCGATGGCGGCCACTATGGGCTCGGGCTTCATCACCATGCCCGGTCCGCCGCCGTAAGGGGTATCGTCGCAGACCCGATGCCGGTCGTTGGCGAAATCCCTGATGTTGACAACGGAAAAATTCACCAGACCCTTCTCCCGGGCCAGGCCGATGATGCTGGCGCCTAATGGCCCGAGGAAGAACTCAGGAAAAAGCGTCAAGACGTCTATCCTCAACGCAGGCCCTCCCGATCCTCGATGACTATCCGGCCTCCGGGGATATCCAAGCGCTGGATGATATCGCCCACGGCCGGCAGGTAGAAATCGCCCTCTGGGCCAGACACCCGATAGACATCACCGCCCGGCATGGTCTCTATCTCCACCACCCTGCCTAAGCAACGGTCGTTTTGGTCCACTACTTCCAGCCCGATGATCTCGAAGACATAGTAACGGTTCTCTGGAAGTTTTGGCAGCTGCTCCCGAGTTACTGCCAGCTCGGCGCCCCTTAAGGCCTGGGCCGATTCCACCGTCTCCACCCCAGATAGTTTCAGGATACCATACCTTCCCTGATCCACGAAATGCTTTACCTCAGCCCAGGCCGGCTCTCCGCCGCCGAGCACCAACAGCTTCGACCCTCGGGCAAAGCGTTCCGGATTGTCGCTCAGGATCTCTATGCGCAACGCGCCCCGCAGGCCGTGGGCCCTCAACACCCTGGCCACTGTTATCAAGTCCTCCCTGTCCATCGGGATCGGCCGGAGGAAAAACAGATCCGACTATTCGATGATCTCCAAGTTGACCCGCTTGCCGATCTTGTTGCCGGCGGCGGCCAGCAACGTTCTGATGGACTGGGCGGTGCGCCCCTTCTTGCCGATCACCTTGCCGATGTCCTCCTTGTCCACCCGCAGTTCGTACAGCAGGGTATTGCCGTCCTTAACGACCTCGGTCACCGACACCCGGTCCGGCTTATCCACCAGAGATTTGGCTAAATAATCTACCAGATCCTTCAACATAGCCTCAGCCCTTCTTCTTGGCGGCTAATCTGACTTTGTGGCTCTTCTTGGTCCTGTCTGATGGAAATGAAACCTTCACCTCTCCGGAATCACCGGCCGGGCCGCTCTTCTCGGCCAAGTTCACCAGCCGCATCACCGTGGAGGAGACGATGGCCCCCTTTTTGATCCAGGCCTTGGTCCGCTCCAAGTTCAGCTTGGCCTCCTTGGGATTGGCATCGGGCCGGTAGTAACCCAGGGTGTCCAGGGCCGAGCCGTCGCGGCGGGAGCGGGTGGGCAGGACCACGATCCGGTAGAAGGCGTTCTTGTTGCTTCCCATCCGGGAGAGTCTGATGGATACCGACATGCTTTGGTTACCTCCGCTTAATTTATTTTTTATTGTTTCCGGACATCAAATCCTCCTGATTTCTTCGTCCCCCATTCCCGAACCGAGTTGTATGGAAATCAGACCGTGAACAGGAAGGCGTCGGAACTACGACCACGGGGCTGATAATCACCTTAGAGACCTTACGGGCGGCAGAGGGGGTGAGGCCGGCCTACATCCCGAACGGCATCGGCAGCCGGGCCCCTCGCTTTTTGCCCATCATCCGCATCAGCTTCTGGGCGGCTTCGAACTGGCGCAGCAGCTGGTTGACCTCCTGCACCGAGGTGCCGCTGCCCCGGGCCACTCGCAGCCGCCGGCTGCCGTTGAATATCTGGGGATTCCTCCTCTCCTGGGGGGTCATGGAGTTGATGATGGCCTCCATCCGGGTCAGGTTTTTTTCGTCTATCTCGGTCTGGGCCGCTTTTGGCATACCCGGTATCATCCCGGCCAGTTCCGTGAGCGATCCCATCTTTCTCACCTGGCGCATCTGCTCGGCGAAATCCTCTAAGGTCAGTCGGTTCTTTCTGGCGCGCTCCTCCAGTTTTCTGGCCTGCTCCTGGTCGAAGACGGCCTGGGCCTTCTCCACCAAAGTGACGATGTCGCCCATACCTAATATGCGGGAGGCCATCCGCTCCGGATGGAACTCCTCCAGGGCTTCGATCTTCTCGCCCACGCCTACGAATTTAATGGGCGTGCCCGAGATCGCCCGCACCGAGAGGGCCGCCCCGCCCCGGGCGTCGCTGTCCAGCTTGGTGAGGATGGCACCGGTCAGTCCGAGTTTCGAGTTGAACTCGGCGGCCACCTTGGCCGCATCCTGGCCGGTCATGCTGTCCAGCACCAAAAGGATCTCGTGGGGCTTAGCCGCGGCCTTAGTACCTACCAGTTCTTGCATCATCTCCTGGTCTATATGCAGTCTGCCGGCGGTATCTAAGATGACGGCGTCGGCCAGTTTCCTCACCCCGGCCGCCACCGCCCCAGCGCAGATGTCGGCCACATCGTGGGAATCCGACTTGTAGAAGCCGCAGCCGGCTTGCTGGGAGAGGATCTCCAATTGCTCCACGGCCGCCGGACGATAGATGTCGGCCGCAACTAAGATGACCCTCTTGCCAGAACGTTTGAGGTAGGCTCCTAATTTGGCGCAGGTGGTGGTCTTGCCCGAACCCTGCAGACCGCAGACCATGATCACCGTCGGCGGCTGGGAGGCAAAGCGCAAGGCCTCGCGTTTCCCGCCCAAGGTCTCCTTGAGCTGGTCATGGACTATTTTAATGAACTGGTGGCCCGGCGTGATGCTGGAGAGGACCTCGGCGCCTAAGGCCCGCTCCTGGACCCGGGATACGAAATCCTCGGCCACCTGTAAGTTGACATCGGCCTCCAAAAGGGCCAGCCGCACCTGGGCCGCCGCCTCCCGGACATTGGCCTCGGAGAGCTTGCCCTGGCCGGTGAGGTTTTTGAATAACGAGGATAATTTTTTGGTGAGGGAGTCGAACATTAATAATAAAGCAAAACTTTTAGCTTTGGTATATCTACATATGTTCCATAGTTTGAGCGATATTTATAAGAACCAAGACTTTCAACAATAGAGGATTGTATAAAAACAGGCGGTTTGTTTTTTTCGAATTGTAAATAAAATAAGTTTTTTGATAAATCATAGGAGCAAAAAGAATTACTCGAAAAATCATCCAAAGAATATTTTTCACCAGTATACAATCCGGCATGTGAACTAATCTGAAGAAGTAAATTACCCGAAAATGTAAAACATCTGCCCCTTGTTTTTTCAATATCGTCAAATACCAATGATTTTGTATTTTCTATACCATATTTATATTTCTTGATAATTTCATAGCCATCTTTCGGTGTTAAATTATTTTTTATAAAAACAAGTGCTTGTTTTCCATTACATATTTTTGACCATGATAATGCATCAGTTGGTGAAATTGAATTTTGTTTGTAAAATAATGCTTTTTCTAAAGAAATATTATTATTGCACCAAGTCATTGCTTCCGAAGAAGAAAAATTCGAATCTTTCCATTTTTTGGCTTCACTTGGCTCATTAAACCCTTTTTCGATCCAAATAAATGCTTCATTACCTTTGAATCCTGTGTTTAACCATAATTTTGCTTTATAAGCATTAATATTATATTTTATCCAAAATTTAGCTTCGTTGAAATAGAAACCATTTTTTATCCAATCAATAATATTTTCGGGGATATCACAAACAGCGCTACCCACAACACCCTTGTTTTCACAATTTACATTATATTGTTCCAGATAGAAATCCTTCCATCCATTGTATTCTTCGACACTAACATTATGCTTTTCAAGTGCTTTCTTTTGCTCTTCCGTAACAGGCACTAAATTGCTTGTGTATGGATTTGTCAAAGAAGCGCATCCTAGAAAACTTACAAATAGACTGTATATTAAAATATTTCTCATGGCTTTTACCTTTTAGAAATATATTTTAATACCTTTTCTTGGAATATTTTTGATTTGCTTCTTGCAGGATGTGGTAATTCTATGCACTTTTTATAACCAAGAAATTTCATGATACTTAAAGAAACTACTCCTATAGTAAAAATTTCTTTTGGTTTAATAATATTTATAATATTATAAAGATTACTAATACACCAAATAATATAGTCATCAATTATCAAATTACATCTCGGTATTAGTTCAATTTCACCATCTTTTTGTATTGAATATGATCTATGTGGCACACAATTAACTATCAAGACTTTGTTATAATAATATTTATTATTACTATGCATAGTATCATATAATTCTTTTGCCGTTTTCCTGTCTTTTACATCTTCTGACAATAGTTTTGCTAGCCAAAGAATATATTTATCTCCTTTCTGCAATTTATATCCATCAGGTTCTACATTATATGGCATTTTATAAGGATTTTGAGTTATAATGATGTACTTTATTTTACTCCCATGTTTACAATATTGCGCCCATCCACCATATGGGATTTCCAAAGAGTTACTATCTTTGATGCTACTATCCTTTAAGAATATTTCTTTTGCATTATCTGCTTTATTTTTATATTTAATAAAATCGATTTGTGTTTGTAGCCTGATTATAAACTCATTTTTAATACGAGTTAATTCTTTTTCAAGTTTATACATATTACTACCTTCTCTGTAAATAAAATCGCTGCCAGCCATGTTGCGGCAATGATCCCTCAACTCCGCCAGGGATCCGGCGTAACTGACAGCGATTTACCTTCCGGGTTCGCCGTTGAATATATGTTCTTTACTCGCTACGGGTGATAATTATACCAAATGCGGTTGGTTTGTGCAACTGCGCCGCCGGCCTTGGCGCCGGAGTTTATACCGAAGCATAATGTGCGGTAATGACACGGTGACAGGGAAATACCTTAGCCTCCTTAATGTCCTGGTGGTTCGGCTACCCCGGTTACTCCCGCTTGCCTAACTGATGATCAATCTGCATCAGGGCGCCCTTGGACTCGCTGGCCATCTTCAGCTTCTCCACAATGGCCAGGGTTTGGGCCTCCTCCTCCACCTGCTCGGTGACGAACCACTGGCACATCACCGCCGCGGCGTGATCGCCCTCCTTCTGGGCTAAGTTGACGATGTCGTAGATCATCCCGGTCACTTTCTGCTCGTGGCCGTAAGCGGCCTGGAAAACCTCCAGGGGCGATTTCCATTCCTTGGGCGGGGCCTCTATGGCCTTAAGCTCTATCTTGGCCGAACGCTCCTCTAAGTGGTGATAGAACTTCATGGCATGTTCCACCTCTTCCTTGGCCTGGACCTTGAGCCAGTGGGCCATGCCCGTCAGGTTCTGGTCGTTGCACCAGGCAGCCATGGACAGGTAGAGGTAGGCCGAGTACAGCTCTGCCTGGATCTGCTTGTTGATGATGTCCTGGACCGATGGTTTCATCATGGTGGTGTCTCCTTCTATGGTTTCTTATTGCTAACTGACACCCTGAATTAGACTTCATGCCCTGCTATCTGAAGGGTGAGATATATTCGCCGCGTCAACCTTCAGCCTGCCGGACGGGATGTCTCCTCGGGATGACACTGGATCGTCAGGCGATACCGATCCCCCGGTGCTTCTCCAGTATAGTATCCGCCAACCTGTCCAGGGCTTTGTAATCCTCGGCCCGGGGCGCGCCCTTGATGTACACCGGTTCTAACATCTCTGCCTTGAGGTTTGAAAGCAGAGCTTTGACGGTCTCCGGAGCCTTGGTGCCCCAGCCGTAGGAGCCGATGAGCGAGATGAATTTGGTCTTGGGCCGCAGCGCTCCCATCAAGGCCGCGGCATAAAGCCCCTGGGGATGCGGCCCCACCAGCGCGGTGGAGGTTCCTAAGACCACGGTGCCCGCATCCACCAGAGCCGAGGCCAGCTCGCCGGTGTCGGCCTCGGACAGTTTAAACGGCTTGACATCAATCCGGCGGTCGACCAGGGCCTCGATCAGGTGGCAAACCATGGCCTCGGTGCTGCCGTGCATGGAAACCCAGGGCAGGACTACTATGTTCTTGACCTCGTCCGACGACCACTGCCGATAGGCGTCCATGATGAAGAACGGCTTCTTATGCACCGGGCCGTGGCTGGTGCAGATGAATTCCGGGCCTAAGGATTCTATCCTATCTAAATACTTGGGCTGGGAGGAGCGGAAGGGCATCATGATCTCGGCATAGTAACGTCTGGCGCCGGCCAGCACCTCATCCCGCTCGGCAAAGAGCGACGAGGTGGCCAGGTGCGAACCTAAAAAGTCACAGGTGAACAGGACCTTTTCCTCCCGAAGCCAGGTGAACTGGGTCTCGGGCCAGTGAACCCAGGGGGCCAGGATGAACTCCAGGCTCAGCCCGCCCAACTCCAACTTCTGGCCCTCGGCCAGAACAAGGAATTTCTCGTTAGGTATATGGAGATGATCCTGAAGCATGTCCCGGCACTTGGCATTGGTGGCCACCTTGGCCTGGGGAAACCTCTCCAACAACATGGGGATGGAGCCGGAGTGGTCCTGTTCGCAGTGGTTGGCCACGATGTAGTCTATATTCTGCACCCCTAATGCCTTAAGATTGGCCCACAGCTTCCCAAACTTAGGCGGGTCCACGGTGTCTATCAGGGCCGCCCTGGTTGAGCCCCGGACTAAGTAGCTGTTGTAGCTGGTGCCCTGGGGCAGCGGTATCAGCTCGTCGAACAGGCGGCGGTCCCAGTCCGGGACGCCGACCCAATGGACATGCTCGGTGATCTTACGGTTCATAATTTGATAAATTCAAAATCTCAAATTCGAAATTCAAAACGGTTTTTTTGAATTTTGCGTTTTGGGTTTTGGGCTTTGGTTGTCAGTCCTCGGGTTCGAAGGCATCCTTGGCCGCGCCGCAGACCGGGCAGACCCAATCCGCCGGAAGTTTCTCGAAGGGAGTGCCGGCCGGGATTTTGCTCTCGGGGTCGCCCACGGCCGGATCATAAACATAGCCGCAGACGGTACAGGTATACTTCTTCATGTTCCTCTCCTATTTATCGTTATCCTTGATATAGGTGGGGGCGTTGGCCTGGGTGCGTCCGCCCTTTATCTCATGGTAGTAGGCATAGGTCATGGGAAGGCCCGAGGCCAGAAGTTCGGAGGCCATCACTTCGCCGATGAACAGGGTATGGGTGCCCAGCGCTATCGACTGCCTCACCTCCAGATCGAAAAAGCCTAAGCAATGGTCCCGGATAATCGGGGTGCCGCTCGGCAGGACCGTATGAGCGATCCCGGAGTATTTATCCACCTGACGGCCGCACTTGAAGCCGAACAGTCCGATGAATTTAAGCGGCGTCTCCTGGGAGAGGACGGAGATGGAAAACCTTCGGCTCTCGGCCACCAATTCATGGGTGAAGTTCTGGCAGTTGAGGCTGACGGCCATCAGCGGAGGATCCGCGGTCAGCTGAAAGACGGTGTTGGCTATCTGGCCGTTGAGACGGCTGTCCCTGAAACTGGCCACCACATAGAGCCCGTAACTCACCAGCCTAAAAACCCGGGGATCTATCATCGCAGGCCTTTCAGGAAACTTATCATCTCCGCCCTATCCAGGGCGCCGAAGATGGCGGCCCCAGCCACCAGGACCTCGGCCCCGGCGGCCACCGCCAGCGGCGCCGTCTCCCGGTTGATGCCGCCGTCGATGGCGATCTCCGTCCCCAGATTATCCCTGAGTTTGATCTCTCGGATGCGCCGCACCTTGTCCAAAACCTGGGGCAGAAATCTCTGCCCCCCGAATCCGGGATGGACGCTCATCACCAACACCTGATCGGCCAAAGGCAGAAAGGAAAGAGCTGGTTCCAGTTCGGTCTCCGGATTCAAAGAGAAACCGACCCTGACCCCGAGGCCCCTCAACTCCTCCAGAACCCGGGTCAGGTCGTCCACCGCTTCATAATGGACCACTATGAGATCGGCCCCGGCCCGGACAAAGGCCGGCGCCAGCTTCAGAGGCTCCACTATCATCAAATGGACGTCAAGTGGCAGATCGGTCATCCGATCGACCGCCTCCACCAGCAGCGGCCCGAAGGTGAGGTTGGGCACGAAGTGCCCGTCCATGACGTCTAGATGCAAAAGATCGGCACCGGCGGCCTCTACCTCGGAGATCTCCTGACGCAATTTGGTAAAGTCGGCAGATAGAAGCGACGGCGCTACCTTAGCCATATAACTTGTAACAAATTCTTTCGTTACTCGACAAGAGAAAGGAGCCGAGCCATTTTTATTAATAATTCATCATCGGCTCTTTAACTTAAAGAAGCGGGAGAGCAAATGGGACCGATTCAATTGCCGCTGATGGCGAAGCTGACCGTGTCCCCGCGTTTTACGATGAAGCCGGGCTGGGGAGCCTGCATGATGATGGTGCCCGGTTCTAAGGACTGGCCGGAGATGTATTTCACCTCGCCGATTACCAACCCCTGGGAGACCAGCTGGCCCTGGTATTCGGCCAGCTTCTTGCCCACCAGGTCCGGCATCAGCATCTTGCCCTCGGACGGGCCCTTGCTGACCACGATCCTCACCCCGCTGCCCCGCTCCACCTTGACCCCGGGCTCGGGCTCGCATCGGACCACGCAGCCGAAGGCTATGGAATCGCTGACCAAGCTGTCAATGGCCGAGACGGTAAGCCCGGTCCGGTCCAGCAGGTTTATGGCCCGCACCGTCGACAGGCCGGCTAAATAGGGCACCACCACCTTCTCCGTACCCCGGCTGATGATCACCTTGACCGTCCGCCCCCGCTTGATCATCATCTTGGGCTCGGGCTCCTGAAAGAGGATGGTGCTGTCAGGCTGTTCCTGGCTGTACTGCCAGCCGCCGTTCTGGATCTCCAGGCCCTTCTCGGCCAGCAGCTGGGAGGCCTGGTTGTAATCCAGGCCCCGGACATCGGGCACCTCCACCTCGGCGCCGTGCCTGACGAACAGGGGCATGAGCACGAAATTGCTGAAGAGGAATCCGGCCAGGAAAAGGCCGACCATCCAGGCCACCCATCTCAGCCAGGCCGCCTTCGGTCTGATCAAATTCTTTAAAGTGGCTCCCATCTCCTAATTACTCGGGCTCCACATCCGTGGATATCCAGAGATTGACGTTGGAGCCCTTGGCTACCTTGGCCCCAGGCTGGGGATCCTGACGCAACACTATTCCGGGATCGTTTTCCTCGTCATAGACATAACGGATATTGCCCACGTTCAATCCGGCCTGCTTGATCATATCCTGGGCCCGGGTTCGGCCCCAGCCCTTGACCGAGGGCACGGCCACCTCGCCGGCGCCGGCGCTGACGGTCAGGTTCACCGGCACCTCCCGGGAGACCGGGGTGCCGAAGGGCGGCAGGCTGGAGATGACCGCATCCTTTTCCACCGAATCCGAGGGCTGCATGATCACCTGGCCCAATTTCAAGCCTGCCTGCTGCAGCATCACCGTGGCCTGGCTTAAATTAATACCCTTCATCATAGGCACCAAGACCCCGGCGCTGTTGGGCCAGATCTTGACCATGGAGCCGCGGCGATGCCTGACTCCGGGCACCGGATCCTGCTTGCTGACGGCGCCATCGGGTACCGAGGGATCGCTGACCCCATCCTCCAAGTAAACCCTGAATCCCCGACCCTCCAAAATAGACTTGGCAATCTCCACCTTCTTGCCGGTAACATCCGGTACCTCGGACATCTCCAACAAAGGCTGGATCAAGGCCCAGAAAAGGATGGAGAACAGCAGCCCGCTGGCGGCGCCGGCGACCGCGCCCCAGAGGATACTCTTGTTCCTGGATCCGGCTTCTTCGTAAATAGGCATTATTCAATCCTCCTCATGAATTTTTTCCCCTACGTTGCATCATGGCGGCGAACATTCCGTCCAGATCGTGTCTCTGCGGCCAGGTCTGCATGAAGACGCCTGAGGCTGCCCCCGGCGGCAGGCGTTTTGTTATATCCACCAGCCCAAACTCGGGGTGCTCGGCCAAGAACCCTTCTACCTGATCCTGATTCTCCTCCCGGGCCAGGGTGCAGGTGCTGTAGATCAGGGTGCCACCAGGCCGCACCAGCTTGGCGGCGCTCTCCAGAAGGC
>Ga0272448_1005285_pt1 | contig 14335 bp, 6 predicted proteins | sample YNPCB0191_FD_202220 | JGI IMG/M metagenome (GOLD analysis project Ga0272448, IMG submission 202220) | Hot spring sediment microbial communities from Yellowstone National Park, WY, United States - YNP-CB-019-1 | ecosystem: Environmental > Aquatic > Thermal springs > Hot (42-90C) > Sediment...
ATATCCGAGATTGATAATATCCGGCAGTTCACTACCAGGTGGACGCTCGATGAGGTTGTCCGGCAGTTGGTTCACGCAGGAGGGCGAGCGTGAGAGACACGGAAATCATTGAAAGCCTCAGGACTTGCCTTACTGTTTCCGTAGGACGCCACCTGTATGGTGTGCTTGGTTCTTACCAGAAGCTGAGGGCATTTGCCGAAACACTGCAACAGGCAACCACTCCTGATGGTAAACCTTTCCCGGCACCGCTTTCAGTCAATAAAGGTATACTTGAGAGCATACCGGACACCGAATTCCGCTGGCTGGTGGAAAATGAAGCGAAGAGACCCGAACCCACCGCCGCCCACGTCGCCCAGGCTTTTGAACGCTTCCTGCGTTCTCATCTCAAGAGCGAAAGCATACTCGTACTGGCAAACTTTGAGATGCTTTTTGCTTATAACATAGAGTTGAGTCTGCTGCGCACTCTTGCCCGGGACGAGGACAGAATGCTCTTGCTCTTGCCGGGCAGGCGTTCCAGCGGCAGAGTAATCATGTTCCCTGATTTGGACAGGGGGAGCTACACCCTGCCCACCAACCTTATTGCGGAAAATCACCTCTGGGAGCTGAGGGACTAAATATGGCGATTAATGAGAAACAAAGTCAATTTTTTGGACGCCAGGTGCCGAAAATGCCCGAGGGTTACTATTCCGGAGACAAGCCTAATCCGAACCTTAAGGCTTTTGTCGAACAGCATGTCAGGGAACGGCCTTATAATCCGGCGACCGACGATTACAATGTACCGGCTTTCAATAAGCCGATTGAGACCACCAAAGCCACTGCCATCTATAATATGCATACCTACTGGTCAAAGAAGCCCCATGATGCCATCCGCCAGTACATCCGCCATTACACCCAGCCCGGCGACCTGGTGCTGGACCCGTTCTGCGGCTCCGGTGGCACCGCTCTGGCGGCGTTGATGGAGGGGCGTAAGGCAATCGCCATTGACCGCAGCCCGGCGGCTACCTTTATCACCAAGAACTACTGCACTCCAGTAGATGTGAATGAATTAAGAGAAGCTTTTGAAGAGCTCAAGCGCAAGGTGAAGCCGGAGATTGACTGGCTGTATGAGACAAGGTGCGACCGATGCGGAGGCAAGGCGACTACTGCCTACACCGTCTATTCCCAGGTATTCCAGTGCCCCCGCTGTCTGGAGAAGGTGCCGCTGTTTGATTGTGTGGAGGTTGAGGGCGAGACTGCTACGGGAAAACCCAAGAAAATAACCGTCTGTCCTCATTGCTACCGTAAAGGAATTCAGGAAGAGATAAGCACCCGCGATGAGAAGTTTGGGGCAATACCGGTATTGGTGAGCTATCTCTGTGAAAGTGGCTGCCGTCCCGCGCGAGGTGAACGGAGGCATAATGATAACGACCCAAAGAAGCGTGCTTATTTTGAAAAGTATGACCTGGGCAAGATAAAGGAAATTGAGACAAAACCCATACCGCACTGGTATCCAACAGACCGCATGATGCATGCCCCTGAAGACCAGGAATGCTGGGGCATTTTATGGCGTCCATATCTTAAGGGAATTAATAGGGTTTGTGATTTCTATACTAAAAGAAATCTATTCGCACTTTCTGTAATAAAAGCAACTATTCCATCTGTAGACAGCAATACCAAAGATTGTCTCTTGTTCACTTTGACTAGCCTTATCCAACATGTTTCTAAGATGGCAACACATAAGGAGACTGGCGGTGGTTTTGCGATGGGCACGTATTATGTTGGAAGTGTCCACAAAGAGAGGAATGCTTTCCAAACATTAGTAAAGAAGTTCAATCAGATTTCTGATGGATTAAACGAAATAAACCAGTCATTATATTCTTCTACACATGCCGACCTTATGATTAGCACACAGAACGCTTTCGACATGAGTTCCATAATCGCAAATAGTACCGATTATATATTTACAGACCCTCCCTACTCATGGAAAGTTCAGTATGGAGAAGCAAATTTCCTTTGGGAAGCATGGCTGGGTATAGAATCAAAGTGGCATACTGATGAAATTATAGTAAATGAAGTACGTGGTAAGAACGAAGCCGAGTGGGCAAGTATGATGCATAAAGCGATGTCGGAGTGCTACCGCGTGCTCAAGCCGGGGCGATGGCTTTCGCTCTGCTACCATGACACCTCCGAAGGTACCTGGTCACTGATTCAGGATATTATGGCTGAAGTCGGGTTTTTGATAGATAAGTCTGACTCGGCACTTTTTATAGATACTGATCAGAAATCATGGAAGCAGCGAGTGGCAGAGAAAGTGACCAAACGTGACTTACTCATCAACTTCCGTAAGCCGAAGCCGGGAGAAACTAGCTTGGGTATTATGATAACCGGCGACGAGGATAAGACATCGTTCAATGAGAAAGTGCGCTCTATAATCGCGGAATATCTGGAGGCGCATCCCGGTTCCACCAAGGACCGGATTTATGATGAAGTGGTGAGTCGCATGGTGCGCGCCGGGCAGATGGAGCCACACAACTTTGAAGAGCTCCTGCGCCAGGTTGCAGAAGAGGTCCGGGAACCTTTAAAGAAGAACCTCTTTGAGAACCAGCCTCCCAACCTCTTCGGCACGCATGAAGTCGGGCGCTGGTATTTGAAAGAGACGGAAATCTCATTGCATGATGAAGCCGAATCAGCCAAAGAGGATGCGGCGGCGGAAAAGATGCAGGCATTCATAGCCAAATATTTGAAAGAACACCCAGAATCTGAAGGCGTCCATTACAGTGACCTCTTTGAGCATTACGTCTATACCGTGAAAGATAAGCCGCGCCGTCTTCTGGCAGAGTGGCTTCCCGATTACTTCTACAAGACGCTGGAAGGCACCTGGCGCCTGCCCAGCACCGAAGAAGAACAGAGGATAAAAGCCGAAGGTCGCGCCAAGGGCACCAACCGGCATATCAAGCGGTATATCACGGCTCTGGAGCAAGGTTTAGCCTTGCCGGAGAAGGAACAGCCCGGTGACGTCACGCTGGCAGAATGGATACGGCACTGTAAGCGTGCCGGAATGTATGAGCAGGGGAAATTGCTGTATGAGAGAGGTGGTTTGAAGCTGGACAGGCTGTCCGAGGAAATCCAGGCTAATGTTGAGGAAGATTACCAGGTATGCGTTCGCATGCTGGGACATGATTAAACATTACGGGCATGGCTATGACAGAGAATGAGGCAATAGAAAATCCTCAGAACGGTGAGACCGAAACTGGGGAAGCTAAATTTGAAATCGATTCCTCTTGAGCAAAGTAGTGTTAGTCTTTCCATCAAAGAAGTTGAGGATATATTAGACCTAAACCTCCCGTCCACAGCCAGAAAAAGGCGCTCTTGGTGGGCAAATAGTTTCTATAATGAACGGGCTATCTTTTGGATGATGGCTGGTTGGAAGGTGGGTGGGCTCGACACCCACTCTGAAACAGTAACGTTCGTGAGAGACGCACAGATTATCGAAAGAGCAACGGTCAATAGAGGCGATTGGGGGAAACTAAGAAAATTCTTCAAAAGTCTGCCCCCCAAACAACAGCAAATCGCTCTAACATTTGATGAGCTGGGCAAGCATCGTGGAATGCCTTTACCCGCAACGGCTTTTCATGATAGACCATGGTGGGCAAACACCAAAAGTCCCCAGGGACAGGCATGGATGTCAGCCGGATGGGTGCTGGAGAATGTCTACTTTAATTCAAAAATCGCTGTGTTCCAGCGGAAAGACAAGCATTTACACGAAATCAAGGAATTTATTAAAAACATACTTGAGGGCTCTCATATCCGCCATCAGCCCAGCGTGGAAACCTTGAAAAACTGGGTTTCGATGTGCCGGAGGCTCGGATGGTATTTCGAGGCTACGGTGATTTATGAGCGTGGCGGTCTGCGCACCGATTTGCTCCAGGAGAGTGAGAGAGCAGAACTCGAAGAGGACTATGAGACCTCGAAGCGGGAATTGAATATGTATAACGATCATGGTTCAAGAGCACCCTCAGAAATAGATGCGAGGGAGGGATAAACATGACTACCAAAACTGACCTTTTCTCAGTACGCAAGAGCCTTGATGAAATCTGTACCATCCCCGATAAGATTATCTCCGTGTATTCCCTGGAACAACATGTCTGGGCGGATTCCAACTCTCCAGAGGCACGTAAACAGCGTAGGCCGGAGCTACGCACCGTCGAAGAATTTCAACTCGACCCGGTACGGCCATTCCTGAATGATATCTTCCGCAATATGGCCGCGCCTTACAAGCCGGAGCGTAGAGATAATCCGATTGGGCAAGGCTATTGGATTCAGGCGGAGTTTGGCTCCGGTAAATCTCATCTCCTCTGTTTATTAGCCGCTTTATCTCTGGGAAATACCGATGCCTGGGAAATTATCAAAGAAAAGGAACAGAAAGCGGGACGCGGCAAACGGGAATCCTTGTACCGTTTCTGGGAAGAGGGACTGCAGAGTAAAAACGCCAATGGCAAGAAGGGAATCTTTGTCATCGTGAAAACCCTGGTTGGAGCGGGGGGCGGTGCCGTCGGAGTTACGGAGAAAGGCCAGCGACTGTCCGAGTACATACTGGACGCAGCCAAACAGCAAATTCAGATAGAGTTGGGAAAGAACCTCTCTCTGTATCCTGCAGAACTCCTTGCCGATCGTTTTCTAAGAGAAGACCTGAACCGCTATCGAAACGACCTGAGGAAGTTCCTGCGAGATCCCAGATTCTTTGCGGAAGACGAGTTCGAAGATGCGGATGATTTTATTCGTGATATCCAGCAGAACAAATCTCCAGAATATAAACGCAGTTGCGGCAACAAGCTCTGGCGCTTCTATGAAGAATATCTGAAGGTGAAGCCCCACATAGAGGCCGAAACTGAGGACATTCTGAAACATATGGTCGAGGTCATCCTGGCGGAAGGTTATTCCGGGGTATTGCTTGTTCTGGATGAAGTCTCCCTGTTCATGAAAGACCGGGATGAGAATCAGCGTACTGACGACGAAAAGACTCTCGTAGTGTTATCGAACCGCCTTACCAGGGCGCATAATTTACCAGTCTGGACAGTCTGCGCTGCACAGCAGGCTATTGAGAGTAAGATGGGTGTGAAGAATATTATCGCCGACGACCGCCTCAAGCTGGTGAAACTCCTGGAGCAGGATAAAGACTATTATGACATCGTTCTTGCCCGCGTGCGGGAAATCAAGAATCCCGGGGCTGTCGGCAACTACTACTTACATTACAAGCGGGGCTTCACCTGGCCTCAAAGTATTGGCGAAGACGAGTTCAGACATTTCTTCCCTTTCCACAAACCGGCTTTGGAGGTTTTGCGGGCAATAACCTATGAATTAACAACAACCCGTTCTGCTATACATTTCATGCATCAGACGCTTAAGCATCAAATAAAGAGCAAGGGTAACGAGCTAATCCGCCTCTGGGAGCTGTTTGATGAAGCCGTTAAGTACGAGGAAGACCCCAGTGGAGTACACGCCGGGTTGGTGGCTATCAAGACGAAACGGGAGGATGAGTACAGGGCTTACGAGGCATGCAAACGGCAGATAGATAGTTTGACCAAGGGACATCTTAAGGTTAACCGGGATAGAGCCATCAAGGTTATCCAAACTCTATTTCTCTATCATATCGCCCGTACCAGGCAACAGGGTCTGACAGCCGAAGAAATCGCCAACTCGGTTCTGATTGAGCGGCAGCCGGACGCCACCCCCGAAGAAAACATAGAACATTACCAGACCCTCGCTGAGAACCTGAAGAAAGAGTTAAGACAGATTGTCCAAACAAGCGGTGAAGACGGAGCTCCCAGGTATCGTTTCGAACCGGTGGTAACGGGAACAGACCCCAGGGAAGAGTTTAAGAAAGCACGAGACGAAGCTGAATCCAACGAAGCTATGCAAAAAGCTGCCTGGGAACACCTGTTGGGGCTTGATGAATGGTCGGTGCGCACCCGGCAGATGACGCTTGACCTTTCGGGTGGTGTACGTTCCATATTCCGAGAGATTGCTCCTTTTGCTGGCTTTCGGGAGGATAGAAATGCCACCCGACGTGGGGATATGGATATCACCATCAACTGGCAGCAGCGGCAAATCGACGGAATGGTGGCGATGCGGGACTTAAGACGCATTGCGGCCGAAAATTTGCCTTTGCCGGCGATTGAAAGCGATGTAACAGACCGGGATTTTGCCGTTTTCATTGCAACTTCGCCGATCCCGGCGAACATGGTCCAACAGCTTCTATCCCGCAACAAAGACCCGAGGGTTATCTTCTGGGTTCCAGATGATTTAACGCCGGAAGAAAAGGATCGTCTGATTGACTTTGCCGCCTATCGTAAACTCGTATCAACCTGGGGCGGTAAGGAAACTGAAGACGCAAGGGCCATAATAAACTGGGTCTTTAATGCCCTGCAAACGGAACTGGCCAAGATTTACAAGGTAGTTGATAACAGCTATTCGCGCGGGCGCATGGATGCAGTGAACAACTCCCATATGCAATTTAATGTCGCCGGCGAGCTGGCAGCTATCGTTACGCCTGTAGTAGCTAAAGTACTTACAGCTGCATACGAATCACGTGATATAAAGTTCAATCCGCCATTGATTTTCGGGAAAGATGAGGGGGTTAAGGTAATCAATGGCATCGTGAAAACCGGGAATATTCCCAAGGGAGCAAAACCTGACAAGAACATAAGCGCCGCACAGAATTTTTCCTTAGGCCTCCAAATTGTCAAGAAAGGTGATGAAAAGACACTCGATATATCGGGAAATCGGTTTATTCAGGACATCATGGATTTCATCGACAAAAAGTTGCCTGATGCCAACCAATCCATGAAGGTCGATACTATTTACAAGAATTTTATGGGTGTAGGTGGCCCCAAAGACTATGGCCTTAGTCGCCGAATAGTGCAAATATACCTGTTATCTCTTGTCCAGCAAGGCAAAATCCGAATCGGTGTCAGTGGTAAGTCTGGACTAAGTTCTTCTCTAATAGACTATGCAAATATTGCCTCCATAGAGTTTAATGCGAGAGTTCTTGACTCTCTTACCGAAATACAGAAGTTAGCGAAGCCGGAGAATTGGGAGGTTCTTCGCCCATATGCAGAAAAACTGTTAGAAGAGTCATTACCATCAACCCACGATGATGCTGTCATCTCTAATTATCGAGCAAAACTGAAGCAGCTATTTCTCGAGGAAAAAGATAGGTCAACAAGAATGTTGAATCGGGCTTCGGACCTTTTCCAACATTTAAAGGTGACAAACCCTTATGCTAGAGAAATCGAGCAAATGGTCAAGCTTTTTACCACTGACATACAAGGAGTGAACGACATAGACCAAGTGCTACATGCTTTGAAAGAAGCATTTGGATATCAAGCCTTTGACAGTGGGGTTGCTTCATCTCAGGAGGTTGATGACCTGGCTATTCGCGTAAAGAACTATCGTGACATGGAACGTTTCATGGCTTTTGAGATGGAACTACGCACTCTGAGGGTCTACTGCGATCAATCACTGCCGGAGTCTCCCGAATTCCGAGACATTTATGAACTAAAGCGAACACTGCTAAACAAGCTTGGTGACCTAAAGTCTTATATAGATTCTGAAGTAAAATTGAAAACTGAGTTGATAGGTAAAATTCCGGCCGACCCTCTGGATACTGGTACATTGGGCGCGCTTATTCGGGATTATACAACTCTGTATGTAGCTTGCCATGACAACACCCTGGAAAAAATCGGACAGGCTCGTCGTGAGATTCAATCCATTATTAATGGGGATAGAATGAAAGCACTTCGGCTTCTAGAGGGGATAGAAGTTCTAAAACCGCAAGTAGCACTCGATCTGGAAAAACAACTTAACGATATTATTGGTTCTCTTTTCTCATGTTCAGAGCCAGCCAGGAGTTCCATCGAGGGGCAGCTTAAATCTGGTACTTTACACCAGTGTGGTTTATCTTTTGAAAATGCCATTGACCGGGTAAGCCAAGCAAACCGCGCCCAGCAGCAAGCACAGGGGCTGTTTGATAGCACCTTCAACAAGAAAATGGAGGTCTTTACCAACCCCAAGATTCGAGAACGGCTGGAACAGGGGCAGAAAGAGCCAGCCGTGGCCTCTCTACTGTCGTGCAAGAACACTGAAGAGATAGGGGATTATTTAACCGCAGCCTGTCTTAAAGATGCGTCCATCGTAGATCTGATTAATCGCTATCTGAAGCTAATTGTCGTGAAGATTGTAAGAATGTCCGATTTTAAACCAAAGTCTGTAACCGTAGAAAAGGGGCAAATTCCAGACGTAGTTAATGAGTTTCGCCAGTTCTTAGAGGACCGGTTAAACGAAGACAAGATTGGTAAGGATACGCTGTTGATTCTACAAATTGAATAGGAAGAATATTGTAAATGTTGTGGGAGTGGATACAATCAAAACTGGAAATAATCAAGGATAACCCTCGTGTCCTGGTACGCGATCCGTTAGACCTTTTGCGTGAAGCGGAAGGGAAAATCCATGAATTTGCTAGAGCAAACGGTTATACCGTAATTATTGCTGCCACTAATCTGGCTTTTCGTGAGCTGTTTGAGCGTGCGATTACTGATCCAGACACTAAAAAATTACTGTTCATTGACCGTACGCCGGCTGCCAGGTTATCAAGAATGTCTTTGGCAAAAGCTCCTCCCACTTTCTATCCCGACTTGATGGCCGATATCCCGGGCGATTGTAGACTTGACCTGGATTTACGCCAGTTCTTAATAGAAAAAACAGGAGATACCTCGTGGCCTTCAGAAGCAAATGAACCTCAGTTTGCCAGACTGATAATTAAGCATCTTCCGGGCATTCTAGAAGCTCATCGCAACCTGAGAATAGCTCAAAGTACCAGGTTTACCGACAATGATTTCAAGACTATTGTTGCTTTTGCTGCCTTGGGTGTAGCTAAGTCTGCTTTTAGAAAGATGGAAAACAGAGATTATTGGCAAATAGGACTTATTGAGCATAATGCTTTAGATGAGTTGGAAAATATAGTGCCGGAAATTACTACCCCCATCCGTGACGAGCTTCAGAAAGCACCGGCTCCTTTCTGCTACTTCATTGATTACGACCCGGATCTTGTGACCAGAGCTTTCTATCTTTCTGCAATTCTGGCGCAGCATACGCCGAACTGGGGCCTCTTACTGGCCAATCTTGATCCCAACCTCAAGCCATTATCGAAAATACAACCTGAGGTGCTTAAGCGATCTGCTGCAGACTTGATTACTGCAAATTTGGAGCAATCGCGTAGATATTTGGAAACTACTGAGCAGTCTCTTTCAGCCGAAGCCCTGAAGCTATTCCTCATAGACCATCTAAAGGCTACAACTCCTTCAGGATTCGCTTCCATTATTGAGAAAGAGAGGTACTCATCTCTTGTTCAATCTCTTGCTCTTCTATTAGCTCTAGACAATCTACTTTCACCTCAGCCCTCGTGGAATGAGCATCAGAGAATAATGATTGCCTTATCCACCCATGAGAAGGGCCCTGATATTATTCTTTCAGATAGGAGCTCTGCCAGGTCGACCTTGATAGGATGCTATAAATTAGTAACAAATGTCCGGCAACTGCTGAAAGAACTATCTAACTCTATCAAAGTTCTAAAGATTGGCCAAGCTCACCAGCGTTCGTTCAAGACATTCTGGGACGTGTGGAATAATAAGAAAGTCAACCGATTGGAATACTATATCTCTGCGCTGGAACGTCAGATATCATCGAGTGAGTTGCTACCTCGTACCCGAGAGGAACTGCCTTTGGAATTTAGCAAGAGCTTGGATCGAATAAAGGAGAGGGTAATCCAATTATCGGACGAGGCCGAACGTCAGATCGAACAATTAAATGAAAGTTTTCAAGACATGGTGCGGGCTCAATATCCTATGTGGGTCGAGAAAGAAAGCGAAGTACATTTAACAAGTCAATTCTTGAAGCGCTGCCTGCGACCTCACTGGGATCCAAAAACTGAGAAGGCTGTCATCTTCATATTCGACGGAATGCGATACGATATCTGGGATGAATTTGTAAAGCCCTTGTTCGAAGAACATATGGAAATTTTGGCTGATTTACCTGCTTCCTCACTCCTGCCATCTGAAACTGGTTTCACTCGCAAGGCCATAAGTGCGGGTACTTTCCCCGATAGTTTCGATAGTGCTGAAGGAGAAGACCAATTGTTGAAAGAAGGGCTCAGTCACGAGTTTGGATATAAAGGCAATGTGAAAGTTGTCACTCCTGAAGGAGCGGGCACAGGAGAAGTCGTCCATTATCAGGCTGATAATCTTGATGTGTATATCTTCGAGTTATGCGATAAAGAGCTACATAAGATAGATGCCAAAAAGTCAGAGAGAGGCAGACTAGTGCCCTCACGACCTCTGTCGTTTATTTACGAACAACATATAAAGAATATAATAGATACTGAAGTCATGGCTATAGTGCGGAGACTTACTTTGGGAACTAAGGTCTTTGTTGTGGCCGATCACGGTTTCTGCCAAGTAGGCGGAGAGGCTTTGTGGTTCAATGAAAATGATTTGAATGAGCGCACTGACTGCAACTACTTGAATTGCTATCTCAAAGTCCCGATTGAATTTGCAGATTTACCTCCAAAAATTCGTGATAACATCATTGCTTTTACGCCCAACCAATTACGAGTGCCGGCAAAAGAGATAAGGCAAGGCAAGCTGAAAGAGCAGACTTTTCAGAAAAACTACAAAGCAGTAGTTTTTCCCAGAGTGGGTTATTCTTTCAAACGCCCAGGCGCCAATTATAATCCTGATGCTTTTAGTCATGGAGGGGTCTCTATCCAAGAGTTGTTGATACCGATGGTTGTTCTTCGTATGAAATCTCGAGGGAGTGGAGTAGTCTTTTACCCTATAAGCGGTCCTCAAGAAGTCTTAGAAGGACAAGAGGTGGAGTTGCGTCTGCGCTTTGGTCGAAGCAAGGCAAGTGAAAAAGCTAGTCAATCTGAGCCTACCGACTTACGCATAGATATTGAAGCTTCCTACGTCTATGGGGAAGAACGTCGTCAGTTGCCTCGTCAGGTATTGTTTCTCGGGATTGAAGAGAAAGAGTTCTCTTATTGTTTCAGCATTGATACCAATGATATTACACCTGAAGAGCGGCGAATTGGCAACGCAGAACGAGTGATAAATGTGACAGCGAGCTACAATGATGGCCAGCATCTCATGCGTAAATCTCAGATACATCGATTATCTATCCGGCTGAGACTAGATAAGGTCATAAGACGTGTCCCACCCCAACTTGGAACTATTTTAGGATTGACACCAAAAACTATGAAATAGGTATCGTAGTTTGCCCGGTTCGCTTTTAACAGACACGAGGCCAAGAATGAATCAGAAATTAAAAGAGGTTTTCAGCGGGAAAGTGGTGAACAAGTCCCATACAATAAACACAGGTGTGGATGAGTTTCCGAGATACGTCCTCGAGTACTTGATTGACAACTACTGCTCGGAAGATACGTTCCATAGTGACATGGAGAAAGTTGTTCGTCGCTTAAAGGAGTCTTTTGTTTACGGGGCTGAGGCTGAAAAGATTCGTCACTACATTCGTGAAAACCGGCATCACTCTATCATTGCCAATTTGGAGGCACGACTTGTTGAAACCGAGGATCGTTATTGGGCGTCAATTTCAGCTATAAATGAAAATTTTGCTAATATTCCTGAAAGTATGGTTGGGCAGTATCCCATGCTTCTTTCGGGCGGAATGTGGGGTACTATAGATTTAACTTATGACGAAACTGAAGTTCACAATAAGAAGATCCGGCCATTCAAAATCACCGGCTTCACTCCTTTTCAAGTGAGCGTTATTAATCTTGATGAATATATAGCTAAACGCTGCCAGTTCTCAACCAGCGAGTGGGTCGATATTTTGATAAATTCCTGTGGATTGAATCCCGGTACCATGACCCATCGGCAGAAGCTGGTATATCTCTGTAGATGCATTCCGCTGGTTGAAACTAATGTCAATCTAGTTGAACTCGGCCCCCGCGAGACAGGTAAGACATATCTGTATCGAAATATCTCGTATTATGCTCATGTATTATCTGGCGGAAAGGCGACACCAGCGCAGTTATTTATAAATTTAAATTCAGGCAGAATCGGCGAGGTAGCTACACGTGATGCGGTAGTCTTCGACGAGATTGCCAATACCGATTTTACCGACCCCAAAGCCCTGGTTAGCATTATGCAAGGTTACATGCAGGATGCCAAGTTTAGCCGGGGCAAGAAGGAGATACTAGCTTTCGCCAGCTTAGTTTTCGTGGGCAATCTGGATGTACAAGGCAATATGCCTCATGAAAAATACTATCATTTATTTGAGCCATTGCCAGATTTTATGCAAGTTGTAGCATTCCTCGATCGAATACATGCCTACATACCTGGATGGGAAATTCCAAAGCTTACGCCACAGAGTTATTCTAACGACTACGGTTTCATCACGGACTACTTCTGCGAAATAATGCATGAATTACGACGAACTGATCTTGTAGGAAAATTTAGGCCTCGTTTCGAGTTGACCGATTTATCGAAAACTGATGCTGGTATTTCGGGACGTGATCACCGTGCAATAATCAAGACCACTTCCGGTCTTTTGAAACTATTGTACCCAGATGGGCAAGTTACTGATGATGAGCTTGAAGAAGTTCTGTTATTATCCTGTGAATTGCGCCAACGTGTACGTGAACAATTGCATCTAATGGCTCCGGGAGAGTATGACCGGGTTAAGCTGGGCGTGATAATACAGCCATCGAAGAAAATGTTTTCACCATCTTTGCCTGATGCAAAGCGAGTTCAAAGGGTTAGCTTGCCACCACAACCAACTATAGGTGAAGTCATAGGGCTAGCTGTTGAAGGAGACCATGGCTGCATTCTGCATTTTGAGATGCAAGCAACTAAGGGTAGCGGCAGGATCGTTCCCTTAGGTTCTGTTCAGCGGGTTATGCGCGAAAGTATCGAAGCAGCCGCGCAGTTTATCAAAGCGAAACACGAAGATTTGGGAATTGCTGCTGAGTGGTGGAGGAATTTTGATGTTGCCGTACTTGCTACATTCATGGGTATTCCCAAAGAAGGACCATCTGCGGGTGTTGCGATTGTGACCGGAATTGTGTCGGCGCTCAAAAGACTGCTAGTACGAAACGATATTGCAATGACAGGCGAAATAACGATAATGGGGAAAGTTCTTGGAGTAGGAGGTATCCCTCAAAAAATAAGAGCGGCGTATGAAAACGGAGTTAAAGAGATTATTATCCCGTATGAAAACATGGAGGAGGCTAAAACACTTCCATCCTATATTTTGAACGCACTGAAGTTGACTCCTGTTAACAGCATTGACCAAGTTCTTGAGATTGCCTTATTAAGCAGGAAGGAAGAATAATCACGAGGGAGCCTATTTTGCGGATACAAAAGCTACTCCATCAATGTGTGTCGGACGAAGACTTTACAACTGCAGCGGGAACACCTTTTCGAAAGTGCGAGTTTTACCTTTTGTACGCAGTGGTGGGCCTTGGGGGACAGTTCCCGAACTTCTGTTTGAGAAGAACCATCTCATAATGGCGGTACAGTTCAGGCTATCGAGGAATGGCGCAGCCGGGACCTCTCGGCGATGAAGTTCAAGTACCTGTTCTGTCTTCCATGCCTCCAGCAAGGATAAGGCTCTGGAATTTGCCTTTCAGTTCACCGGGCGCTGGCAGAAAGAGATTCCTTCAGCGGTGAAGTGCCTTGAGGACTCGCTGGACAGCTGCCTGACCTTCTTCGATTTCCCAGAAGAGGAATGGATTTCGCTGCGCACCACCAATGTCATCGAGCGGCTGAATAAAAAGTTCAAGCGGCGTACAAGACCGATGGAAATCGCGGCCGGAAGGAATGACTGTTATACCCTGCTGGCCTTTATCAGTATCAAGATGGAGATTTACTGGAGGTCGGACCCTGTGGGGAAAGTGCGCTACAACCTTCCTTCCCAGCGCAGTTTAATCCAGGGAAATTTCACACAATCGTGTTGACAGTACCGTGGCACCTGCTCGGTAAAACAACAAGCCAAGTTCGGGCGCAAAACGATTCGGTCGTAAAAATACTGTGACCGTGACTTCAGGGAGTCCCCTGTCACTTCAGAGCCGTGCCGATTTGGCTTCACAATTCCACACCACCCATGATGTGCAACCACTACGAGAACCGGGGCAAACACGACCAGGTTTCTCTTAACGCAATTTGAATGCTCCGGACGTTTTGGGCACCTCAAGCCAGCGCTAGCCAGCAGACTAGTTTCAGGTCATCTTTCTGCACTGCCTCAACTTGCGGTGCACCAGAATGCACTACCGGGGCAATAG
>Ga0272448_1005286_pt1 | contig 14335 bp, 10 predicted proteins | sample YNPCB0191_FD_202220 | JGI IMG/M metagenome (GOLD analysis project Ga0272448, IMG submission 202220) | Hot spring sediment microbial communities from Yellowstone National Park, WY, United States - YNP-CB-019-1 | ecosystem: Environmental > Aquatic > Thermal springs > Hot (42-90C) > Sediment...
CGAATCGGGGCAGCTCGGGTAATTTTACCGGGCTGCCCTTTTTTATTTTATCGGCCGAGTCTAACGCAGAAATTTAACAAATCAGCAGTTCTCGCCCGGCGAAACCATTGCGGCGCGGGCATGGAGCGGCGGGACGAGATATCTGTTTGCCCCGAGCCAAGCGCGTCCGGGATGCGTAATGTGTTAAAGCGTTGAAGCGATAAGCGGAAGACGATACTTGCATATGTAGGAGCCGAACACCTGCCTGTGCGTTGGATGCAGACAAGTGCCAAGGCAGGTAGCACACTTAGAAGTTTGCGCTACGTAAAACTTGCGAAATATCCGAATTAGTGGGTTTTTGCTTCGTCAAAACCCGATCCTCGGTATGGCGTGCAGTCCTCTGCACGCCGCATCCAGAATCAAACAGTGTGCTTTCCGCACCAACGCACCAGCGGCTCGCAGCCGCGCTCATAAGAGCGTGGAAAACAAGATTCAGGTCGAGAAGCTGGGTCTGCATGACCAACCCCGGCGCGCAGTGGACTGCGCGCCCTACCTTACTCTCTGCGCCTCAGCGCATTTGGGCAGAGACTGGCGCGCGGCCATCTTGGCCGCAGTGCCATAAGGAAGGCGGAACGTGGTAACAGCTCTTTTTCAACCGAGACAGTTTGCGTGCTGTGTAAATCTTGGCACATGGGTATTGTCTGCAGTGCGCTTTTCTGCGGGCGTGGACGCCCGCGCGCCGTTTTCGTCAAAATGTGATCTCAGGTAGGGCGGGCAGTCCCCTGCCCGCCGAATGTTTTGGGGCGTATCCTTGCCGGCGCGTCCCGCACATGCGGGACGCGCCCTACCGACTCTTTCGTAGCCGCGCTCGTAAGAGCCCGGAAAACAAGGTTCAAACCTACAAGCCATGTCTGCATGACCACCCCAGGCGCGCAGTGGACTGCGCGCCATACCGACTCTCTGCGTTTCTGCGCCTCAGCGGTGAAGGACTGGAAGAGATGGGTTTGACAGAATCTCAACAGAGCAACTTTTGTAGTGGGGTTCTGCAAACGCCGTTGGTTTTTCCCTGCATGGGTGCTGCAAGATGGTCCCGCAAATATGGGACGACAAAACCGGCGGTCACAGACCGCCGCTACAGAACGCAGAATGTTTTGGAGCGCGGTGGCAGAACGAGCAGCGGCGAGCGGCGACACCGCTTTGGGCCGGAGATTTCACAAGCTTGCAGTGCTGGTGCGACGAAACAATTGTGCCGCAACCCGCATTGCGGAAAAAGCATCGATTTCATACTCGGCAGGATGTTACCTGCAATTTGTGCGCCAGAAGTTTGTCCTGCAGCAGCGGGATTGCGATACAGCAGACTTGGAAGCCTGTGCCAAGTAAAACGTGTGAAAAATCCCTGTTTAGTGTGGGGCGGATAGTGCGGTATCGCGGTGTTTTGTGACTGCAGTAAGGAGCGGCGCGTGTCGTTTCGATCTCGTTGCGTGTGGACAAACCATTTGGCAAAGAACGTTTCCCGGTAAACCGAGTACTGTGAAAGCTGGGAAAAAACTCCCGCCCGAAGCGCAAATCGTGTATCCAACCGGGCATGACATCACCGCTGTATGGTAAATGGGTTTTGATCACGGGCGCCTCAAGCGGATTTGGCGCGGCTGCAGCGACAGCATTTGGCGGCAGGGGCGCAAAATTGTTACTCGGCGCCAGACGAATCCAGCGACTCGAAAAAGTTGCCCAGCAAGCGCATGCCGCAGGTGCGGTCGAGGTTCACTACAACTTTCTTGACGTGTGCAGCACAGCCAGTGTCGAGAAATTCATCGAGTGGGCCGGCGAAAAAATTGGCGCTGCTGAATCCGGTCACAAAACGTTGCATGTGCTTGTGAACAATGCCGGCGGTGCGCATGGGTTGGACACTGTTGCCGACGGGAAAGACGAAGATTGGGAAAGGATGATCCAGACGAATCTGCTTGGTGTATTGCGCATGACACGTGCTGCGCTGCCGCTGTTGCCACAGCACGCCGGTGCCACAATCATAAATATCGGCTCGGTCGCAGGACACGAACCTTACGAAGGCGGTTCAGCGTACTGCGCCGCCAAGGCCGGTGTACGTAAAATCACGCAGGTGCTGCGGCTCGAGTTATGCGGCACGGGCATCCGTGTTTGCGTAATCGAGCCTGGGCTTGCGCAGACCGAATTTTCAATTGTCAGGTTCAAGGGCGACCTGGAGCGCGCACGCAAGGTGTACGAAGGCACCGTCCCGTTGACCGCAGCGGACGTAGCCGATGCGATTGTGTGGGTGGCAGAACGCCCGCCGCACGTGAACATCGAGCAGATGTTGGTCAAGCCGACCGACCAGGCTGCAATGCACAAAATCTACCGGCGCACGGCTTAAGGCTATTTTTTGCCTGCAGTAGTGAGCGGAAAATTATCCGTGCGGAATGGCGTTGCGGGCAAGCCTTCTTTGTTCCAGAGGTTTACCACCGGATAATCCGCCCAGCCGAACCTGACGGCCACAGGTTGTTGCACTTCGGGGCTGCTGACCTCGACAGTGTCTTTGGAAACGATCTTTGCATTTGCCCAGACAAACTTCCTGTCAGGGCCGCAAATGGCAAAACCTTTCAGGTTACCGTCTCTGGCCTCAAGACCGCTGCCAACGTGTTCGAAACGCAGGATTGCCTTGTTCCCCCTTACTTTCATCTCTTTAAAGACCGGCCCAGAATAAACGATGCGTTCGCCATAGGCTATGCCGCGTGCAGCAAGTGCAAGTCGTGCACCAACAGGCTCTTTCTTGCGCGGGTGAATGTCCTTTTCGTCGCCAACGTCGGTGATCACCACCATGCCAACTTTGGGCAGGATTTTTGTGGCAAGCAATTGCGCCTCACGCAGTTCTGCCCATGAACTTTCACCTGGCTCGTCTTTAATGGCCTTGTAAGGTGCAAGTTGCACGCACAGGAATGTGAAATCGCCCTGGCCCCAGTCACGACGCCAGTTGCGAATTAAATCGGCAAACAAACTACGGTATTGCTCGGCACGTTCGGCATTGGATTCGCCCTGGTACCAGATGACACCTTTGATCGCAAACGGTATTAGCGGGGCGATCATGCCGTTGTAAAGTTCGGTCGGTCGCCATCGGGGCGGGCCGGGTTGCCGGGTTGATTTATCGCTTTGCTGCCATTTGGCAAGTGCTTCTTCGTATTCACGATATGCTTGGGCGTATCCGTCAAGAATTTCGGTCTTGTACCGTGGATTGGCCCTCAACGCCTGCTCACTCATCCACACTTCGGCAGGTGAACCACCCCAGGAAGAGTGGATCAGCCCCACAGGCACACCGCGTGCAGCTTGCAGGTCACGTCCGAAATAATAGCCTACAGCAGAGAAACTGGCTGCTGTTTCAGGTGTGCACTCGACCCAGGTGCCAACGACATCGTTTGTGGGTGCGGTTGCCTTTGTTTTGCGGACGGTGAACAACCGCAAGTTCGGGTTTTTGGCTGCGGCAATGGCGGCTTCGGCATTCTCGGTTCGGTTAAGCGGCCATTCCATGTTCGATTGCCCGCTGCAAATCCATACCTCGCCCACCATGACGTTTGTGAACTGTACAGTTTCAGTTTTTGTGCTGACGGTGAGTGTGTCCGGGCCCCCGGCTTTCAGGCTGCGCAATTTCAGCATCCATTTGCCGTCCTTTACCTTGGTTGAAACCTTCTGATTGCGGAATGTGACTGTTACAGTGTCACCGTCATCAGCCCAGCCCCACACCGGCACCGCCATACCCTGCTGCAACACCATGTTGTGCGAGAAAATCGCCGGTAACCGTAGTTCAGCCAGAGTTGGTTTTGCACAAACCAAGAGCGAAACTGTGAAAAGCAAAAAACAAAATTTGCGCGTGTTCATGCCGTACTTCAATCAGCGCAGCCGCAAAAAGTCAATACTGAAAAACGCGCGTTGGCCGATGTTGTGGGCTGATCAAAACCCGCGATTCGCCCGCCACAACAAGACTCCGCCAACTGTTTGGAACACGAAATTCGGCAACCAGACGATCAGGTGTGGGTGCCATTCAGGCCGGGTTTCAAGCGCTTGACCGAGCAAGAGAAAACTGTAGTAAACCAGCGCAAGCAGAAGCGCAACTGCTACACTGACGTTTGTTTCGCGCCGGTGCATGCGTATGCCGAGTGGGATACCGACCAGCGCAAAACCAAAGCATGCAAATGAAAATGATACCTGCCGGTTCATCTGCACACGCAATGGCAGTGTTAGATCGGCTTTTGCAGTGTTTGCGCCCTGCACGCGCGAGGCTGGCCCGGGTTCACCGCCATCGGTTGCATGCTGCCTAGGGCCGGTCTGGGCTCTGAATTGAAGTAGTTCAGTGCGGAGCTGGTCGAAGGTCATGTCGCTCAGACTCACGCGCGGTTTGCTTGTTGCTGAGCTGGCGAGCTTGATTTCAAAGCTCCACTCGCCAAAAAAACCAGGTAACCACCTGTCGTTTGCCAGAGTCACACACCGTGCGTTGAGCAGGTTAAGCCGTAGTGATTGGTTGGTGGCGTCCACAATGTAAAATCCGCGTGCAGCGCGGACTTTTGCAGTTACGTTCGTTTCATTGTTCACGAAGTAAACCAGTACATCTTTGAGCCGGCCGCCGTTGTGTGTTGGCTCGTTTTTGCCGACGTAAAAAATGAAACCCGGGAAATCGCGCACAAATCTGCGCTCTGGCAACACAGCACCGGCAATTTGAACGCGAGCTTTTGCAAGCAGTTCTTTGTATGCCACACGACTGCGCGGGCCGAGCCAGAGATTGACCACCCCACACACAACGCAAAGCAATGCGCTCAGCACAAGAACCGGCTTTGCCAATGCAACGACACTTATACCACTGGCGCGAGCGGCTGTGAGTTCGCCATCTGCACTGGCCCGGCCAAACACAAGCAACGCCGCAGTCAACAGGCCCATCGGCAGTGCAAAAACAAGCACAAACGGTATCAGCAAACCAATTGCGCGCAGCACCAGACCAATCGGAAGCCGCCCAGCCACAAGCAGACCCAAGATTTCCTTGAGCACGTTCCCAACAAGCAGCACAAAGGTGAACACAGCAACTGCCAACAGAAGCGAGGCGATGAGCTGGGTTATCAGATACCTGTGCAACGTTTTCACTTGACCAACACAATTGGCTGGATTGCCCGGGTTAAATCGCATTGCGCTGGTGGCTGGGGGCGGAATCGAACCGCCGACACAAGGATTTTCAGTCCTCTGCTCTACCAACTGAGCTACCCAGCCGACCTGCCATCCGAAAGCACCGGGCAAGTTGAATTGAACTATAGACCGGCCCGGTTTGCAAGCTGAATCATTACACAGCCAGTGCTTCGCGCAATTTTATCGGCTCAGTTATTGCCGGGCTGGCACAGGCCTCGGCACAAACATATGCGGCGGGACTACCTGCTGGTGAAAGGTCTGCACCGGTTTGGGCGACTGGCCCTGTTGTGCCCAACACAACCGTGTTCGGGTTGTAAACCGAATGCGCCGCATGCAGCAGCGCACGTGTTTCTGGTGCTGTCGGGTCACCCGTGATCACAACACGGCGAGGCTCATCCAACCAGAAATCCAGTGCATGAAGCAAATACGGCACCGCGTGCGGCACATCGTTCATGTGCGGCGCGAACAACCGCAACGTTGTTTCGGCAGGCGTTTTGAATTCCTCTCTGCCGGTTATTGCGGCAAGCTTCAACAGCCCGAGCGTTGCCATTGCATTCCCGGACGGCTCGGCTGTGTCTGACGCATCTTTGATCCGGAGAATCAAGTCCGGCGCATCCGGTATGCTCTGCCAGAACCCGCCAGTTTCAATGTCGTAAAACTGCCTGATCATCGTTTCAGCAAGAGCAATCGCAAATCCGAGTGTGTCTGGGTCAAGTGTTACTTGATACAACTCGATCACGCCATCCAGCACAAACGCATATGCCTGTAGCAACTGCACGGTATCGTGCTGGCCGTCACGCCAGCGATGAAAAAGCATGCCGGCTGCGGTCCTAGCGCTGTGCGGTGCCTGTTTCCTTGACGCATTCGGGTCTGCTGGTTGCCAGAGTTGTGTTTTGATAAAGGTCAGATTCTTTAGCGCTGCGGCAAGGTATTTTTCATCCCCGAGCACGCCGTATGCGCGGGCGAGTGCCCCCAACATCAGGCCGTTCCATGAGGCGAGAATTTTTTCGTCACGCAACGGCCGTTGACGATGCGCGCGTGCATCGAGCATTTTCTTCTTTGCCGATGCAAGCGTTTTGATTACTTCCGGCTCGCCAATCAACGGTTGGCGCACACCGAGTACGTTCTGGCCCAGTAACGGTTCCGGATGGCCGCGTTCGATGAAATTGCCCTCGTCGCTCAGACCAAAGTGGCGGTCAACAACCTCGAACTCTTCTGCTGTAAGCAACTTGCGCAGTTCCGCCCTGGTCCAACAGTAAAATTTGCCCTCGTGCCCGTCGCTTTCGGCGTCTTCGGCCGAATAAAAGCCGCCTGCCGGGTCGGTCATGTCACGCAACACGTAATCCAAAATTGCCCGGGCAACATTTGCGAATCTATCCGAGTCATTTTGCGCAAGCAGATGCGCATCCAGATAAACGCGTGCAAGTTGTGCGTTATCGTAAAGCATCTTTTCAAAGTGCGGTGTCAGCCAAGCTGCATCCACTGCATACCGTGCGAACCCGCCACCCAACTGGTCGTGTATGGCGCCGTCGGCCATTCTGCTGCAGCTAAACAACACCATCCGCAATGCCTCGTTGTCGTTAAACCGTTTTGCGCAGCGTAACATCAGGCCAAGCAAACCCGGTTGCGGGAATTTCGGTGGCCCGCCAAACCCGCCATGGCGCGCGTCAAAGTCCTGCTTAAACATGCGGGCGGCATTTTTTACCAGGCCGTCACTGAGGATCACACCCATCGGAACCAAATCGGCCACTGCAGCTTCAAGCTGTGCATGAATCGCTTCTGCAGATGCCTCAACCTCAGCCCTGTGTTCGTGCCATACACGGCTCACCTGCTGCAGCACATGCATGAAACTGTGCCGGCCACCACGTTCGTCTGGTGGGAAATATGTACCCCCAAAAAACGGCTTGCGGTCCGGTGTCAGAAACACGTTCAGCGGCCAGCCACCTGTGCCGGTCGCAGCCTGCAGAAACGTCATGTACACATTGTCAATGTCAGGCCGTTCCTCGCGGTCAACCTTGATGCACACGAAGTTTTCGTTCAGAAAAGCTGCCACTGTCGGGTCAAGGAATGACTCGCGCTCCATCACGTGACACCAGTGACAGCTCGAATAGCCGATGCTAAGGAAGATCGGCTTCTTTGTAAGCTGCGCAGTTTGGAACGCTTCGTCACCCCACGGATACCAGTCAACCGGATTCGTTGCATGCCGAAGCAGGTACGGCGATTTTTCGTTTTTCAGTCTGTTCACCTGCGAAACCTAACCCGGTTCACGCGTTGGGGCAAAAGAATTCTTCCTGGCGAAAAACCGCGGTAGCACTCGAATAAACACGTCTAGGTCAAGCCCGCGCTGGAGTAGAAACTGAAGCTGAATCCACTGACATGGGACCACAAGGTCCGGTCCCGCGTGCGCGTGATTCAAGAGCATCTGTTACAAGTGCACAGATTTGTCAAAACTGTTGATCGGTTTCAGCGCGTTCAACCAGTTTTCCTAACGTGCATTTCATGTGGCTTATTGTGCGCAAGGATCACGCAAGCGCAGAGAATTGCGACGGCAAAGCGCAAATAACGTAACGTCGCAGTACGGCTACCACTCTCTCACAAGTGCAGCACGCTAATAACCTCCGGCGCAGCAGTGTACCACATGCTCAAAGAATCGCGCATGCGGGGTGCGCTGCACTGCGCGCCAGTCGGCGTTGTGGATGACACCGGGCGGCCTCCTGCATCGGCACGGCGGCAATCGCGCGCATGTAGGATGAAGCAATTGCGCACCGGTGGCAACTGATGCAGTAGCCCGGGAGACTTCTGTGTTGGACCGGCACTCATGGGATAGACCCAGCTACGCTAACCCCCATGTCGGCTGCACCATCGGCTACCATCAGTCGGTCTCAAACATGCAGGATCAGCGCCATTCTAAATTGCAGTTGCGACGGCGCGCGCCCGGGATGGGCGCGCCGCCAGCCCATAGCTTTTGTAGCGGCGTTGTGCGAACGCTGTCCGTTTCCCTGCGCATGGTGCAGTGCGACTTTCTCTGACTGCGTGACTGCCACGATCGCCGCTCATGACCAGCGCTACAGAATCCAGAATTTCGATTACAAACCATCTGCGTTTCTGGGTGTCTGCGGTGAAGAATTGCCCGATAAATTTTCGATGTTCGTGGCGTGCTCCAGGGCTACGGTCCCGCAAATGTGATACCAACGCTACAGATTTACGGCAACTCCCGATAAACGCGGCTACATGAGTATTCATCAAACTCGTAGCTGCGCCGGGTAAAAGCGCTAATGATTCAAGGCGAGGCACATGTTCGATCACCGAAAACATTCAGAGTTGCAGCAGAAAGTAGCTTTCCAGCGTCTGTCGAATTTGACGGTTCGGACGAAACGGACCCCTCCGAGCATGAATGGTTGTGGTATAGCGCGCTTTAGCACCGGTTTTCTGCCTGGAATATGCCGTGGAGCACATTCTGAAAGTCTTTTCGTGCCTGGTAAGTTGCCGTGCAGCAAGTCATGGTGCACCAGAAGTTTAACCGCATCTTAGAGCTACGTACGGCTTTGAGCAGTGATTCGCTGGCAAGGCGATTGGTTGGTTGTCTGGCTGTAATGGCACGGGCAACTTGCAACTCGAGCGGGTACACCTGTAAGTTTATGTGTGATGGAAGTGCCGGAGCAAATTCGTAAAAAGCTCGGTACACTGCCGCACAAACCGGGTGTGTACCTGATGAAAGACAGGTTCGGCACCGTGATTTACGTCGGGAAAGCACGTGACCTCCGGAAGCGTGTGAGTCAGTATTTTCATCCGTCGCGTCGGTTGAGTTGGGACCCGAAGTTCAACGCGTTGGTGGAGACGATAAGCGATTTCGATGTGCACGTTGTCAAGAGCGATGCTGAAGCGGTGCTGCTTGAAGGCAAACTGATCAAGGAATTCCGGCCCAAGTTCAACGTCAGTTTCCGTGACGATAAACGGTTCTTGATGGTCAAGGTGAATCTGAATGATCCAATCCCGAATTTCACACTGACGCGCCTGCGCAAGGACGATGGTGCGCGGTACTTCGGCCCGTTTGCGAGTTCGAGTGCGCTCCGTAACACGCTCGCGTTGATGCGTCGGCAGTTTAATCTGCGCGGGTGTAGGGCGCTCACGCCGACTGAATCGGACTACAAACATTGTTTATATGCGCACTTGCGGTATTGCACTGCGCCGTGCATCGGGAACGTCACGCGCGAGCAATACATGCAACAAGTGCTTGCTGCATGCGAATTCCTCGAAGGACAGTGCCGTGAGCTGAAGGAACAACTCGAAGCACAGATGAAACTTGCTGCTGCAGCGCAGGAATACGAGAAGGCAGCCGAGTTGCGCGATTTGATTCGTGATCTTGAGCTAACGACGCGTCGTACCGAACGGTTCGAGCGTGTGCCGTACTCGCTGCCAATTGCAGTTGATCCGGAGGGCGAACTGAAAGCGTTGGCTGCTGTGCTGGGTCTGCCTGCGCCACCTCGACGGATCGAAGGATTCGATATCTCGAACATAAGCGGTACATTTGCAGTCGGTTCAATGGTCAGCTTTCGGAATGGCCGGCCTGACCGCGCAAATTACAGGCGGTTCAAGATCAAAACTGTCGAGGGACAAGATGACTGCGCCAGCATGGCCGAGGTGGTCCGACGCCGTTACACACGACTGGTAATGGAAATCCGTAATCCGAACTCTGAAATCCGAAATGCAGATGGAGGCGAGCCAACCACACAAGAACACCGCAAGTTTCAGGATGCCGCTCTGTCGGTACCTGAGCTGGGGCAATCCAGCCCGGCCAACCACGCGCGCGATGAAGGGGGTGAACCGGTACCGCAAGAGTTGCAAAGGCTCATGGACGAAACGCGCGCACGAGTCAAACGCGCCAAGGGCAAGGCGCAGGCAGTGATTGAACCGGCGGCAGCATCAGACCGGACCAATCTGCCGGATTTGATTTTGATTGACGGTGGCAAGGGCCAGTTAAATGCCGCTTGTGACGAGCTTGCAAAGCTTGGGTTGGGTCATATCCCGGTCATTGGCCTTGCAAAACAGTTCGAGGAAATTTACCGGCCAGGCGCCGTTGAGCCGGTCCGGCTCGGGCTTGACCATCCGGCAGTGAAGTTACTGCAACGAATTCGGGATGAGTCGCATCGAGTCGCAAATTCGTTCAATGCACAACTCCGGCTCAAGCGCATCTCGGAAAGTATCCTTGATGAATTCCCCGGTATTGGCGAACAGCGGAAAGCTGCGCTGCTGCGTAAGTTTGGTTCGGTGCAACGGCTGCGGCTAGCCAGTGTTGAAGAGATTGCAAAAGTGCCCGGGTTCGGCACTAAAATCGCCGCTGAACTAAAGGCGTTTCTGGAAACACGCGCGTCGGGTTAGACGGGATTTTACCCCAGCCGCGCCGTTCTTGGTCATTGATGCAAAATTACCGCTCGATCTTGCACGTCGGGCTGATGCAAAAGAAATGCGTGCCTGCAGCGTGCAATTCTGCATAATTGTGCCGGTATGAATGTGCAAGTGGCGGTTCTGTGTGATGCTGCGACTGACGATAACGGCAAGCTGAACTTGCTTGGTGCTTTTGACACGATCCTGACACCGCAGTTGCCTGCCGTGCATCCGCAGTGTTCAATTGCGTTGCGGATCACCTTTTACCAGGAAGACGAGGGCCAGCACAAACTCAGGGTTAATTTTGTTGACGCAGACGGGCGCTCGATCATGCCGAATTTTCCGGCTTTACCGGTGCAGATTGTGCTGCCCGAAGAAACACATTTCGTCACACGCAACTTCATCGTGAACTTGCAGCACATCAAGTTTGATCAGCCTGGGCTGTACTCGGTTGACGTGTTCGTTGACGACGACCAAATCGCAAGCATACCGTTGCTTGTGCGGTACATGCCGCCGCGACCGCCGACCGAGCCCGGCGACGAATGGCGAGCTGACCAGGCAAAGGAATAACAATTGCGTTTGACGCGCTCGGCTCTGCGTACGCACAATGCGCTGGTTTTGCCGGGGCGGGCAAAAGGTAATTCGACGCCCGACCGGCAAATAAGTAGGAAATGCAACAAACTGGAAGTTAACCGATGGACCTGGACACAGTTTATTCAGACCTAACGTTAAAGACAGGCGCAAAGCTTGTCTTGCTTGTTCTGGACGGTGTGGGCGACATAGCAGTTGGCGCGCACGGCAAACGCACACCGCTCGAGGCAGCCAAAACACCCAATCTGGATGCAATCGCAAAGGAATCAGCCCTGGGCCTGACGATCCCGGTTGCACACGGTATTACACCGGGCAGTGGCCCCGGGCACCTGGCGTTGTTCGGATACGACCCGTTACAGTACCAGGTCGGACGCGGTGTAATTGAAGCGCTTGGACTCGGCTTGGAGTTACAAGCCGGTGACGTTGCTGCACGGGCCAACTTTTGCACCTTGGACGCAAACGGCATAGTCACCGACCGGCGCGCAGGCCGCATCCCGACTGAGACATGCGAAAGACTGTGCGAAATGCTCGCCGCTAAGGTCAAAAAAATCGGCGATACACAGGTCATCATCAAGCCCGGTAAAGAACACAGGTTCGTCGTTGTCTTCCGCGGCAAAGGCATCGAAGGACCATTGACAGATGCAGACCCGAATCGTGAGGGGTTTCCCATTCCAAAAGTCGGGCCGCGTGACCCGAAAAATGCGAAACAGAAAAAAATGGCCAGAATCGTGGCCGAGTTTTACAAGATTGCACTGCCCATTATTGCCAAAGAAAAGCCTGCCAACGGTTTCTTGATGCGCGGCATAGCGCATCAACCGCACATACCGCAGTTCGAGCAGCGATACAAATTACGCGCTGCTGCCCTTGCCACATACCCGATGTACAAAGGCCTCGCACAGCTTGTTGGCATGAGGAAAATCGAAGGGCCACAAACAATTCTACAGCAGTTTGAACGGTACCTGGCCGAGTACGACAACTACGACTTTTTCTTCATCCACTTTAAGTACACCGACAAATTCGGCGAAGACGGTAATTTCGAGGCAAAAGTCAAGGCGATCGAGGAATTCGACGCCGCCTTGCCGGTGTTGCTGCGTAAGAAACCTGATGTACTGGCTATTACAGGCGATCATTCTACCCCGTGCCAAATCAAGGGCCATTCGTGGCATCCTGTACCGGTCATGTTGCACTCGGCATACAGTGGCTCCGACAGACTCGATAGGTTCACCGAAGCCAACGCACGCACCGGGTCGCTCGGCGTGTTCGAGGCGAAATACCTGCTCCGGCTCATGCAGGCAAACGCGCGCATGCTTGACAAGTTCGGTGCATGAGGGTTTCTTGACGCCACAGTCGGGTGCGGGCAAATTTTTTCGGCTGTCTTAACCCCGAACGGCAACGCAGCAGCCCTGAACCGGGCTGCGGTTGTAGCGGGGTGCGTGTCCGCGTGGGACACGCGTGCCAGACACAATCAACCGGAGGTGATTGGTATGGCAACCAAGAAGAAGGAAAAAGCCAAGAAAAAGGCCACTGCCAAAAAGAAAACAACGGCAACCGGTACTGAAAAGAAAGAATCTGCCGGGCAGTGCCAGTAACAACTGATCACCGGGATGGACTGCGCTCGGGATGCGGTCGTCCCGGGTAAAATCCATCCCGGTAAACCGACCAATTCAACCTCCTGAACCTGACGATGGCAAAACTGGTTTTTGACATTGAGACTGCGGCACTGCCACTCGAGCAGTTCGACGATGCACAACGCGAGTACCTGTTCCGCGAAGCCGAAAAAGCACTCGATGAACCCACCCGCATAGCGCGTCGGGCCGAGATCGAGCGGCAACTGAACCTCTGGCCGTTTACCGCGCAGGTTGTCTGCGTTGCGATGCTCAATGCAGATACTGGCCGCGGCCAGGTGCTGTTCATTGCCGAAGATTATGAACCTGATGAAGCCGAAGCCGGCCCGGTCGAGTTCGTACCTTGCATGGACGAGGTTGAACTGCTGACCGCGTTTTGGGACGTTGCAAAACACTATGACGAAATCGTCACTTTCAACGGACGGTCATTCGACGTGCCGTTTTTGTATCTTCGTTCTGCAATTCTTAATGTCCCAATCACACGCAAAGACTGGCTCGGCTACAGGTTCCAAACCGAACCGCACTGTGACCTGGCAGAGCAACTGACCTTTTATGGTGTTAGCGGACGCGATGGCGCAGCACGGCGGTTTAACCTAGATTTTTATTGCAAAGCATTTGGGATCGACTCCCCCAAAAGCCACGGTGTGACCGGACTCGACATAAACCAGTTGGTTGCGCAGGGCAAATTTCGCGAAATTGCAGAGTATTGCCTGCGCGATGTGCGCGCTACAGTCGAGCTGTACCGTGTCTGGAAAGAACGCCTGGCCGGAATCAAGTAACCATTGGACACACCAGCGCGGCTGTGCAGAAACGGGACCGTTGTCTTGCAAACTCAGCACAGACGCAGCAGCACTGCAAGAAAGTTGCTTCCGCGCGTATGGATGACGGGCGTGCGGAGGTTCGTAGCCGCGCGCGTAAGAGCGCGGAAAACAAGATTCAAACCGATAGGCTGGGCCAGTTCGAGCGGCTCCGGCGCGCAGTGGACTGCGCGCCCTACCAACGCTCTGCGCCTTTGGGCAGAGATTGGCGCGCGGCCATCTTGGCCGTAGGTCTTCTGCGACCGGGACGGTCGCGCGCCGGGGTAGATTGGAGCGCGGCCATCCTGGCCGCAGTTAACGCCGTTGAGTAGGACTGGTTTGAGGTCTTTTTGGGGTGTACGAAAGTGGCGGACCAGGGAAAACGATGATGCAGCAGTGTTAAGGGCAGTGTTGTTTCTGCAGGCGTGGACGCCCGCGCGCCTTCGGGCAGACCGGCGCGCAGTGGACTGCGCGCCCTACCTTACTCTCTACGCCTTTGCTGTGAAGGATTGGAGGAGAAGTTTTTGGAGCGCGGTGCTCCAGCACCGCTTTCGGTTCGGTTGATTCACGACTTGCGCGTCGTGCAAAGTTTGGTATAGCACGAGCGCGCATAGCAGCCGGCCCTGACGACGCCTTGCTCTGCAATGCAGAATTTACTGCGCCCCTTCAGGGGCGCGCCAGCCCGGATTTTTCTTGAAAAAAGTTGTAACGGTGTTCTCGGCCCATTGTCTATTGGGTAAATATGAACAAAACCAACACCGTTACCGCAGGCACAGTTTGTAC
>Ga0272448_1005287_pt1 | contig 14333 bp, 14 predicted proteins | sample YNPCB0191_FD_202220 | JGI IMG/M metagenome (GOLD analysis project Ga0272448, IMG submission 202220) | Hot spring sediment microbial communities from Yellowstone National Park, WY, United States - YNP-CB-019-1 | ecosystem: Environmental > Aquatic > Thermal springs > Hot (42-90C) > Sediment...
CAAAACAGGGTTCTTTAATGAAGTTATTACTTTTGATTCTTTTTTAGAATAAGGTATGTACAAACCTGGAAAAACATTTTCTGAACTTTGAAACTTTGCAATTGTAATCATATGTTTTATCTTATAAACCGCTATAAAGTCATATATTGAGATTATTATTAAAAGCAGGGATGCTGAGAATACGTTGATGATTGGCACTAAAATTGCTGCTATTCCTCCATATATAAACAATTCAGTAATATTCTGAACATAAAAGTTTGGCTTTATTATTTTCCAAAGTGCAAGTATTATTGCCAATAAAAGTGCAATTCCTGCTGGAATAAAAGCATTAAATGCAATTGACAAACACCCTGTAAATGCCAAAAAAAACCACAACTTAAGAAAGAAGCTGCTTCTTGTTTTGATAAGCCCTAACAAGATTACTGTTCCAATGATTATTGCTATAAATATGTAAATAAAAGAAATTGATTCCTGAAGTTTTGGTCTTTCAATATTGTAGGGAAGTTCTTTCCAAGAGATGCTTCCTGTTTCTTTTGTTTTCTTGTAATCAACATAATTCATCAAAACCCTTAGACCAATGATTTGTGACAATAAAAAAAATACTATTAGTAAGAGAGTTATCTTAAGGTTGTGTTTCATATAAAAATTAAATTTATACTGTTATTTTTAAATATTGCTAATTTTAAAAAAATTAAAGCCAGAGTGAAACAAAATATTTTTGATTATTTAAACGATTGTTAAAACTCCAAAATCATTTACCAATTGTTTTTGAGAAAAAAGATTATTTTGCATGTAATGACTAAAAGAGAAATTTTTATATAATCAATAATTATTTTAGGATTTCTATGAAAGATATTAGCCCTTGGAGTGATGAATTGCCAGACGACTATCAGGAAATAATAGACAAATTTGGACTTGAAAAGTTCAATGTAAATGAATTTCCTAATCCAAACCATTTAATGAGGAGAAATATAATATTTGCAGGCAGGGGTTTGAAGGTTATTTCTGATTGCATAAAGCAGAAAAAGGATTTCTATGTGCTCAGCGGAATAATGACCTCTTCTGAAAAGATTCACCTTGGAACAAAGAGTATAATAGATATGATTTCATATTTTCAAAGACAAAATGCACAAACTTATGTATGCATTGCTGACCTGGAAGCACTATGTACCAGAAACATAAGCTTAGAAGAGTCAAAGAAAAGAGCTCTAAACTTTCACATTCCAATCTACCTTGCTTTGGGACTTGACATTAAAAAAACAACCTTTTATTTCCAATCAGAGAACAAAACTGTATTGCACCTTAGCTATGCATTTTCCTCAAAGGTTACCTTAAATGAGTACAGGGCTATCTATGGAAATTCAGAACCATCAAGGATTTTAGCAGCTCTGACACAATCAGCAGACATATTATTCCCCCAAACAATAAAGAAAATGCCTGGAATAATACCTGTAGGGGTTGACCAGGACCCTCACATAAGATTAACAAGGGATATTGTATCAAGATACAAGGACTATAATTTTATAACTCCTGGTTCAATATACAATAAATTCATGCCTTCCTTAGACGGCAGCTTAAAGATGTCAAAATCAAACATTAACTCAGCAATATTTTTGCCAGAAGACAAAAATTCTGCTTGTAAGAAAATCATGAGGGCTTTGACAGGAGGAAGGAAAGATGTTGAAGAACAGAGAAAAATCGGAGGGGTTCCTGAAAATTGCATGGTCTTTGAGCTCTACAAGCAACATCTCATTGAGGATGACAAAAAACTGAACAAGGTTTATGAAGAATGCAAAACAGGGAAAATCCTTTGCGGCGAGTGCAAGAAAAACGCCTGTGATTTAATGAACAAGTTTTTGGATTCTTTGAACGAAAATTTCAATAAATTCAAGGAAAGGATTGATGATGCAAAAATATTAAAGTTTAAGAACAATTAGATTTAAAAGACCAATAATTATTTAAAATTTGAACTTATAAAAATTAGAAAATAAAAAAATAATATTAAAAAAGGAAAAATTAATTAAAAATTGAAAAAGAGGTGGTAATCATGGAGTTTAAAATTGCTCCGTTAAAGGCAAGTTTTATGGCAGCATCAATTCTTGGAATTATTATTTCATCAATATTTATCCTTCCTGATTACCCTGATTGGGGCATGGCATTTTTAATATTGTTTGTTGTAATGTTCATCGCTTCTCTAATTTCAATGACATATGCTCCAATAGAACTTGCTGATAAGGTTGGTCTGGAAGAAGAAGAAAAAGAAGTTGAGATGATTGCAAAAGAAATTAAAAAAGAGCACATAACTAAAAATAATGAGAATAAAGAAAAAATAAAAAAAGAAATAAAAAATAAAGAAGAATTAAATTAAAAATGTATGACATAATAGTTGGTCGGGATCCTGAAGATGCAAAAAGGTTTGGCAATTTGGGCACTGTTCTCATAGGAAAGCAGTATGTCAAGATGGGACAAACAAGCAGCTTGTCAAATCCTGTTTATCTTGATGTTGCAAGGAGTCATGTTGTATTCATTTGTGGCAAAAGGGGTTCTGGAAAGAGTTATACAATGGGAGTTATTGCAGAAGCAATATCTGATATGCCTGAAGAGGTAAGTTCAAATTTAGCTGTTGTCATGCTTGACACTATGGGAATTTATTGGACTATGAAATATCCAAATGAGAGAGAAGCAGAACTGTTAAAAGAATGGGGGCTTAAGCCAAAAGGCCTGAATGTAAAAATATACACTCCAAAAGGATTCTACAATGAGTTTAAGGAAAAGGGAATTCCAACGGATTTTGCCTTTTCAATAAGACCTTCTGAGCTTACTCCACTTGACTGGTGCAGAACACTTAACTTAGACCCTGAGAGCGAGATAGGTGTTTTGATTGCAAGGATAGTTTCAAGGTTAAAGATAGAACAGGAAAATTTTTCAATACAGGACATTATTGACAGAATAGAAGAAGACCAAAGAGCTGACCAAAAGACAAAATCCTCTGCAGAAAACCACTTTCTGGAATGCCTGAGTTGGGGTTTGTTTGACAAGCAAGGAACAAAACTAAGCGAACTTGTTATTCCAGGACAGGTCAGTGTGCTTGATGTAAGCTGCTATGTAACAACTCCTGGAAGCCAGAACATAAGGGCTTTGGTTATTGGTCTGGTTGCTCAGAAATTGTTTGTTGAAAGAATGATAGAGAGAAGAAAAGAAGAGTTTCAAGAGCTTCACAGAAATTTAAATTTTTTAACAGCAGATGAATCTGAAAAACAGGAATTCCCTCTGGTTTGGCTGGTTATTGACGAAGCGCATGAGTTCCTGCCAAAAGATGAAAAAACAGTTGCTTCTGATCCTCTGATTACAATACTAAGAGAAGGAAGGCAGCCAGGAATCTCTTTGATACTTGCATCACAACAGCCAGGCAAAATACACACTGATGTTATGACCCAAGCAGACACTGTTATAAGTCACAGGCTGACAGCAAAAATAGACATAGATGCATTGGGACTTTTGATGCAAAGCTACATGCGCGGCTCTCTTGACAAATATATTAACGAACTTCCAAGGGTTCAGGGTGCTGCTGTTGTTTTTGACGATGCAAATGAAAGAATGTTTCCAATCAGGGTGCGTCCAAGGGTGAGTTGGCACGGCGGTTCTTCGCCCATTGCGATTCACAAAAAGAAGGAAGTATTTTGATAGGTTGGTTTTTATGAATTTTGAAGAAATAAAAAATAATTTCAATGCTTTGAGGAATGCATACGAAAGAGAAGACAAGCTAAGAGACAATCTCATAACGGAAAGCAGAGAGATAGTAAAGAAATCAAAGAAAATAATTTATTCTGTTCATAGGAATGATTTCTCTGCTGCTTCAAAGAGCGTTGAAGATATTAAAAAGAGTATTAAGGAACTTTTGAATAAGACCGAAAGCAAGATAAGCGATGTTGGTTATCTCAGAAATGCTTTTCAGGAGTATGTTGAAGCATTGTGTTTTTACGAATTTGTAAAGAACAAGAGAATCCCAAAGCATGATGAACTCTTTGTTGATGTTGAAAGTTATCTTCTCGGGGTTTGTGATTTCACAGGAGAGCTTGTCAGATTTGCCGCTAACAATTTTCTAAGGAAGGATTTTGGAAAGGTCCTTGAAGTTAAGGAAATTGTTGAGACCATATACAATGAGCTGATGCTCTTTGATTTTAGAAGCGGAGAACTTAGAGGAAAGTTTGATTCCATAAAGTATTCTCTAAAAAGGCTTGAGGACCTTGCAATTGAAATCGCAAAAATGAATAAATAATTAATCATATTTTATTTAGAATATTTTTCTTGAAATCTGAAAACCTTTTTGTGCTTTCATAAACAATAAGAACATCATTCCAGTCATTGATCCTTATTATAAAACCAGCGTATTCTTCTGGAATATTTTTATTGATATTCCACGGCTTGTTGAAAAGCAAAACCCTTATTCCATTCTTTGCACAATCTACTGCGTAATCAAAATTATCCTCTATAAGTATTTCAATATTTCTTTCAACACAGACCTCTGCCTTATTTCTCTTTTGATCTAACAAAGATGATTGATTTGTAAATATAACATCTGAAAATATGTTTTTAAAATTTTTGTTAAGCCATTTTTTAGTTTTTTCCAAGAGGTATTCTGGACGAGCAGTTACTATGACCAAATCATGTGTTTTCTTTATTTCACTAAGAACTCTGTATGAATTTTCAACGGGTTTTATCTTTTCATATTCTTTTGTTTTGTAAAAATCATCCAGCTCTTTTATAACTTTCTCTGTGGTCATATTAAAAACATCCTCATAATAGAATGAAAAAATATCTTCTTCTTTATAGTTTGTGTTGTGTTTCTTGTTTCTATAAATCAGAAAATGCCTGTTGAAAGGAAAGAGTATATCATCAAGATCGATTCCAATTCTCTTTCTTAATTTTTTATCTTTTTCTACTCTCATAGTCTTAACCATAAACATTCAATTGATTTGAAGAATAATTAAAAACAAACACTTAGTTTTTAAACCTTTTTCTTTTATTACTACAAAAAGATTTAAAAGACAGTTATATTTTCTCACTATTGGCAGGCACGCCGGGGAGTCAGCCCTTCCCTGTGACCACAAATGGGCTTTAAGGTGGGGCTAAAACTATGGTGCGGGTTTAATGCCACAATTGGTCCTAAAGTTAAACTGTGAAATCTTGTCCCACAGGACTTTTTTTGTTGAGAACCTGGTTAGGTCCGGAAGGAAGCGGCCATAATCAATAAGAAAGGTGTCTGTGGACAAACAGGATTGAGTGCTCTTTAGGGTAAAACCTGTTGTGGTGTTAAATTCAAACCATAGTGCCTGCCTTCTTATCTTACAAAATTTACTCTTTTCAATTTATTAGAATCAAATTTTAATGTTACAACATCATTCCTTTTTAGAACATATTCTTTACTAAGAGAATCAACAACTAAAACCAAATTTTTCAGAGCCATAATTTTTATTTCCTTTGCGCTTCCTCTCAAATTTTTTGGTTTGTATATTCTTCCACGATATGCTTCTCTTACGATATAATAAATTAAATTTTTGTTTTTTTGTGGAGAACCACCTGCTGACTTATACCACGCATTTGTTCCTGCTGCTGTTGATATTATCACACCTGAGGAGAGTTGTTCTTCTCTCCTTCCTTCTTTAAATATCAATTCGTATTTTGCTGTTTTGTAGCTTTTCTTGTGGCCAATAAAAACATCGTTGACTGCTCTATCAGGAATTTCTTTTCCATTTATTAATATCTTTATTCTAGGGATTTCTTCAATGAAAACCTCTCTTTCTAAGTCATTTCCAAGAGTTTCCTTGGTTGTTGTTGTAAGAAATCCTTCTTTTTCATTGACTGAGGCGTTTATCCCTAATATGGGTGTATCGTTGACAAAATGTGCTGTTCTCAAAAATGTCCCGTCCCCTCCAAAAGAAACTATAAGAGAATAACCCCTGCAGATCCTGTTGTTGCAAAATAATCTCTTCAAAAATTTTCTGCAAACAGATTTCACTCTTGTTTTGAACTTCCTTTTTATTATTCTTTTTATAACCCTGCTTTCCTTATTTAATCCCTCAAGATAAACAATTAATGTTTTCTCAAACAATTCTTTCTTCTTTTCTTGGTTAAGAAATATTTTCATTTTTCAAAATCATTCCAGTATTATGGATGGTTTCCCAGGAAGTGCTTGTTTTGCTTTTTCATGGGAACATTCCAATTCCCTCTCAACTGAAATTTCCAGACCAAACTGTTCTTCAAGATTTTTCTTTTCCTCTTCAAAAATTTCAATCTCTTCTTCTTGCGTGATTCTGTTTTTCAACAACAATTGAGGATTCTTTAGAACCTTTTCTACTACGCCTACAACCTCTTTTGTATTCTTTGCTTTCTTTAACAATTGCTCATTCTTGTTTATTTCTCTTATAATCTCTGATATATTTCTTGTATTTTCCAGTTTTGCCTTCAATTCCCATAATAGTTCATACTTCCATTCTTCAGCAATTACTATTTTTGCTCTTCTTATGTTTGGGTTCTTTTTTTTAGCCAGCTCCAAAACCTGTTTTATGTCATATTTGATCTTACCAGCTATTTCATATAATTCTTCTATTTTGTGATCAATGAGTTTTTCGTTAGGGGTTGGCCATTTCTCAATGCTTACCATCGTTTTCTTTGAAAGCAAACTCCAAACTTCTTCACAAACATGTGGTGCGAATGGAGAGAACAGAGTTGTTATTCTCTCAAGAATCTCTAAAAGAACTTCTTTGCTTGTTTCATCCTTGTTTTTTACTAGTTCGTCAAATAGGGATATTATTCTCTGCAATGCTATGTTTAACTCAAAGTTTTCTATTAATTCTGTAACCTCTTTTATTGAATTGTTTGTTTTTGAAAGCAGATATCTTTCCTTGTTGCTCAATTCTTTGTCTGTTTTTTTATTTGTTTTAGAACACAAAACGTCCTTGTTTTCAATTGCAAACAAAAGATATCTTTTTAAGAACTTGTAAACATTCTCAACCCCTTCATCACTCCACTCAAGTTCCTTTTCAGGGGATGCTGCTAATAGTATGAAAACCCTTGCAGTGTCAGGACCATACTTTTCTATTATTTCTCCTGGATCAACCACATTGCCCTTTGATTTTGACATTACTTCTCCATTTTTCAAAACCATTCCTTGAGTTAGCAATTTCTTAAACGGCTCATCAACATCAACCAATCCCAAATCTCTAAGGGCTTTTGTAAAGAATCTTGAGTATAATAGGTGAAGTATTGCATGTTCTATCCCACCTATATACTGATCTACTGGCATCCAATAATCTGTCTTTTCCTTGCTGAACGGAAGTTCATTGTTTTTAGGATCACAATACCTTAAGAAATACCATGAAGAATCAACAAAGGTGTCCATTGTGTCTGTTTCCCTTCTTGCTTCCTTTCTGCAAACAGGGCATTTTGCTTTTAAGAATGTTCTTGATGTTTCTATCGGGTTTCCTTGACCTGTGAAAACAACATCTTCTGGCAACAAAACAGGAAGCTCTTCATAAGGAACCGGCTGATAACCATGTTCTTTGCAGTAAACAAAAGGAATCGGGGTTCCCCAGTATCTCTGCCTGCTTATCAACCAATCCCTTAGTTTATAATTGACTGCTCTTTTTCCAATGCCTTTTTTTTCTAAGTATTTAATGATTTTTTGAATAGCTTCTTTACTGTTCACCCCTGAGAATTCTCCTGAATTTATTAGTATTCCTTCTCCTGTATATGCCTTTTCCTTCCCCAAAAACCTCAAAATACCTATCTTGTTGTATTCATGTGTTATTTTACTTATTGCTTCATCTTCTGATAACCAGATAACCTCGTGTTTTGAAGCTTCCTCTTTTTTTACCTCAAATCGTTTTTCATCAATCAATTCTAAAAGAACTGGTTGGTCTAATCTATGTCTGTATTCTTTTTTGTTTTCAGCATAGTAATGGCTTTCTATTTCACTGCCAAGCTTTTTTATAAATCTTGTTTTGTATCCTGTTTCTTCAAAGACCTCTCTTTCTGCAGCCCTTCCAATGTCCTCTCCTTCTTCTATTCCTCCAACAACAGGAGAGAACCATTCAAAATCCTTCCATCTGAGGATAAGGAATTTGTTATCACTCTTTCTTTGAACAACTGCTGATATTGTTCTCCTGAATTTTTCATTTTCTGAGGATACTCCAAAAACAGGCCTTACAACCTCTCTTATTTCCAAATTATACTTCTTTGCAAAATCAAAATCCCTTTGGTCATGGGCAGGAACTCCCATGATTATTCCTGTTCCATAATCCATTAGAACAAAATTTGCCACATATATTGGAATCTTTTCCTTTGTCATTGGATTTATCGCATACCTACCAATAAAAATTCCTTCTTTTTCCTTTTCTTCTGCTGCCCTTTCTGTCTTCTCTTCCAACATCACCCTTCTTGCAAACTCTGCAACTTCATTTTCATACTTTGTTACTCTAACTAATTCTTCAACAATCGGATGTTCTGGTGCCATTACTAAGAATGTTGCTCCAAAGATAGTGTCTGGCCGTGTTGTAAAAACTTCAATATCTCTGTTTAAACCATCAATCTTGAATTTTATTAATGCTCCTTCGCTCTTTCCAATCCAGTTCCTCTGCATGACTTTGACCTTTTCAGGCCAATCAAGTTCTTCTAAATCTTCTAAGAGTTCTTCAGCGTATTCTGTTATTTTCAGGAACCACTGTTCTATCTGTCTTATCTCAACTTTTGAACCACAACGCCAGCATCTTGTGTTTATTACCTGTTCATTAGCTAGAACAGTTCCGCACTTTGGACACCAATTTACAGGGGATTTTTTCCTGTAAACAAGCCCTTTTTCGTAGAATTTTATGAAAATCCATTGGTTCCACTTATAGTATTCTGGCTTGTAGGTCGCTACTTCTCTGCTCCAATCATAACTAAAACCCAATTCCTTTTGCTGCGCTTTCATCAAGCCAATACAATTCTCAGTCCAGACCTTTGGATTTGTGTTGTTTTTTATTGCAGCATTTTCTGCAGGAAGCCCAAATGCATCATAGCCCATTGGATACAAAACATTGAATCCCTGCATCCTCTTGAATCTTGCATAGCAATCTCCAATTGTGTAATTTCTTACATGCCCCATGTGGAGTTTTCCAGAAGGATAAGGATACATTTCTAAACAGTAAAACTTTTTCTTTTTAGGATCTTCCTTAATCTCAAATATCCTTTCTTCATTCCACTTATTCTGCCATCTCTTAGCAATTTCCTTAAAGTCAATATTTTTTTCTGAACTTTCCTTTAAATTCATAAAACCACCTTGAAAGGTTTTTCCATGGTTTTGCAATGAAATCAAAATTAAATACAAATGTGAAAGTTTGTTGTATATTTAAATTTTTTATTTTTTGATGCTTCCAATTTTTAATCAAGTTTTAATTTTTAGTATGTTATTAATATCAAAATATTTTAAAACAAGTAATTTTTAATAAACTTATGGCTAGTCAAAATAATTTTAAAGAAAATATAGTTTTAATTGTTGATTTTGGAGGGCAATATACCCACTTAATTTGCAGGAGAATAAAAAATCTTGGTGTTTCTGCTGAAATTATATATTCTGAAGATTTGAATAAGATTACACTTAATGGTGTTAAGGGAATTATTTTATCAGGAGGTGCTAAGTCTGTTTATGATAAAGAGTCTCCTAAAATTTCAAAAGATGTTTTTGATTGTAAAATTCCAATTCTTGGAATCTGTTATGGTTTCCAACTCATCTGCTATTTAGAAGGAGGCGTTGTTAAAAAAGGATCTATTGGAGAGTATGGTTGTTGTAAAATAAGCATCATTGATAAAGGAGAACTATTTTCTGGTATTAAAAAAAAAGAGTTTTTTGGTTTGGATGAATCATAGAGATTTTGTTTATAAAACACCTAAGAAGTATAAAGTTACTTCTATAACAGAGAATTCTATAGTTGCAAGTTTTGAGAACAGGGAAAAGAATATTTATGGGGTTCAGTTTCATCCAGAGGTTATACATACAAAAAATGGTTTTAAAATACTTAAAAATTTTTTATTCAAAATTTGTAAAGTAAAGAAGAATTCTAATAATTTTAATATCAAAGAAGAAATTTATAAAGAAATTAAATCAGTTTTAGATTTTAAAAAAGCAATAATTGGTTTGTCTGGAGGTGTTGATTCTTCAACAGCAACATTAATGGTAAATAAGGTTATTGGTAAAAATCTAATACCTGTTTACGTGGATACTGGTTTGATGAGAAGTGGAGATAAAGAATTCATTCTAAAAGAGTTTTCAAAATATGATTTAAATTTGAGAATTATAGATGCAAAGGAAGAGTTTTTCAAAGCATTAAAAGAGGTTAAAGATCCTGAGAATAAGAGAAAGATCATTGGTAATTTGTTCATAAAAATTTTTGAAAATATTGCTTTAAAAGAAGGTGCTGAATTTTTGATTCAAGGAACAATATATTCTGATAGAATTGAGAGCGGTTTAACAAAAAACTCTTCAATCATAAAATCCCACCACAATGTTGGTGCATTGCCAAAAAAAATCAAACTAAAGATTTACGAACCATTAAGAAATCTTTACAAGGATGAAGTTAGAAAGATTGCTGAAGAGCTTGGTTTGAGTAAGGAAATAATTCATAGGCATGTTTTTCCTGGTCCTGGGCTTGCAATAAGAATCGTTGGAGAGGTAACAAGAGAAAAAGTTAAGATAGTTAGAAAAGCCGATGAGATTATTCAACAGGAGCTTAAAAATTCAGGTCTTTATAATAAAGTTTGGATGGGTTTTGCAGTTTTGCTTCCTATAAGATCTGTTGGTATAAAAGGTGATGCAAGGGATTATGGGTATGTTGTTTGTGTCAGAATTGTTGATTCAAAGGATGCTATGACTGCTAATTTTTCAAAGATTCCTTACAATGTTTTAGAAAGAATATCAACAAGGATAACTAGTGAAATAAGAGAAGTAAATAGAGTTGTTTATGACATTTCCAACAAACCTCCGGCTACAATTGAATGGGAATAAAAAATTATATAATAAAATTATATAATAAAAAAATTATAATTAATTACAGAAAATTTTATTAAGCAATTTATTAAGATTATTTTATGATTGAAAAGGAATTGACTAAGATTTGGGTTTCTTATAAAGATATACATGATTTGGTGAAAGAAGGCTGTGAAAGATTAAGCAAAATATACTCTCCTGATTTTTTAGTAGGGATTAGTGGTGGTGGTTTAATGCCTGTTAGGTTGGCAAAAACATTCTTTAAGTATTATACCAAAAAGGATATCCCAATCTATGTTATTGGAATCTCTAATTATGATTCTAACAACAATTTACTTCCAGAGCCAAAAATAACACAAGGTTTAGATGAAATTGTTATAAAAAGTATTATAGGTAAAAAAGGTCTTATTGTTGATGAAGTTGATGATACAAGAAAAACCCTTGAAAAGGCCTGTAATTATTTGTTAAACATTAAAATCAAAGAATTAAAAATTCTCGTTATGCATTCTAAGAAAAAAGAGAAGATTGGAAAAATCCCTGAGTGTATTCAATTATATTATGTAAGAGAAGTTGATGATGTTTGGATTAATTATCAATGGGATTTCAAAGAAATAATAAACAAATAAAAAACAAATGAAATAAAAATAATCATTTCTTGAATTTTGCAATCTCGTCAATCAGATCAACATGTCCTAAGAATACTGCCCTGCAGCAGTATCTTTCAAGTCCTAAATCATCAAGAATCTTTTTCTTATCTTCTCCTGCTTCTACCCTTTTTTTATATTCTTCCCAAAGATGGGCTATTGGTTTTCCGCAACTGAAACATCTCATAGGTATTATCATGATTTCACCTGTATGATTTTTGTCTTTTTGCACGAGCCCTTCCATGGGTTCCTGGCTTTTTTGTTTCCTTCTTTCTTACATCTGAAACCAAGAATGTTCTATCATAAGTTAAGAATTTTTCTTTCAATGAGGGCTCAAATTCAACTAATGCTTTTGATAATGCTGTCCTTGCTGCCTCTGCCCTGCTTATAACCCCTCCGCCCTTGACATTAATATCAACATTAACCTTTTTGATTACATCTCCTGCTAAAAGGATCGCTTCCTGAATCTTTAAATTCGCAATCTTTGGGGTTATTAAACTTGCCAAAACACCATTTATTTTTATAATTCCTGTTCCTTCTTTTAAAGTAGCCCTTGCAATTGCAGTTTTTCTCTTTCCTGATGTTTGAATTACCTGCATGGTTTACACCTGTTATTCTTAAAACTCAATGTTTCCTAATAATTTTGAAATTTCCTTTAAGGTTACAAACTTTGTATTTGGGAGTTTTTCTATGCTAAACCTTTCTAATTCTTTGGCACTTATTATTTCCTTTGTGTTTATGTTTTCTGGAATTCCTGAGTAGCACTTCAAATTCTTTAATGCTTTTATTCCCCTTTCTTGCTTGTGGGGCAACATTCCCTTTATTGTTGATTTTACTATTGCTTCTGGCCTTCTTGACAAGAAAGGCCCTTTTCTTGGGGATCCTCTGCTGAATTTAATCTTGTATTTTTCTAAAACATATTCTCTATTTCCTGAAATAACTGCTTTTTCGCAGTTTATTATTTCCACTCTTTCTCCTAAAAGCAGTTTCTTTGCAACAAAACTTGCAATTCTTCCTAAAATCAGATTCTCAGCGTTTATTATCATTTTAACCTATTATTCTAATGTTTTTTACATTGTTTATTAGTTCCTTATTTTTTATTAAATCCTTGAGCATAATTGTTTTGCTTCCTGAATCGTTTATTTTCTTTATTGCCTGTTTTGAAAACGAAAATGCTGCAACAGTAATCTTACGGTTTAAACTTCCTGAGGACAGTACCTTCCCTGGAACTATTATTAATTCTCCATCCTTTGAGAACCTGTTTATTCTTGAAACATTGACTATTTTCTTTCTTCTTGTTGGTTTTTCAAGGGTTGACGCTATACTCTTCCATATGCTCTTATCCGTTTTATAGGAGAGCAGTTTTAATTCTTTTATTATGCTTATCAGGTCCTCATTTGTCTTTCTGATTTTCATTTTCCTTCTGTTCTAAAATTTTCAAGTTTACACTTTGTGATGCGGGGGCTGGGAATTTCAAGTCAAGCTTTTTGCTCGGCTCTTTGAACCCAGGAACCCACTTAGGGACAAGGCTTTTAACATTTTTTATAAATGTCCTCAACCTTGCGCATTTGACCAGGCTTTGCTACCCCCGCTGTTATTGTAATTTTTCAACGAATTCTGTGAATTTTTTGTTCAATTCTTCTGTTGCTGTTTCTATAATTTTTTTAGCAGGCAATTGTCCCCATGATTCAAGTAAAAAAACAAACTCATCTTCTTTCTCTTCAACCTTTATGGAGTTTGCTTCACATTCCTCTTCACAAGCCCTGCATAGTATGCAATAAAGGATTTTCTCCTCATCAACAACCAGTTTATTATTTTGAACCTTGAAGATTTTTTTAGGACACCTCTCGGCGCATGATTTTGGATCCTTTATTTTTTCATTGTTTATTTTTATATCTGCAACATTTACATAGTATGCATGTCCAGGAGCCCATTTCATGTGCTCTTTTCCTTTGCCAATCTGTGCTGTTGCTTCAAGTTCTAGTTCTTGGCCTTCTAAGAGTTTGACTATGATCATTCCTGGATAAACAGGTTTTATTTTTGGATCTGTTGTTTTCAAATCAGAAGCGTAAACTGTTTTTGGTCCTTTTACTTTTAATGTTAATTTAACCTGACATTTTGCACAACCAGCTCCCTTACAACTGCATTCTTCTGGAAGATTATATGTTTTTAAATCAGTTGTTAATGGAATAAGTCCAAGCCTGTGGGCTATCATTTCATCGTAAAGCACAGAATCATTGGCAAAAAACTCAACATCTTCAATAGCCATTGTTGGCACTTCTTCTATTATCATCCTTCTCAGTGTGTTTACATATGCTGTTGGAAATTTTTCTACCAAAAATAAAAGTTTATTTTCCTTGTTTTCAATTATTTTTACTTTCATTTTAACTAAACCCTCCTTCCCCTCTTTCCTCCTCTCTTTCTGCAACCGCCATGCGGGATAGGAGTTGTATCCTCAATTATGCCTATTTTAAAACCCATTCTTGACAATGTTCTTATTGCTGCTTGCGCCCCTGGCCCTGGATTTGTTGGTCCGTTATGCCCTCCAGGAGCCCTTATTCTAATATGCAAAGCATTTAATCCCTTGTCCATTGCTGCTCTTGCAGCTATCTTTGCAGCCATCATTGCTGCTGTAGGACTACTCTCTAATCTTTGCTGATTTACAA
>Ga0272448_1005289_pt1 | contig 14332 bp, 11 predicted proteins | sample YNPCB0191_FD_202220 | JGI IMG/M metagenome (GOLD analysis project Ga0272448, IMG submission 202220) | Hot spring sediment microbial communities from Yellowstone National Park, WY, United States - YNP-CB-019-1 | ecosystem: Environmental > Aquatic > Thermal springs > Hot (42-90C) > Sediment...
TGCCCCGTGGGGGGCGAGATCAAAACAAATACTATACTCTAGCAGCAAGTAAGGCTATGATACCACAATGCCCCGTGGGGGGCGAGATCAAAACGTAATAAGACGACTGGTGGTAAAGGGACTTTGCGATACCACAATGCCCCGTGGGGGGCGAGATCAAAACATTGCCGATTCAGGTGATACTGTCAAAGTCGGGATACCACAATGCCCCGTGGGGGGCGAGATCAAAACCTGGACCTGCAACACCGTGGCGCCCACGCACAGATACCACAATGCCCCGTGGGGGGCGAGATCAAAACCTGCGCTTTTGTCTGGCCGGCTTGATGCGTGGGATACCACAATGCCCCGTGGGGGGCGAGATCAAAACGAGTTCCGGGGATATGCGCATTTGGAACGTCAAGATACCACAATGCCCCGTGGGGGGCGAGATCAAAACGGAGTAGGCGTTGGAGTAGGTGTCGAAGTGCCGATACCACAATGCCCCGTGGGGGGCGAGATCAAAACCAGCAAGTTCTCCTTCACCATCGAAAACGAATGATACCACAATGCCCCGTGGGGGGCGAGATCAAAACCCACTATGGAATGGATTCTCACCAACCATAACGATACCACAATGCCCCGTGGGGGGCGAGATCAAAACATCCCCGGCAGAACGTCCGGGAACGTTCTTACGATACCACAATGCCCCGTGGGGGGCGAGATCAAAACTTATTCGGATAGAAGGTTGAATCAATAAGCCTGATACCACAATGCCCCGTGGGGGGCGAGATCAAAACTGCCCGTCGAGAAATGCCGTGTCCGGATCTGGATACCACAATGCCCCGTGGGGGGCGAGATCAAAACAGGCTAAATATACAGCAACCTTGCACGCTACGGATACCACAATGCCCCGTGGGGGGCGAGATCAAAACTCACAAACATTACTACGATTACGGTGCCAGCAGATACCACAATGCCCCATGGGGGGCGAGATCAAAACAAGACCGGCTGCTGGCGTCTTCGATCGCGGAAGATACGACAATGCCCCGTGGGGGGCGAGATCAAAACGCCTGGCGAAGGATAGCGACACCACCTAATCGGATACCACAATGCCCCGTGGGGGGCGAGATCACTATTTTACTTCGCGTCTTCCCGACCTCACTGTTAGTTACCCCATCGTCCAACGCGCAAGTGGTTTCCCTCGATTTATCTGGTTATTCTTGTCGGATGGGGACGCGAGCGGTCGCGGTGCCGCTGAGGACCCAGTCGGTGGGCAGGACCAGTTGCTGGACATCAGCAGCACCGATGGCACCCAACGGAAGTTCGTCACCGAGCACTGCCAGAGCACTGGGCGGAAGGTTTTTCAGAAGTTTGCCTCGATACGGCAAGCCGTGTCCGGCGGTTTGGATGACGGCCACAAGATCGGTGGAGCGATGACGTCTTTGGATTGTCTCCAGGTAATCGTTCAGATTGTCGGGCGGGGCGGTGTCTGACGGGGCATTGGCGCCGTTGGTGATGACGACTGCCAGTTCGCGCACCGTGTCGGTGGCTGCCGGCACGGGAATGGAGAGGGTCTTGGTCACTTCCGGTTGGCCGAACGGTTTCAGGATGATATGGAGTCGGGCTTTTTCGCCGCGCTCGACCTGCGCCTTCTCGAAGTAGGCGCGTTTGATCTCGGCGGTGCGACGTTCCTGAGCGGCTACCAGGGTGATTTCGGCGCGCTTGATTTTGGGGCGTCCCAGCGGTGAGGAGAACAACTGTGCAATGGGCAGAACGCTGCCCGGATGGAACAGTCCGCCGGAGGCGTTGAAGAAAGTGTTCGTAAGCGCAACGGTGCGCTCGGAAAGTTCTGCGGTGAGGAAGACCTGCAAGGTGGTGTCCTGAGAGGAAGCGGAGGCGGTCTCGATGATTTCCGCCAGCGCGTTCACGAGGAGCCGGGCTGTGAACACGGGATGATCAATGACTTCCAGCGAATAGTGTTCGTCGTGGCCGGAGCTGCGGTTGATGATGCGCGCGCGGACCGGGATCATGCGGGCGGTGGCACGGGTATCCGCCACAATGCAGCTTTGCCAGTCGCCAACGAGGGCGCCGGCCTCGCTGATGGGGGAGGCCATTTTGAAGGAACGTTGCAAGCTGGACATCACGACGTGGATCTCCGCGTGCATGACCGGGGCGGAGAAAAGTCCCGCCTGCAGGAACGGGTGACCAAAGGCCAGAACTCGGTGTCGTTTCTTGTCCACGTAGGTGACGGTGCCCACGGCCGTGGCTTCCAGGTCGCCGCGCATCAGTTGCACGCCGATGGCGCCGCCCGGTTCAAAATCGGCATCGGAGCGTTTCAACGCGCCGCTCATGCCGCCAGCGACCGGGAGCAGACCGTAGGAGCCGAACTCTTCGCTCATCCGTTGGATGAGGCGCGGGCTGAACCCGCCGAGTGACAGCGGCGTGAGCAGTGGTTGTGGCGCCGATGTGGAGCCAACGCGCGCCACCGTTGTGGCTGTTCCCGATTCGGACTTTCGATCCATCTCGGCAAGCATGTTGTGGATGGGAGTGACTCCGGCCAGTGGCTCGTTTTCAAACGTCCAACCGTAGGCAAGCGCGCCGATGAGTTTCCCTTCGATGTAAATCGGGCTGCCGCTCATGCCGGCGATGACCTTGTGGCGTTCGAGGTTTGCGCCGCTCATTTTGATCAGAATCATGTCCTGTTTGGGGAAAGCGTTCTTGAGGACGCCGACGATTTCGACCTCGAAGCGTTCCGGTCTGGTTCCGCGGAACACGGACAGGCCGTAGCCTTTCATGCCGGGGAGGAGCTGATCGGGGCGCAATGTTTCCTGCGCGGTGGCCGGAAACGCCACCAGACCACTGAGGACAAACAGACAGATTGTTCTCATGAGACAGCCTTGTAACGTCGTCAAGCAGCGGCTGCAATGCTAAACTGCCCGTGACGTTTGCTCTTCTCACCGGCCATTTGCGTGTAACAGGTGTTACACCCAAATGGCAAGGCTCTCGGAAGTGGAGCAGAGGCGGAATTCGTGTTGCGTAAGTGAGTGGGTTTCCGGCGGGAAACATGTACTTCGGCGCGCGCAGGGCGCCGACAGCAATAAGGTTCAACGCTTCGTGAAGCGCCTCGACGGGTTTTGCCGACGGTTTTTGTGCGCCGTTTGACCCCTCAACCTGAGGTTGGCGCCGCCGACTGGTCGGACAGCAGGGCGATAGCTTCCTGGAGTTTGCCGCGGATGGCGGCGAGCCGGTCAGGGTCGGTCACGGGTTGGCCGCTGTGATCCTGGATGTAAAAGGTGTCAATCGCGGCGCCTTTTTCGGTGGAGATTTTGGCAAAGCTGATGTCAAGGCCGAGACTGGTGAGCGTTTGGGTGAGGGCGAAGAGCAAGCCGAGTCGGTCCTCGGTTTGAACCTCGATGATGGTGCGGCGTTGGGAGGTTTCGTTGTCGAACTCGATGATCGTTGGGATGGCGCTGTCGTGGTGGCGGGCGGGTTCGCGTCGGGTGGCGCGCCTTTGGGCGAGGAGATGACCGAAGTCCACGTCGGCTCGGTTGGTGAGTGCGTGGGTCAGGGCGGTTTCGGCGGTGTGGAGAGCGGTCGGATCGGTGACGGCAGCGAGGTTGCGGTCGCAGACGTCGAAGAAGTCGAGCACGACTTGATCGCCGCGCGTGTAGATGTGGGCGCTGAGGATGTTGAGGTCGGCGGAGGTGAGTGCGCCGCAGATTTTGGAGAACAAGCCCACTCGGTCCCAGGTGCAAAGGGACAGACGGGTATAGCTCTGCGCGGGGAAGGGTTGCCATTGGGTGAGCGGTTTGAGGGTGTCTTCGATGGTTTCGGCCTGGTGTTGTCGAAGGAGGAATTGGTGGATCAGCGCGAGGTGACGGGTGATGTGGTCGGAGTGGGTGTTGATGTAATAGCTGGGGGGCATCAGTTCGAAATGGGAGTAGATTTCTTCGAGGGGGAGTTGGCCTTTGAGTTTGGCGGTGACCTCCTTGTAGAGCTGTTCAATGCGACGGGACAGGATGTTTTGGGCGCGCTCGGGTCCGGCCAGTGTTTGTTTGGCATGGTTGTAAAGCTGCCAGAGGAGGGCTTGTTTCCAGTCGGTCCACATTTTGGGCCCGGTGGCAATCGAATCGGCGAAGGTCAACAGGGTCAGGAGATCGAGGTTGGATTCAGTTTTGACGATGTGGGCGGCGGCGTCAATGGTGGCCTGGTCATCGAGGTCGCGGCGTTGGGAGAGCATGGCGAGTTTGAGGTGGTCGCGCACAAGGAAAAGGAGGCAGGCGGTTTCGCTGGCGTTGAGGCGCAGGCGGCCGGCGACGCGTCGGGCGGCTTGGAGGCTGGCTTCGGCATGGTGGGCGACGTGGACGGCCTTGCCGACGTCGTGCAGGAGAAGTGCAAGGTAGAGGACTTCGGGGTGTTCGACGTTGCGGAAGAGTTTCTTGTAGGCGGCGTGCGGCGGTTCTGTTGCGTCAATGATGCGGTCGAGGTGCTCGATGGCGCGGAGGGCGTGTTCGTCGGCGGTGTAGCGGTGGAAGAATTCGTGTTGGACGAGGCAGGTCAGGCGACCAAATTCGGGGAGCAGTTTGCCGAGGACCCCGGTTTCGTGCATGAGCCGGAGGATGCGGGCGACCCGGCCTTTGCGTTGGAGAATGGCCAGAAAGGTGTCGCGGGTTTGCGGCGCGTGTTGGAAAGAGCGGGTCAGCAAAGGGAGATGCTGGCGGATGCGAGTGCGCAGGTCGGGACCGATTTCGGCGTTGCGTCGCTGGGCATGGCTGAAGACGCGCAAGAGCCGGTGAGGGTCTTCTTTGAACACGGAGCGGGAGGCGGCATTGAGGATGTGGTTGCGGAGGTGGAATCCGTCGAATGTTTCCGTTTTGTGGGTGGCGCTGCCCCGCAGGGCATGGAAGCGTGACGGTTCGGTCAATGCCATGCGTTCGGCGAGCGAGTTGGTGATCAGGAAGATGTTGCGGGCATGGGTGTAGTAGTCGCGCATGAACGCTTCGGCGCGGTGTAACGGGTCGCGTTGGCGGTAGCCCAGATCATGGGCTACTTGTGACTGGAGATTGAGGCTGAGTGTGTCGCAAGCGCGGTCGCTGAGGTAATGGAGGGAGGTGCGGACGCGCAGAAGGAAATCGTAGGCGCACTCCAGGTCGCGCTGTTCGGCTCGTTCGAGGAATCCTTTTTGGCGCAACTGTTCCAGCGTTTCCGTGCCGTATTTGAAGTGGGCCATCCAGATCAGGTTTTGGTAGTCGCGCAATCCTCCACAGCCATTTTTGACGTTGGGTTCCTGCAGGTACACGGAGTCCCCGAACGTTTCGCGGCGTTCGCGTTGGTCTTGAATGCGGGCGGCAATGTATTCGGCAGCGTGACCTCGGACACATTGGCGCGACAAGGCTTGTCGGAATCGCCGGTACAGTTCGGCGTTGCCGACGATCAGCCGCGACTCGATCAGGGAGGTTTTCGAGCGCATGTCGGCATTGGCCTGCTCGATGGCCTCCGGGATGGTGCGCGTGGTGTGTCCCACTTTCAGACCAATGTCACGGAGCACGTAGAGGGTTTTCTCGACAACGGCGGTCAGATCGGCTTCCGAGAGATGGTCGTGCAGGAACATCACATCCATGTCGGAAAACGGATTCAGTTCGCCGCGCCCGTAGCCGCCGACGGCGATGAGGGACAGCGGCACAGGGGAGTTTTCAAACAGGCATTGTAACAGCGTGTCCACCACCGCTGCGCGAGCGCAAGCCACCTCGCGGCCGCCGGCGCCGGCACGATGTTCCATGAGCAGCCGGTGAGTCTCGACCTTCAGGAACTGCTTGCAGAGGCGAATCATGTCGGAGCGTGTGGTTCCCGGTGTGAACACGAGGCGTTTCTCAGCGTGCGCTTTCAGTTTGGCTTGAAACCGGTGCGGTCGCATTGAGGCCAGAATACGGGACAGTTCGCTCTGGTGCAAGCTCTTGCTGGGCAGCAGGGTGCGATGTTGCAGAATCGTCACGGTGAGCGGGGTTGATTTTTGGCGGTTTTGAGCTATGTTGCCCGCCGATTAACCCTGAAGGAGGGGGTTGACCATGACGCTGCAACAGCGAAAACGAAATCCTCTCGCTGAAATCATTCGGTCCCAGCTTGAGGAGATCAACAAATACAAATGGATCGAAAGCGAGAAGTTGGGTAGAGACATCGGGATGGAACGCGCGACGCAGGAATGGATGGCCAAACATTTCCCGGACTGGAAACGGTATCGGTGGAATCAGGCCGTCGAAGAAGCGTTGCGACAGACCCATCAGGGCAGGAACTGATCGCTTCACACAGAGAAGAGCCCTCGGGGCGGGTGGCAACACCCGCCCCGACTTCTTGTTGCCTGCCCCGCTGGCGAGGTGTAAACTAAGTGGTGCCATGCTTCAACTGGGAGTCAACATTGACCACGTCGCCACGCTCCGGCAGGCCCGCTACAAAACCGGCCACTCCGGCATGACCCCCGAACCGGACCCCATTGCCGCTGCCGCCGAAGTGGAGGCGGCCGGCGCACACGGTATTACCGTTCACCTTCGGGAAGATCGGCGGCACATTCAGGACCACGATGTTCGGGCGCTTCGCCGCAGTATTCGCACCCGCTTGAATCTGGAAATGGCCGACGTACCGGAGATTGTGGCCATCGCCGAGAGGCTGAAACCGGACGAAGTTTGCATCGTGCCCGAACGCCGGGCCGAGATCACTACCGAAGGCGGGTTGAACGTCACGGGTCGTTCGTTACCGCGCACGATTGCCCGACTGCGCAACGCGGGCATCATCGTCAGTTTGTTCATTGCGCCTGATCCGAAGCAGGTCCGCGCGAGCGCGGCTGCGGGCGCGCAATGTGTCGAACTGCACACGGGCGCTTACGCGAACAGTCGCCGCAAAGCCCGCGAACTGAAACGGCTCATTGACGCCGCCGAGCTGGCGCATGAGCTGGGTTTGCAGGTCAACGCCGGTCATGGATTGACCTACCAAAACGTGGCCGGAATCTTTGCCGTGCCGCATCTGCACACCCTGAACATCGGCCACTCCATCGTGTCGCGCGCCGTGTTTGTCGGATTGCGCCGAGCGGTGGCCGAAATGCTGGACCTCCTCCGGGGCTATCCCCAATGAGCGTGCTCGGCACCGGCATTGACATTGTGGAGACGGCGCGGATCCGCGAATCGCTACAGCGATTTGGCGAGCGGTTTCTCCAGCGTTGTTTCCTGCCCGGCGAGATTGCCTATTGTCAGAACATGAAGTTTCCCGAACGGCATTTGGCCGCTCGTTTTGCCGCCAAAGAAGCCATCTCGAAAGCTTTCGGCACCGGTATCGGAAAACAGCTCGGTTGGCGCGACCTGGAAATTGCCCGGCGCGACAGCGGCGAGCCGTTCGTGGTGCTTCACAACAAGGCTCTGGAACTGGCGCGTCGTCGCGGGGTGGAGACCGTGCTGGTGAGTCTGTCCCATTGCAACGACTACGCGGCGGCGCAAGCGGTCATTGTCGGCAAGTCAGCGGGCGCGCCAGAATAAAAAGCCGCCCGCGGCGCCAAAAAGCGCATTCGGCAGCCAGGCGGCCATCACGGGCGGCACCCGTCCGCCGTGACCCAGTTGCAGCGAGAGCCGCATCACGATAAAAAACGAGACCACCAACAACAGGGCTGTTCCCACACCCATCATCGGTCCGCGACGGCTGACCTGCATTCCCAACGGCACGCCGATCAGCACCACGATCAAACAGGTCAACGGCGTGGCGTATCGGCCATGCATTTCCACAAGGTACGGCGCTTGTTGGGCCGTGCGCCCCGAGGCGCGCAGCGCGCGGGCAAAACGCCGCAGTTCCGTCGTCGTCATTTCCTGATAATGTTTGCTCTCCAACAGCAGGCGCCGGGGCGACTCCGTCACAAAGGCGAAATTGGTCGCGGCCACAAACGCGTCTGGCGCCGGCGGGTGAACGATCCGCACCTCTTCAAAGCGCCACTGGTTCGTTTCCCAGACCGCTCGGCGGGCAAACACGTCCATCATCGGCCTGCCGTCGGGAGCGCGAAGATACAGGGCGACGGCGTCCATCGTGTTCCGTTGCGGATCGAACTGCTGCGCATACCAATCCCGATGCGCCTCCGCATTGGAAAAGAAAAAATTGTGAAGCATCTGTGTCACCGGTTGTCCCGACATCTGGCGTTGGAGTGCCGCGGCTCGTTCTCGCGACTGGGGCACGAAGTTCTCGCTGAGCGCGAAGGAGATGGCTGAAGCGACCAGCCCGGCGGCGAAGAACGGCGCAGCGAGCCGGCCGAGGCTGATGCCGCTGGTGCGCATGGCAAGCAGTTCGTTGTGTCGGCCGAGTAGACAGAGGCAGAACAACACGCCCAGAAGCACCGACAACGGTAGAATCAACACCATCGGTTCGGGCAGGACCACCAGGTAGTACCGCAGGATCATGCCCACCGGGGCGCGCTGCTTGAGAAAATCGCCGAAGTTTTCCAACAGATCGTGCACGACGAACAACAGCAGAAACGCGTCGAAGCTGTACAACAGCGGCCACGCAAACTCGCGCAACAGATACTTGTCCAGAATTCGCAATCGCACGCTCCCAGAGTAGGCAAACCCGACGGCGCGACGCCAGTCAAAAGTGTCAGCCGTTTTTCTCCTGCACCAGGCGGATCAGCCCGATAAAATCGTCGTCGCCCCACCCACGTTCCAGCGCGGCTTGATACAACCTGCACAGGGACTGCGTCTGGGGCAGCGACAACTTCCCCTCGGCGGTTTCCAGCGCCAGCCGCAGGTCTTTGCCCATGTGTTTGAGTGAGAACTGCGGCGAATAATCGGCCGTCTGGAGTTTCTTTTCCTTCAATTCCGCAAGACCCGACCAACTCACATTCAGTCGCAGCGCGGAAAAATATCGCTCGTCGGAAATGCCCGCCGCCCGCGCAAACGTCAGGCTTTCGCCGAGCGCGGCGCCGACCAGCGCAATATTGATGTTGAAAGCCAGTTTGATTGCGGAGGCGCTCCCAATCGGGCCGACGTATTCGATGTGACTGGCCAGTCGGGACAAAACGGGGCGGGCGCGTTCCATCAGCGCCGTGTCACCGCCGATGAAGAAGACCAGCTTCCGTTGCTGGGCGGCGATTTTGCTGCCGGTGAACGGGGCTTCCAGAAACGACGCGCCGGTGGCCTCGACTTGCGCGGCGAAATCGCGCGAGGCCGCTGGCGAGATGGTGCTGGATTGAATGACGATCTGGCCGGGGCGCAAACACGGTTTGATCTGGTCGAGCACGCCTTGCACCGCAGGCGGGTCGGCCACCACGATCAACAGCGCTTCTCCGTGCGCCGCTGCCCGCCGGGCGTCGGCGGTGAAGTAGGGCAAATGAGGTTTCGGAGTGCGGTTCCAGCCGCAGACATCGTGGCCGTCCTGACGGAGGTTTTCCGCCCACGTGCCACCGATAATACCGAGTCCAAACACACTGATGTTCATATCTTCCATGATAGAGCGAGTGACGGCTCTTTGTCACGCCGTGATTCGCGCAGAGCCGCCAGCGCGAACATGCGTCCGGTTTGCCCGCGCTCGGCTCGGTAGGAAAAATAGCGGTCGAGATGACAGGCGGTGCAGCGTCGCTCGTTATGAATGTCGCGGACGCCGGCAGCACGAAGCTGTTGTTCGATGGCGCTCCACAAGTCCACTTCGTAGTGGCAGGGACCGATGCATGGGCCGATTACGGCGAGGAGGTCTGACGGCCGTGACGGCATGGCGGCAACGGCCGCGCGGACCACGTTGGCGAAGAGGCCTTTTTTGCCGCAATGGATGAGCGCAAGGGCCGGTGTGGCGCGATCCACGAGAAAAATGGGAGCGCAATCCGCGCAGCGAATCAGCAGGGGAAGACCACAGGTAACGGTGACCAGCGCGTCCACCCCGCGATAATCGCCGGGGCAGGTCACCACGGCCACGCCGTTGCCGTGGATTTGCTCGGCGCGGGCGAAACGGGAGTACCCCAATGAGACGACGAGACGTTGTTCGTAGTCGTGAGCTTGGGTGTCGGCGTCGGTGCGTTGGGTGAACGCATGGAACAGAAAGGGGAGCGCGTTCAGAGGCGCGAAGGTTTCAATCGTCATTTGCGTTTGGACGGCGGGATGCTGGCGATGGCCTGGTCGAAGGCGGCGGGAGGACAATTGTAGGTTTTCAGCGCGTTGTCGCGGGTGGTTTGAGCCAGTTCGTATTGTTTGGCTGCGACGAAGACCTGAACGAGGTCGAGGTAGGCGGCGCACAGATGATTGCGCACCAGCGCGCTGTCGGCGTTGAGTCGGGGCTGGGATTGGGAGCCGGGACCGAAGACAAGGGCGTTGCCTTCGCGGTCTATCTGGCGATAGACGTTGATGAGCGTGCGGAGAGCTTCCTGACGGTTGTTGTCCAAAAGCAGGGTTTGCAAGAGGTGAACGGCAGCCTGTTCGAGGTTGTTTTGCGCGATCGCGACGCTGGCCAGACTGATATAGGCGTCGGGGTTGGCCGGCGCCAGATGACGCATGTAGAGGTAGGCTTCGCGCGCTTCGTTGAGCTGGCCAACTCTCATGCAGGAGATCCCCAGATTCCAGTAAATCTCGTGATTGCCGATGTCCAGAATCTCTTCGGGTTTGCGTCCGCGTTTGAGTTCCTTGGCGCGGTTATCCTCGTTGAAGGCGCGGTCCAACGGCACGGCGCGCCGCAACGTTTCGATGGATTTACGGTAAAACACCATGCTTTCGGGGGTCGGGATCAACGAACCGTCGGCCCCGCGTTGGGCCAGCAGGTCGCCCTTGATGCGATAGTAGGCGCCCAAGTGCAGAAAGACGATCTGCGCGCGGTCGGTGATTTGTGCCGCCTTTTCACCTTCCTCGATAATGCGGTCAATGTTCTTGCCCTGCGGGTCTTTTTCGTAGAGGGCGAAGGCGAGAGATTTGTGCGTCTTGAAACTGTTGGGACACACCTCCACGGCCTTCGTCCAGAGACGCACGTCGTCGTCCCAATCGTAATTGCGCACAAAGGTGCGGATGCCGTAGGCCAGCGCCATCAGACAAAGGAAACCGCGTGCCAGCGCCTGCAACCAGACCCGTTGTGCCCACGCGGAAACATCCAGATGGATCACCAGTTTGCGAAAGATGGCGTAAACGACAATCACCGTCATGCCCGCGTAGCCGATGGAAGGCAGATACATGAATCGCTCGGCCATGATGCTGCCGATGCACCACGCCGTGTTATCCCACAGCGACAAACCAAACGTCGGATTCGGCACCAAATTCGACGACGGCAGAAACGTCAAAAAGAAAAACCAAATGAAGAAAAACGTTGTCTTGTGTCGCCGATAACTCATCACCGCCAAGGTGAGAAGTCCCAGCACCAGCGCCAACACTGCCACCGATTTCCAGTCCTCCCAGCCATTCAACGGGAATTGCACCAGCGGAATCTGATTGTAGGAGTAATCACACGACAAACGCGCGGGCCAGAACAGCAGCCAGAAATACCGGCCGATCACCTTGATCGCCGTCAGCCGCGCCTCCCAGAAACTCAGATCAATCAGCGGATTGTCCACAAACGGCAGTTCGGGCGGACGCAGTTTGCCGAAGACCGCGCGCCGAACCAGAAACATGGTCGTCACCGCCGGCAGCACCGCGATGTAGCCCTTGAGGAAGAAATCCCACGCATTGGCCAGCAGGTTTAGCGCCCAGTTTTTCACGCGCGGTTGCAGACGAAACGTGAAATCGTAAAGGATCATCACCGGCAACACGGCGATTGCGCTTTCCTTGCAAAAGACGCCGAGCATCGTCACCACGGCCAGCGCCACCAGCCATAGGAATCGTTCCCAGGAACGCGACACGGTGCTCTTCGCATAACAGAGGAAACCGCCCAACACCGCCATCATGGCAAACAGGTCGGCGCGCCCGACAATGTTGGTGACCGACTCGGTCACGATCGGATGCACCGCGAACAGCAGCGCCGTCAACAGCGCCGGCCAGAGTTTGTCCATCAACACCAGCACCATGAAATACACCAGCACGGTGTTCAGCCAGTGCAACAGCAGGTTCACCCAGTGATAGCTGGCCGCTTTATCCGCGCTGTGCAACACCGCGTAGTTGAACAGATACGACAACGTCGTCAGAGGCCGGTACAGCCCGCTCACCGCTTTCGGATACCAATAGTCCTGCGTGAAGATGAGCTTCACGTTCTCCCATTTGGCCTCGCGCAGCCGGGGGTCTTCCAGAATGATGAACTTGTTATCGAGAGCAAATTCGGTGTTGCGCAGCGTGTTCACAAATGCCAACAACACCAGCGCCCCCAGCAGGGAAACCACCCCCAGATGCGTGGCCCAGCCGCAAGGCGACCACAAAACTTTCCGCGCGGGCGGCTCCAGCGGCGCCACCGTTGTCGCCGTGGCCGAAGAGGTCTCTTTTGGCGGTGTCTCCATGGGTTCTCGTGCCAGAGAAGTGTGTCAGCAGCCCTCGCGAAAGTCAAAAATGTTTTCCAATCTCACAACCGGAAGGTCTCCGGCAGCAGCGCCGAAAGCAACGACATCTTCACGCGGCGCACATCCCGCGCATCCGCACAAATCACAGTGCACTCGCCAAACTCGGCCAACACCTGACGGCAGGCGCCACAGGGCATGGGCGCCGCCGGCGCGACAATCGCTACCGCCACGAAACGGCGTTCGCCGGCAGCCAGCGCCGCGCCGACCGCCACGCGCTCCGCACAGAGGGTGAGACCGTAGCTGGCGTTTTCGACATTGACGCCGGTGTAGGTTTTGCCACTGGCAGCCAGCAGCGCGGCTCCGACCCGGTATTTCGAGTAGGGCGCATACGCCCTGCGGCGCGCCGCTGCGGCGGCGGCGATGAGGCGCTGGGCGCGTTGAGCGGTCAGCTTCATAACGTGCTCAGAAATCCGGTCAGCAGTTTCACTAGCTTGCCTTCGGCCGCCTTGCTGACCTGCACCACTTCCTCGTGCGAGAGTCGCTTGAGGGAAACGCCGGCTGCCAAATTGGTGATGCAACAAATGCCCAAGACCTCCATGTTATGGTAGCGGGCGACGATGACTTCGGGTACGGTGCTCATTCCGATGGCGTCAGCCCCATGCCATGCGAACGCTTTGACTTCGGCGGGTGTTTCGTAGCTGGGGCCGACGGTGGCCAGATACACGCCGCGGCGCAGCGGTATCTGGAGTTTTTCGGCGGCGGTCTCCAGTTTTTCGCGCAGGCGAGTGGAATAGGCGCAGGTCATGTCGAGGAGTCGGACGTTGGTATCGCCGTTGATTCCGCCGACCAGCGGATTGACCGGCTGATGGTTGATGTGGTCTTCGATGATCATCAGATCGCCGGGATTGAATTGCGGGTTGATTCCGCCGGCAGCACTGGTCACAATCAGTGTCTTCACCGCCAGAGCATCAATCACGTGGATCGGATAGACCACCTCCGCCACCGGCCGGCCTTCATACAGGTGCACCCGCCCGCAAAGCACCATCAGTTTCTTTCCCCCCAATTCCCCCATAACCATCTGTCCGTCGTGGCCCGGCACGGCGGTTTTCGGGAAATGCGGAATGTCGGCATACGGGATCACCAGCGGTTTGTCCAGTGCGGCGGCAATCCCGCTCAGACCCGACCCGACAATCAGCGCGATTTCGGGTTTGAATCCATTCAGCTTGGACTCCAGAAACTCCTTCGATTCTTTGACATTGGGCATCATGGTTCTATGTGATCCTCTCGCCAATCAGTTGCGGTGGCGCCACCGGTTCCGGCCCGATGACATACGCGCGACGGAATCGCTCGGCGGCTTCCGCGGCGCGGGCGGCGTCGTTGTAGTGCATCCACGCCAGCGGCTCGCCCGTTTCCACGCGGTCTCCAATTTTTTTCGGACGCTCAAACCCGACCGAGTGATCAATGGTCTGCCCGGCGGTGGCGCGTCCGCCGCCGAGAACGATGACCGCATGGCCGATTTCGTCGCACGCGATCGCCTGCACCGTTCCCGTAGCCGGCGAACGCACCGGCTCGATCCAGCGGGCCTGCGGCAAGCCGCGTCGCAGGTCGCCGCCTTGCGCCATCACCATTTCCTCAAACTTGTGCCACGCTTCGCCGCTCACGAGTTTGTTGTGCAACATTTGGCGCGCCGCTGCAATTTCTTTCGCCGCGCCCGCCATGATCAACATTTCAGCGGCCAGCGCCAGCGTCACCTCCACAAGGTCGGGCGCGCCCGGTTCACCCTGCAACAACGCCATGGCCTCCTGCAGTTCCAGCGAATTGCCGATGCAGCGTCCCAGGGGCTGATTCATATCGGTCCGCAGAGCGACCATTTTCTTTCCGTAACGTTTCCCGACCTCTACCAGGGCCTGGGCCAGTTGACGCGCGGCTTCGGGC
>Ga0272448_1005290_pt1 | contig 14331 bp, 11 predicted proteins | sample YNPCB0191_FD_202220 | JGI IMG/M metagenome (GOLD analysis project Ga0272448, IMG submission 202220) | Hot spring sediment microbial communities from Yellowstone National Park, WY, United States - YNP-CB-019-1 | ecosystem: Environmental > Aquatic > Thermal springs > Hot (42-90C) > Sediment...
TCCAGCGCCAGGTGGAAGAGATCGACGCGCTCATCGAAGAGTTCAACGCCCGCGTGGGGCTCCTGTGATGGCGCCCTTGTCGTGAGCCCATGCCCTCGGCTCCCCCTTCACGCTGTGCAGCAGGAAGGGGGAGCCTTTCCATACAGGGCGTTGGCGCAGCGCGCGGCGGTCACGCGCCCATGGGCGCCTGCCCGCCTCAACCGGGCCGCTATCGGGAGGGGGCAGGCTCCAGCACCGCAACCGTATTTGGTCCAACCTGCACCCGGCAACAGCCGGCAAACCTGCTCCGCGCCTGGCCGGCCCCGACCCGGGATGGGGTTCCGCTCTGGTCACGTGCGAGGCGTGATGCTCGGATGGCATGTGCGGCCCGATGGGCAAGCACGGTTGTGGTACTGGGGCCGCAGAATAGCCCCCTTCGCGTTGCTCAGGGCAGGCTCTTGTGGGCGTCGCTGGCTGCGAATCCGGCGCCATGCCGGAGCTGGACAGGCACAAGGCCCAGGCCGCGCAGGCCTGCAGACACGGCCTAGCCCTCACCCGCCAGATAGGCCATGATTGCCTCGGCGTAGGCATCGGCCAGGGCGGCGCGCACGTCGTCGCGTGCCAAGAGGGCGGCCTCGGGCTCGCAGGTGAGGAAGAGGGGTTCGCTGAGCACGCCGGGCATGTTGCTGGGGCGCGCGATGACCTTGTCGTGGGGCCCCAGGATGTAGAGGTGATCGCCCTTGCCGGTGGGCGTCTGCAACAGGTGGTCGTCGATCACGCCCTGGTCGGCAGGCTCGTAGCCAAAGCGGCGGATGGCGGCCAGCACCCGCTGGTGCACCAGGTTGGCCAGGCGCAGATTCTGCGCGGCGAAGGGGCGGTCGGCGCAGTAGTAGGTGGTGGTGCCGCCACCGCCGCCGCTGCACGAGGCGATGGGGTCCACGTCATCGAGCGCGTTCTGGTGCAGCGAGAGCAGGAGGTCCGCGCCCTGGGCGTTGATGCGGTCGATCCGCACCTGGAGGTCGTCGCGGACGTTCACCTCCCCGTCGCCGTTCCAATCCTGCAGGGGCTCTCCGGGCATGGCGTCGCCCGAGCGCGTCAGGTAGACGTCGCAGCCGCGCGCCTCGAGCCGCTCGCGCAGGAGGAGCGCCACCTGCAGGTTGACCTGGCTCTCGGTCAGGTCCACAACCCCCTGGGCGTTCATGTGCTTGCCGCCCACGTCGCTGCCGCCGTGGCCCGGGTCCACCGCCACGAGCGGCCGCCGCGCGAACGACGGGGTGGGGGCCGGCTGCCCGGGTGCCGGCTCGCCGACCACGGCCGGCTGCGGCCAGGTTCCCTTGGGTGCCATGCGCCCCACCAGCGCCATGAGCCCCAGAGCCAAGCTCAGTGTAGCCCACCGGCGCACCCTTTGCCTCACTCGCTGCTCCTCTGCCCGGCGGAATCGATGCAGGCGCCGGGAGGCCGTATGGTACGCCCTGTTGCGCCGGGCGTCAATGCCCCTGCGCTCCGGGCAGCAAGTGTCGCCAGCCGATGCGCGCAATGCCGGGGCGTAGATCCTATCCGGGCATCACGCCTCGCACGTGTCCGGAGCGGAACCCCATCCCGGGTTAGGGCCGGGCAGGCGCGGAGCGATTGGCCCGGCCAAGTCACCTGCAGCTCTGGGAAGCGCCCTCGCGGAAGGTTGGCATTGACCCGCCGCTGCAGCCGCGCTATACTCACGTCATCTAGGGTTGATCATCCACCAGGCGGAGGGAGCCGCATGGAGATCCGGCGCCTGGAGACCATCGCCCGCTTGGGCCTCTACGACTGTGCCCTGAGCCCCGACGGCCAGGCGGTGGCCGCAGTCTACCAGGAGGATGAAGGCCCGCGCCTGGGCATCTGGCGCACCCGGGGGTGCGATTGGGTGCACGAGCTGGCCCTGCCCGGCCTGGGCATCGAGGGCCCGATGCTGCCGCGCGAGACGCCCACCGTGACCTACGCCCGGCCCCGCTTCTCGCCCGACGGCCGACGGCTGGCGGCCGCCCGCATGCAGAGGGGCGTGACGGTGTGGGCGCTGCCCGAGGGGAAGGCCCTCTTCGACCACACCTTCGCGGGGGGCGAGCCGCTGGCCGCGCACGCCTTCGGCCCCGATGGCGGCACCCTGGCCATCGCCCAGGGCGACCGGGTGCAGTTCTGGAGCGTTGACGAGGGCCGCTGGCTCGCCGCCGTCGCCATGCCCGGTGAAATCGCCTCGCTCGGCGCCTCGGCCGACGGGCGGCTCCTGGGCGTGGGGCTGCAGGCCGGCGGCGCCGCGGTCATCGACGTGGCGGCGCGCCAGGTCGTGGCCGAGCGCCCCGAAATCGCCCAGACGGTGACCGCCCTGGCCTTCGCGCCCGAGGAGCCCTGGCTGCTGGCCGCCACTGCGCCGTCTTTCGAGGTGGTCGGCGGGCGCCGCGAACGGAGGGAGCATGGCTGGGCCCACCTCTGGAACTATCGCACCGGCCAGGAGGTCACCCGCATCCCCTGCGACAGCCAGGCAGCGCTCCTCGGCGGCGGCCGCTACATCGCCACCCTCACCGACAACAGCCGCTCACTGTGGATCTGGCACACGCTGCGCAACGAGGTGGTGGCGCACATCGAGAACGTGGTGCCCGAGGTGATGGTCGACGAGGAGCGGGGCTTTGAGGGCCGCCGCGCCACCCTCACCGCCACCCCGGCCGGCGATGTGCTGGCCGTGGCCGGGCTCAGCCGCCCCTTCTCGGCCGTCGGCGCCCTGCACCTCTACGCCTTCCAGGCCGAGGCCGTGCCGCAGTTGTAGGGCTGTCAACGGATTGGGGGAACGGATTGAACGGATTTCACGGCAGCAGCCGGCAAGCCCGGCCCGCGCCTGCCGGCCCGGACAGCGCCAAAAGGGTCCGCTCCGGCCTCGTGCGAAGCGCAAAGCCCGGGTGAGACCCACGCCCCGATGGGCAAGGACGGTTGCAGTACTCGGCACCCAAACAGGAGACACGACGTGGACACGCAAGAGAGCATTGCCGATGCCCTCCTCACCACGCTGCGCACGCGCCGCAGCATCCGCGCCTGGCAGGAGCGGCCCATCCCCCGCGAGACCCTGGAGCGCGTCCTCGAAGCGGCCACCTGGGCGCCCTCGGCCGATAACGTGCAGCCCTGGCGCTTCGTCGTCGTGCAGGGCGCGCGCAAGCAAGAGTTGGCCGCCCTCCTGCGCCGCTTTGTGGACGGGCTGCAGCCGGGGCTCAACCCCGTGCTCTGGGTGCACCGCATCGGCCTGCGCCGCTCGGCCGGCCTCATCGAGCGCGCGCCGGCCGTCATCACCGCCTGGGCCACCTTCAAGCCCGAGGATGCCGCCCTGCGCCTGGTATCCCGCGGCGACCTGACGCCCCTCTTCACCTGGACGATGGTGGTGCAGAGCGTGGCTGCCGCCGTGCAGAACCTGCTCCTGGCCGCCCACGCCCTGGGCCTGGGCGCGGTGTGGATGGGCTACCCCAACCTGGCCGGCCGCGAGATCAAGGCCTGGCTGCAGGCCGAGGGCGAGCTACAGGCCACCATCGCCCTGGGCTACCCGGCGGAGCAGCCCGGGCAACGCCGGCGCAAGGCGGTGAAGGATGTGGTGCGCTGGGAAGGGTGAGGATCAGCTGAACCACGAAGGACACCAAGAACGTCCGAATGCAGTGGTCTTCGCCTCATCGATTACTGCTTTCGACAGCATGTACTCGTCACGTGTGTCGGCATCCACCGTCCACTTCAGCCAGTCGCCTATCGGCTCGCCATTGATCGTGTCGGGCGCCAGACCCGCCGGCCTGGCGTGTGCGCTCACCCCGCGCCCCCTCAGGGTGCCCCAGGCTGTGGCGCCTGTATCCAGGTCGACGAACTCGGTCGTCGCGGCGGGCACCTGGACGGTGACAGTAGCGGTGGCCGTACCCAATGGGGGGATGCTCCCCAGGTTCCACACGAGCTGAGCTGCATGGCGATCTGCTGCAGGAGATGAGGAAAGGTAACTTGCGCTAGCTGCAAGAGTATCTGCGACGAGCACGTTCTCGATGGCATTCGGGTCGTCCAGTGGATCGAACGCCGACAGGGTCTTGGCGGTATCCGTGATGGTTGCCGAGGGAGGAGTATTGGGAGATGACAGGGGCGGAAGGTTGTTCGTCACAGTAAAGGTGATGACCAACGTACTGGAGACCGCGTCCGCTGCGCGGTAAGCTGATTGCACGCGCGAAATCGAGAGCGGAGCGCTCACCGACGCCGGCTCTGGCTCAGCGGTCTGCAGCGCGCCAACGTCCAGCAGGAGGCCGTTGGGTTGCCCGTCCGCAGTCAAGAGGCCCATCTCGCGCAGGCTGCCGAGCTCGGGCGCACGGGGGCAGGGCCGCCTTGAGGGCTGCCTGCACCGTCCGCACCCCATAGAGGGGGCTCCAGGCCTGGAGCGGAAGGCTGGAGCTAACGAGTGCCAAGATGACAACCGCTGCTGTGAACCTGTACAGTCTGCGAGTGGTCGGCGAGAAAGTGGTCATGGTAGCCTCCTGTCAGGAACTGAGCCGGCACCCGACAGGCTGACCCGGCACTTGCTGGCTCCTGGACGCAAATCGCCCGGCGGCTTGGGATACTCCACCAGGGTCACTCTCTTCTCGACATCTTGATCTCAAGCAGGGCCAGAACAAAGCCCACTGCGACGAACACATCCGAGACCAAAGCCAGGTAGCTGCCATAGCGCCACACAGGCCCGTGGTCCATGTAGACCCATCCGGCGAGCCCAAGAGCAAGCGAGGCAGTCGCGAGTCGCGATACAGTCCGATGGACGCTTGAGGGGGCAGGGCTGCCGGGGCTCACGGCCCCCTCGCCGAGCGCCACCTCGGGCAGGCGGGGCGCAGGCGAAAGCCCCATGATCCTGCCAGCGAAGCCCTCGAACCAGCGCTCGCACAGCAGGAAGGTGAGCGCCAGGCCGGCACAGGCAAGGTTGCGGTCCGCCAGGAGGAAGGCGCTCGCCACCGCCGCACAGGCGGCGAGGAAAGGCACGCTGAGCTGGGCAACCCAGGCGGCCTCGTTCCTGCGCCAGGCGACGCTCTCGGCTGCTGTCGCCTCGGGCAGGTGCGCGCGTAGAGCGGCGTGTACCGGCCCTGCGAGCGCGGGGGGCGCCTCGAGCACGATGAGAGGCGGCCTGGGGAAGGGCCGGCCGAAGACGAGGAAGCGCCCCTGCGCCGGGCCCACTTCGTAGCAGGAGAGGCCCTCCCACGGCACGAAAGGAAGCGGCGCAGCCATGCCCCGCGCCGAGAGGCTCACTGTGTAGGGCCTGGCGTGGCTCAGCCACCTCAGGGCCAGCCAGTGGCCGAGGCGCCGCGCCGGGAAGAGCGCGACGATGGCCACGAAGAAAAGGAACTGCCGCGCTGGCGCGAGGAGGAAGAGGAGCACCGCCGCGGCGACAAAGATGGCCGGCAGGGCTCCGCCGTACACCATCAGCGCGCGGCCGAACCAGTCGGCCCTGCGCAGGCCGCTGTTGAACTGCGGCCAGCGCAGCTCCCCCTCTTCGGCCGGCGGCGCCGAGAGGCGTGCCAAGTTCGCCCACAGGTGGCCCGCGCCCTCGAGCAGAAGCCCCACGAGGAGCAGCGCGAAAGCGCCGGCGTCGATGGCGCGCCGGTAGGCGGCGAGCGGCGCGACCACCCCCAGCAAGCTCGTGTCGGGCCAGCGGCCGTGGATGAGCAGGAGCGCATCCAGGGCCACGCCCGCCCAGCCGACGATGGAGAAGCGTATGCCATTGAGGCCTGCAAGGAACCTGGCCATCCTCTCCACACCCCGTGGCGGCTGGCAGGGTAAAACAGGACGCAACCGGCGGGTTTCTATCATTATCCATACATTCTGGCTGCGTGTCAAGAGGGGGTGAACCTTGACCGTAAAGGAAGCGTAAGGGCAGAGCCGCCTCCCCGCATGGCTCGCCGCGGCTACCGCCCGCCTAGCCGAAAGGGCCTGCGATGAGCACGCAGACCGGCGTCGGCACACGGGTGACCTGGCCCGTGGCTGCGAGCTGGCCGCTGGCCGGGTCGATGCCAAAGGCCACCACGGTGTCGGAGTCCTGGTTGGCGGCCAGCAGCCAGCGGCCGGCCGGGTCGAGGGCAAAGTGGCGCGGCGTGCGGCCGCCCGAGGGCACATGGCCGATGGGCGTGAGGGCGCCGGTCGCCGCGTCGGCGGCCAGCATGGCGATGGAGTCATGGCCGCGGTTCGAGGCATAGAGGGTGCGGCCCGACGGGGCGAGGGCCACGTGAGCGGCGGTGTTCTCGCCCACAAAGCCGGCGGGCAGCAGCGGGTAGGTGCCGATGGCGGCCAGCGTGCCGGCCTCGCCGTTCCAGGCCAGAGCGACGACGGTGGAGTCGAGCTCGTTGGTCACATAGAGCCAGCGGCCATTGGGGTGGAACGCCTGATGGCGCGGGCCGGCCCCGGGGCGCCCGGCCCAGCCGGCAGGTTCGTGGGGCGCAAGGGTGCCCCGCTCCGCATCGAGGCGGTAGACGAGGATGCGGTCGAGCCCCAGGTCGGCGGCCAACGCGAAGCGGTTCGTCGGGTCGGGGATGATGGAGTGGGCGTGGGGGCCCGCCTGGCGGCGCGGGTTGACGCTCGAACCATGGTGCTGCACCGTGACGCTCGCCGCGCCCAGGCGGCCATCGGCCAGGATGGGCAGGGCGGCCACGCTGCCGCTCTGGTAGTTGGCGACCAGCGCCAGGCGCCTGGTGGCCTCGACGCTGACGAAGCAGGGGCCTGCGCCATGGGTTGCCTCCTGGTTCAGCAGGGTGAGCCGGCCCGTCTCCGCATCCACTGCCAAGGCACTGAGCGCCCCCGACGGCTGCCCGGCGGTCTGCGCCACCTCGCTGACCGCGTACAGCTGCCGCCCTCCGGGCGCCAGGGCCAGGTACGAAGGGTTGGCGACGCCTCGCACCAGCCCGGCGGGCTCCAGGTGGCCGCTCGCAGGGTCCATGTGGAAGAGGTAGATGCCTTCGCCTCTGCCTTTGCCATGGGTATAGGTGCCGATGTACACGCGGTAGGCCAATCGCTCGTCCGTCTTCCTTACCTCCGTGTAGCCCCTCGGCAACTGCCGCTCAGCCAGCAAACACCATTCCAAGAGCTGCCCGGAGAATCCCCCTCCGGGCGCCGGTTCGAGGGCCGGGCGCCTTGGCCGCCGCTGCGACCCCCTCGCCCGCCTCAAGGGCGAACGGGCCACCGCATTCCTTCTCGCCCGCGGGGGTGAGGGCCAGAGGGTGCCCTGAGCGGGGCGAAACAGAGATGCACAGGATGGCCAGGAGCAGGCGCCAGCATCCTGTGCATCCCGCTCATCCCTGGCGGTCGCTCCAAAGGCTCCTGGCGCCGGCGTGGCCGTGCCTGGCCCGCCTTCTAGCGGGCCAGGTAGCGCTGCGCCCAGGCCAGTTTGGTGCGCCAGTGGGCAGGCACGTCCTCGTGGTTGTGGTAGCGGAAGACGGCCATCTCCTTTTCGCACTCCAGGCGGTTGTAGGCGGCAAAGACGGTCGATGGCGGGCAGATGTCGTCGATCAGCCCCACCGACATGAGCACCGGGCAGCGCACCCGCGGCGCCAGGTTCATGTTGTCAAAGTAGCTGAGCGTGCGCCACACCTGTGCCTCGTGCTCAGGGTAGGCGCGGATATAGTCGGAGATTTCCAGGTAGGGCATGCGCTCGGCCATATCGACGGCCCGCTGGAAGTGGCAGAGGTAGGGCATCTCGGGCATGGCCAGCACCGGCCGCGGGTCGAGGGCGGCCACGGCCAGGGTCAGGGCACCGCCCTGGCTCATGCCGGTCAGCGCCACGTGCGCCATGTCCACCTCGGGGCGTGTGGCCAACACATCGAGGGCTCGCACGCAATCCACATAGGCGCCGCGGTAATAGTACTCCTGGGGGTCGAGGATGCCCGCCGTCATCCAGCCCTTGACGTGGCCGCTGGAGTAGGGCGTGGGGTCGGTGCTGGCACCGCTCTGGCCGCGCGTGTCGACCGCCAGCACCGCATAGCCCTGCAACGTCCACACAAAGTGATGGTGGGGCTGGCCCTTGGAGCCGCCGTAGCCGTGGTAGACCACGACGGCCGGGAAGGGCCCCGGCCCGTTGGGGCGGATGTACCAGGCGGCGATGCGCGCTCCGTTCCAGCCCGTGTAGCGGACGTCGTAGATGCTCGCGTTGCGCACCGGGTAATCGTAGGGGGCAAAGGTCGCGTCGAGCGGCGCCTGCCGGCCACGGGCGAGGGTCTCCTGCCAGAAGGAGTCGAAATCGGGCTGGCAGGTGAGGGGAGGCCGGTAGGTGCGGAGCTCGTCCAGCGGCATGTCGAAGGTGGGCATGGGATCCTCCTGAGGTCGATGTGGAAAGCCATTTCTGCCCATTATACGCGCCCCGCCCGCGCCGCCAACTGGCCGTTTTGACGCCCGCCCCGACTCGTGATATGCTCATATATGAACAGTTGCTCATGTGTTCATCAGAATCGAGGCGATGGATGGCGCGCAAGGATCGGCGCGGGGCAACGTACATCGACGAGGAGCGGGTACGGGCCGTGGCTCCCCAGATCGTCGACGGCCTCACGGCCACGCGCCTGGCCGAGCTCTTCGAAGCCCTCGGCGACCCCACGCGCGTGCGCATCGTGTCGGCCCTGAGCCAGGGCGAGCTGTGCGTCGGCGACCTAGCGGCCAGCCTGGGGATGAGCCAGTCGGCCATATCGCATCAACTGCGGCTGCTCCGGGCCCTGCGCCTGGTCAAGGGGGCCAAGAGGGGGCGCATGGTCTACTACTCCCTCGACGACGACCACATCGTGAGCCTGTTCCAGAGCGGAATGGAGCATGTGAGGCACGCGTGAGACGGAAGACGTAATGCGTAAAACGCAAAACGTAATGCGTAATGGGTGTTGCGCAACAACGTCGTGCGCCACGTCTTACGCTTTACGCCTCACGTTTTACGCATTACGTTTTGCGCCTCACGCATCACCCACCAACCCATGAGGTGTCTACTTGTACGCTACCGCCATCTACGACATCGCCCTTGCCCTGCCCCATGCCAAGGGTTGCCAGGAGTGTGCCAACCGCCTGCGGCAGGGCCTTCTGGAACGTCGCGGGGTCGCCTCGGTGCAACTCTCCGCGGAGCGCGACAAGCTCATCGTCGACTATGACCCGCAGGCCATCTCGCCCGAGGACCTGGAGAGCGCCCTGCAGATGGCCGGCGATGCGGTCAGCCGGCGCTACCGGCACGAGCGCCTCACCATCACCGAGCTCGACTGCCCCGAGTGCGCCCGCGGCGTCGAGGCCTCGCTCGCCAACCTGCCGGGCGTGCAGTCGGCGCGGGTCGATTTCACCCTGGGCGAGATCGAGATTGCCTACGATGCCGAGCGCATCCGCCGGGAGGAGATCATCGCCCAGATTCGCGCCCTGGGCTACGGCGTGGCGGAGGCCGAGCCGGCCACACTGCACTTCCGCATCGAGGGCCTCGACTGCGCCGATTGCGTCCGCGCCGTCGAGGGGGTGGTCAAGAGCGTGCCGGGTGTGATCGATGCCGCCATCAACTTTGGCGCGGCGACGATGGACGTGCGCGCGGCCGGCGACGATGAGCTGGTGCCCCGCATCGTCGCGGCGGTGGCGCGGGCCGGCTACACGGCGCGCCTGGAGGCCGGCGAAACCGTGCGCCGCGTGCCCCGGCGCGACTTTTGGGCCTTCTTGCTGCGCGAGCGGCGCGGCCGGCGCACCGTCGCCGCGGGCGTTGCCACCGCCGTGGGCGCCATCCTCTCGGCGCTGGCCCTGCCGCCCTGGGTGGGCATCCTCTTCTACGCCGTCGCCATCGTCGTGGGCGGGTTCGACGTGGCCCGCAGCGCTGTGGCCAGCCTGCGCACGGCCTTTACCATCGATATGAACCTGCTCATGACCATCGCGGTGGTCGGCGCGGCCGCCATCGGCCAGTGGAGCGAGGCGGCGGTGGTCATCTTTCTCTTCTCGCTGGGCAACACCATGGAGGCCTATACCCTCGACCGGGCCCGCGATGCCGTGCGCACCCTGGTCGAGCTGGCGCCGCAGGAGGCCATCCTCATCCATGGCGACCATGAGGAGCGGGTGCGGGTGGAGGCACTCAAGGTGGGCGACCTGGTGCGCGTGCCGCCCGGCGACCGCATCCCTGCCGATGGCGAGGTGGTCGAGGGCAGCTCGGCGGTCGATGAGTCGCCCATCACCGGCGAGGCGACGCCGGTCGACAAAGCCCCCGGCGACCGCGTCTACGCCGGCACGGTGAACGGCTATGGCGCCCTCACAGCGCGGGTCAGCCAGCCGCCCGCCGACAGCACCCTGGCCCGGGTCGTGCGCCTGGTGGAGCAGGCCCAGGCCCAGCGCGCGCCCTCCCAGCGCTTTGTGGACCGCTTCGCCCGCGTGTACACCCCGGTGGTCATCGCCATCGCCGTGGGCGTGGCCATCCTCCCGCCGGTGCTGACCGGGGCGGCGGCCTCTCCGTGGATCCTGCGCGCCCTGACGCTCCTGGTCATCTCGTGCCCCTGCGCGCTGGTCATCTCGACGCCGGTGGCCATCGTCTCGGCCTTGGGGCGGGGCGCCCACGATGGGGTGCTGATCAAGGGCGGCTCGTACCTCGAGGCGACCGGCCAGCTCAACGCCGTGGCCTTTGACAAGACGCGCACCCTCACCCTGGGCCAACCGGTGGTGACCGATATCCTGCCGCTGGGCGGGGCGAGTGAGAGAGAGGTGCTGGCCCTGGCCGCCGCCCTCGAGCGCAACTCGGGGCATCCGCTCGCCCAGGCCGTGGTGCGCGAGGCCCGGCACCGCGGCATCTACCCCGCGCCAGCGGCCGACTTTCAGGTGTTGCCCGGGCGCGGGGCACGGGGCCGGGTCGATGGCAGCGTCCTGACCATCGGCACGCGCGCCCTCCTCGCTGAATGCCTCGCCATCCCCCCGCAGGTAGAGGCGCGGCTCGTGCACCTGGAACACGAAGGCAAGACCGTCTTCCTCCTGGGACGCTGCGCGCAGGCCGGTGAGCGCAGGGGCGAGGAGACCCCGCCCCTACTGGGGGCCATCGCCGTGGCCGACCGGCTGCGGCCCGAGAGCCGCGAGGCGATCCGGGCGTTGCGCGAGTTGGGCATCCGCCACGTGGTCATGCTGACCGGCGACAACCTCTCCACCGCCAGCGCCATTGCGGCGCAGGCGGGGGTCGATGAGGTGCGGGCCAACCTGCTGCCCGAGGAGAAGGTGGGCGCCATCGAAGAGCTCGAGGCCGAGTACGGCACGGTGGCCATGGTGGGCGACGGGGTGAACGATGCGCCCGCCCTGGCGCGGGCCACGGTGGGCATCGCCATGGGCGCTGCCGGCGCCGAGGCCGCGCTCGAGACCGCCGACATCGCGCTGATGGGAGATGACCTCACCAAAGTGCCCGACACCCTGCGCCTCAGCCGGCGCACCCTGGGGGTCATCCGCCAGAACATCGGCTTTTCGCTCGTCGTCAAGTTCCTGTTCGTCGCCCTGGCCGTGGCGGGCATCGCCACCCTGTGGAGCGCCGTCTTTGCCGACACCGGCACGTCGCTCATCGTCACGCTGAACGGCATGCGGCTGGCGCGGCGTGCGGGGTGACGCGCCGGGTTGGGAGCGATGTGCCGGCTGGTGGCGTTCGCTGTGCAGGCCCGGAGCTGAAAGTGAACGTGCTCTTGCGGGGCGTGTGGGAGGACGCTCCGGGCTGAGAATGCCAGCGCCTGGCACAGGGCGCTGGCTGGGACCATGCATCCCAGTTTCGCCTCCTGCCCGCGCCCGACATGGGAATCGCAGCAGAGGCGAGCGGCCGCACGGATCCTGCCTGCGCCCGAGCCTGAACAGGTACGACCAACCGGACATTGGCATGGAGGAACGCATGTACACCTTCACCACCCTCGACATCGCGGGCTACCGCGGCGAGCCCGTCCCGAACACCTTCCTGCGCCAGGCGGAGGAGGCGCGGCACCTGGGCATCGTCCTCCCGGGCTGGGGCTACACCGCCGACCGGCCGGTGCTCTACTACCCCGGGCTCGTGCTCCTCAACCGCGGCGCCGACCTCTTGCGCGTGGAGTACAACTACGTCCGCCGGCCCGAGTACCTGGCGGCGGAGGCCGAGGAGCGCGAGCGCTGGCTGATGGCCGACGTCACGGCGGCGCTGGAGGCGGGGCTCGCCCAGCGCGCCTACGATGAGGTCACGCTGGTGGGCAAGTCCATCGGCACGCTGGCCATGGGGCGCCTGCTGGCCTCCGACGCGCGGCTCAAGGGCGCCCACGCCGTCTGGCTGACGCCCCTGCTGCGCGACGAGCGGCTGCTCGGCGAGATCCAGCGCTGGGCCGGGCACAGCCTTTTCGTCGTCGGCACCGCCGACCCGCACTACAGCCCGCCGCACCTCGAGGCCGCCGTCGCCGCCACCCACGGGCGCCAGGTGCGCATCGAGGGCGCCGACCACAGCCTGGAGATCGCCGGCAGCGCGGCGCAGACGGTGGAGGCCATGGAAAAGGTTGTAAGGGCGCTGGAGATGTTCTTGGGCTGAGCGCCCGGCCTTTGCCCAAGGCCCGGGCGGTTCAGGGATACATCGGCGCCCGAGCGCCCTTTGCCCTCGCACCATGAACGGAGTACAATGAGCCACGAGGCAAGTGACGCTTACCACAGCAAGGAGCCCTACCGTGTCTGACCAGCGACTGCTCTACCTCTCTCAGGCCGACGTGCAGGCTGTGGGCCTGACGATGCCCGAGGTGATCGACGCCCTGGAAGCGGCGTTCCGCGAGCACGGCGAGGGGCGCGTCGAGATGCCGCCCAAGCCGGGCGTACACTCCCAGCCCGATGCCTTCATCCATGCCATGCCGGCCTACATCCCGGCGCTCCACGCCATCGGCGTCAAGTGGGTGAGCGGCTACCCGGGCAACCAGGCGCGCGGCCTGCCCTACATCAACGGCCTCCTGATCCTGAACGATGAGGAGACCGGCGTGCCCCTGGCGGTGATGGACTGCACCTGGATCACGGCCCTGCGCACCGGCGCCGCCACCGCCCTGGCCGCCAAGTACCTGGCACGGCCCGAATCGCAGACGGTCGGCATCCTGGGCTGCGGCGTGCAGGGGCGCAGCAATCTGGCAGCCCTCAAGGCGCGGTTTCCGCTCAAGCGGGTGGTGGCCTACGACGTGGTGCCCGAAGCCCAGGAGCGTTTTGCCGCGCTGGCCGAGCGCTGGGGGCTGGAAGTGGTGCGCGCCACCGAGCCGCGCCAGGCCGTGGAGTGGTGCGACATGGTCGTGACCGCCGGGCCCATCCTGCGCACGCCCCACGCCACCATCAAGGCCGGCTGGCTCCCCGAGGGCACTTTCGCCTCGCTGGTGGATTTCGACTCCTACTGGGATGGCGCCGCCCTGCAGGAGGCCGACAAGTTCACCACCGATGATATCCCCCAATTCGAGCACTACCGCGCCATGGGCTATTTCCAACACACCCCGCCCATCTATGCTTCGCTGGGTGAGCTGGTGACCGGCAAGAAGCCCGGCCGCGAGAACCCCCGCGAACGCACCATGGCCTGCAACCTGGGCCTGGCCCTCGACGACATGGCCGTGGCGCCCATCGTCTACAAGCGCGCGCTGGAGAAAAAGATCGGCACCTGGCTGCCGCTCTAGCCGGCGAGGGAACGAAAAGGGGCGCCCGGCCTTGCAAGACCGGGCGCCCCTGGCGAATGTTGGTAGCGGGGCCAGGATTCGAACCTGGGACCTTTGGGTTATGAGCCCAACGAGCTGCCGCTGCTCCACCCCGCATCGGATGTGTGGACCGGGCCATGCAAAACGCCCGGCAGATGCCCGGGCGCCCGCACGACCACCATCGATTGACACCCACATTATACGCAGACCCGCTGCCTCTGTCAAATCGATAGAGCTGCTGGTGCATCAGGCTGCCGCAGCAGGTTCACAGCCAGCAGCCTGTCGGGGGCGCTGCGCCAGTGACCGGGTTTCACGCTTCGCACCGTCCCGGTGCAGGGCCTTTCTTGGGGTTTTGGCAGATTGGCCGGTGCGCCTGGCCGCCCGAAGGGCGGCCAGGCGCACCGGCCAATCTGCCAAAACCCGCCCTGAGCTGGGGCCGGGTGGCGGCCCAGCGAGAGGCCCGGCTCGAGCCCAGGCGATGCCGCATCTCGGATGCGCCCAGGGCCTGCGCCTACCCCCGCATGCGCACCCAGATGAGGGCCGATAGGGCGATGGCCGCGGCCAGGATGACGAGGGGGGCGGCGTCATCGCCGACGATGGGGCCCGGCGGCGCGGGCCTCGGCGTGGGCGATGGGGTGGCTGCCGGCAGCTCGGTGGCCGTGGGGGCCAGGGTGGCCGAGGCCGTGGCCGTTGGCGACGGGGTGGGGCTGGCGGTGGC